>MDTD01041554.1_pt1 | contig 43270 bp, 53 predicted proteins | sample 811221 | NCBI WGS metagenome assembly MDTD01 (sample SAMN05326646, study PRJNA326480) | marine metagenome | isolation source: seawater | place: Pacific Ocean: South West | collected 2011
GTTCCTGTCCAGCCGTTTCCTAATATTAGGATATCGCCTGATTGACCTGAACCCGGTGTTGTTGATACCTGCGCGTTAGAGTAGGAGCAGAAGAAGAGCAATACTGCCAACGGTAGCAGCAATACCCGCATTACGCTTTTGAACATCTTCCTTTGTCTCCAGTTCTACGACGGGAGGGATCCGGCCTGGATTAGCTTTCCACTCGTCCTGTGCCTTTTCACCAATTTCTCCTAGGAATGGACAAGGTGTTCCTGCCATTTCCATTGCATCGTATACTCTTCTGTCCTGACAAAGGACGGACACTGCCGCGACCTTCATTCCCATATCGTACAGGGTTTTAGATATTTTTAATCTCTCACAGTTTTCATCACGAACCATTTCACCGGTAGAAATACCGAGAATCTGTGTCTGCACAGCACCTGATACTCCAACTGTACAGAGATCAGATGATGAGGAGCCAACGCTGGGTGAGATTGCACTAGGCGGTGGCGAAATAACTATTGTACGCGAATTAGCATCTGTCTCTACGGTAGAGTTAGACGTACTATTCGTATTGACATTCGATGTTGTTTGTGCAGCTGCAGGTAAAGCCAAGAAAATCATAATAAAGGCAGCTGCGAGTTTGTTAAACATAGTAATATTTTCCTCGCTTGACTGACGATCCACTTGCCGTCAATGTTATTTATACGAAAAAAAGTGCTAAAAAGTGCATTTTTTTGTTTACTTTCTCTGAAAACTGTGGTAAGATATATCTACAAAATGAAAAAGGATGGAGAAAATCATGGGAAAAGTTAAGTCTTATATGATGGATATCGAGGAAGATATCTACGCAATCGAGGGAATCGAAGAAAAGATTTCCGAAGCTGAGCATATCCAGGAAGTTGAAGCTTTCGTTTTTGAAAAGCTCAACCTGGTTACTCATTTCGATCGCAGCTGTGCAAAGGGTACAATTGCGGATATGTGGAACGAACTTTGGGGGTACTACCAATGAGACTCGAAACTGCAATGAAGGTCCTGAGGGATCGCGCTGAAAACTTCTACGGCCAGCCTGTAGCTTGGTTGATCGATGAAATGGATAACGGCTTTGACGAAACAATGCGCGTCACCGAGGCTTGGGAAACATACCACCGCGAAATGCTTGGAAATGTTTGGTGCGGCCTGAACGGTGTAGGGTTCTGCTCTCCCCGCGAAGCTGAAATTCAACGTAACATCTATAATGGTGGACATCAACTGGAGATGAATGTATGAGCTATCATTACTCAGGTCTAGCAATGGTCCTTGAAAACATTGCAAAGGATTCTTCTCAGGAAAACATGGAACGTCAAGTTGCTAAGCTAACGTCCGATGAGATCCGAAAGCTCAAGGAGCTGATGACGATTGTGGAAGTGGAGGAACAGGATCGGGTCACTACGTAATAAGTGCGCGGTGGGCCACGGTTAGCTCACCATCCTATATAAATAGGACTGTAAATGTTGAAGCAACATAAACATAGACTGGACGCGGGGGCAGTACCCGCCGCCTCCACCATAAACGCATGGTAGAACATAAGGAAGCACATAGATTATTTTGGATTGTCAAGGGTTACATAACCACTGACAAAATAGCCTACGCTTCCTATGATAGTTATTTTAAAAGACTTTGGGGTAACCATGAAAATGTTTACCACGAAGACGGCTTCGAAGAAGCTTACAACCGTGCTTTTATGATGGGGGCGAACAAGGATCGACAGGTATGAGAGTGAAGTGGAGTTTACCGGATGACCGCGTAATAGGTCAATCAACTAACTGCAAACGATAACTTTGCACCTGTAGCTGCCGCAGCGTAGTTACCGGGCTGGCCACTTGCCTTGGAACAGAAAAGTGGCACTTTATTTTTGGAGGTTTATATGTTTAAATGGCTACAAAAGATCTTTGGCACCATCCATTATACCAAAGACTTGTCTGCACATCGAGCACATACGACAAAGTATGAAGATCTGTGCATGTAAAAAAAACGTAAGTTGTTGATTTTAAAGGAAATAAAAATGCATTTTTTCCTTTACAAACGGTTTATTTTGTGGTAGAATGGTATCATAAAATAAACAAAGATGGAGAATATCGTTATGAACATTACTAAAAACTCAACCAAAGCTGAACGTCTTCAAGCTATCCGCCTTGCCGGTGAGCGCCTAAAAGCTAAAAAGGCTAAAGAAGCTCGTTTGGTTCGTGACTACACCGAGTCATACCTTCCTAAAGGTTACTCTGCATCCAAGGGCTATGACGCTGTAATCAAAAATGATTACGACAACGTCAACCATTGGACTGATGCATCTAAGTATGCTGATGAATATTATGGTGACACCATGCGTGCCACTACTCGTTTTGACAACGATTGGGATTAATCATGACTATGCATCTCGTACGAGGAATGTCCTCGCTCAACACCAAAAAGCGTAAGCAGAATCGCCAACCCGGCCATGCTGCTGCGCAAGCTCGGCATGATGCCTGGCTTAAAAAGATGGGTGTCCACCCCGATCAACTCAAAAACAAGGAGAAGTCTAGTGGCAATGAGATCCCTGATTACAAGGTCCGTCGCTCAGTCCCGACGTCGGACCGCATCTGCGCCATCGCACCAAAAGCCAAGCGCAACGAATACTCCGGCGACTACATCGTCGGTCTCGCAACAATGCACAAGTCCAACACCGTCCCTGTCGGACGTGGGGACTCACCAGAAGAATATGCTAAAATGAGGAGGTCTTAGTGGTACTAACAAAAACAACTTATCCGCGTGAGGAAATGGTAGAAATGCTCAAGCAGCAAGTCTGCCAAGTCAAATTCATCAAGACAAATGGTGAAGAACGCATTATGCAAGCCACATTGAAGGAGGACATTATCCCTCCAGCAGCTCAGCCTCGTGACGATGACAATGGTGTACAAATCACTATCGGCGTTGTCAAGTGTTGGGATGTCGAAAAAGAAGGGTGGCGATCTTTCAGGGTTGATAGCGTACTCTCGTTTTCATACCCATAATGGCGAATCTCTCCTTAGCTCAGCTGGATAGAGCAACGGCCTTCTAAGCCGTGGGTCGGGAGTTCGAATCTCTCAGGAGAGGCCATCGCCTCCGTGATGGAATAGGTAGACATAACGGACTTAAAATCCGTGGCCATTGGCGTGCCGGTTCGAGTCCGGCCGGAGGTACCAACTTTTAGGAGCAGACATGGACCAACCAGTCTTTACAAAGGAAGAAGAAGATCAAATCAATAGGTTTTATCAATCTATTGAGGAATCACGGGGAGTAAAAGTCACACCGTGTGCAGATGCGAATGGTGACCGTATGGTTATACAGTTAGATGCACACCGTGCGATTGATGAAGAGCAGCCATACTATGTTGGGCTGCCCTAGAAAAAAAAACGTAAGTAGTTGATATCGTTGGAAATAAAAGTGCACTTTTTTGTTTACTTTTCCAGAAATATATGGTAGAATATATCTATAAAATGGAAATGGAAGGAAAAGTTATGAAATACGCAAACCAGATGGGCTACTCAGATATCAATCCTTGCGAAGTAGTTAAGGTTGTTTCTGATAAGACTATGGAAATTCGCTACATGGATACCGAGGCTCTTCCTTGGGATCGCGAGTTTCATCCTGGTGGTTTCTTTGGTCACACTTCTAACCAGCGTGATCAAAAGTGGAAGATTACTTCCAACGAAGAAAACCCAGTGTTTCGTATTCGCCTGTCTAAGAATAAAGGCTGGCAGGACAAGTGGGGCAACCGCTACAAGCTGGCAGATGAGCCTATCAAGTTCTATGACTTCAACTTCTAATATGGATTGTCGAGTGAGTATAAACACGGTTAAGCCTGCTAACGACACTAAACTTAAGATGCAGGTGGGTCTAGCCAGCCCTCACAAGAAGTGGCCTCAACCGACTGGCCTGAAATTATGGCAGTCAAAAAAATGTAGCACTAACAAAGGAGAACGTAAGTATGGCAGCACGTAAGAAAAAGATTGTCCGCCGCGCACGTAGTGGTCTGGCTGCAGTGCAGGCAGATAAGGGCTTTGATCACGTCCTTTACGCGTTTCACTATGAATTGGATAAGAAGACTCTTGCAAGCATCTGCAAGGACTATGTCAAGAAAACATATTCCAAATCAGATGCTGCTGCCATCCTTGCAAACCCTGAGTATCATTGGACGGCATACAGCTATATAGCAGCTACAATCTGGTATGTTGACAATGACGGCACTTTTACGCCTACTCAGCAGTGTTACCATGATCGTTTGGACGAGCGTATCAGTTCTTTGATTGAGCCTGGCAAGGAAATTATTGCTAAGAAGAAAGCCGAGCAAAAGAAGAAAGATAACGTAATCGTTTTGACACCTCAAGAACGTCTAAGGATTAAGATCAATAATACTATTATGTCTGACCTTGACGATCTTGAGGATGCATGGATCGCAGGCGAAAAGCCTGAGTTCGACATGTATCAACAGTTTCTCAAACACGGCTTATCAAATCAAGCCGTTGATCCAGTCCGTAAAGTGCTTGACGGCTGGCTCTTAGATTACAGTGATGCTTACCATAAGCGATGTGAACAAGCCGTAGAAGGCTACTCACATCTCAAGCGGCCAGAAATCAAGCGTCGTATGAAGCACTGTGAAGCAATGCTTGCCGATCTTGACAAAGTCAAGTCCGCAGCAAAAGCACGGCGTAAGACCAGGGCTCCTAAGGTTCGCACCGCAGACAAGCAAGTCGCGAAGATGCAATACCTTAAGGAAGACAAGAACTTCAAGCTTGTATCCGTGGCAGCCACATCCATTCCTGGCGGTGAACGTCTGTATACCTTCAATACAAAGAACAAGGTACTTACCGAATACGTCACAAACAATCGTCAGGGTTTCGAAGTGAGTGGTTCTACTCTTAAGAATGTTGACCAAGGCGTGTCAAGGCAAGTTACTCTCCGTAAGCCGGATGAGTTCCTTCCAATCGTCCAAAACAAGTCAACAGCTCAAATTGATAAGGCGTGGAAAACACTTACAACTAAAACGCGGACACCAGCTCCGCGGATCAACAAAGATACAATTCTAGTGAGGGTATTATGATTGGAGCAGGACCATTTAAAGATGCAGTCGATGGTAAGTACAACGGCCGCATCATCAAGCAGGAAGTAGTAAGCTACGTCCTTGAAGATAACCGTGTTGTAAAGTACACAGCTACACGTCTCCCAATGAAAGAAGGAGACTACTATGACTCTACAACCTGTGAACCTTTGGCGACTTGGAATGATTAAATCGCTTGTTACTATGCTGGCAGCAGGAATGATTATGTCTTCCTGCTATCCGGTTCATGCAGACATCAGCATCGATGAAGAAGTGAAATGTCTGGCAGATAACATGTATTGGGAAGCAAGGAACCAGCCAATCAAAGGTATGATTGCTGTAGCTCTTGTTACTATGAATCGCGTTGACGATGATCGCTATCCGAATACAGTATGTCAAGTAGTAGAACAAGGACCAACTCGCGCGTCTTGGAAAGATCCGACGATTCACTATCCTATTCGCCACCGTTGCCAGTTTAGCTGGTACTGTGATGGCAAAGGAGATACAATACCAAAACAAGATCTTGACATTTACGAGGTCATAACGGCATATGCCTATAAGATCTACCAGTTTCATGGATCATCTGCATACTCTGATTTTACTAACGGAGCTACTCATTACCATGCAGATTACGTCCATCCTGAATGGGCTGAGAGCAAAGAGCCTGTTCTTATTATCGGCAACCATATATTTTACAGGTGGAATAAATGACATCAATGATTTTGACAAAGAAGAGGTTTGCTAAACTAGTCGAGGAAAAGATTAAGGATCGTCCTATGCCCGTCATTGACGCGGTATGTGAGGTCTGCAAAGACCGCGATCTGGATACCGGCGATATTGCAAACCTAATTAACCCCATTCTCAAGAAGAAGATCGAGGCTGAGGCTATCGACCTGAACATGATGAAGGGTGGCGCAACACTACCAATATGAGAATGGAACCATACGACGCATACAGATACTATATGGCATTAAAGCTTCACTTTGAAACTGACGACTATGATGCTTCGAAGTATAACTTCAAGACATCGGTCAAGCCGCAGTCTTTCTGGAAACGTCGCGACAAATTTCATTTTGCCAAAGTTGGTAAGAAGTTTGACAAGCCAGATGAGCTAGTCCAGTTTTATGTTTCTCAGTTTACAAATGAGAATACATGGATTGGCGATATGCTGGAAGGAGAGCAGGTCTACCAAGACTGGCAGAAGAAGTATCAGTCGTTAAGCTATACGTTTACGAATGATATAAATAAACTCAGCGAAAAGGTTACCAACTTTGATGATCTTTTTGCTATTGATACACACCCTCTCATTGTGAAGGAATACCTAAGTGGCAGCATTACTCTTGAGTCTGTTGTCATTATAGATAAGCTTACCAACTTTATGGAGAGGGCAGACAGGCAAATCACTGAAACGATTGTTTGGCCTGACGTGTCTCGTCTCATACGAAAGTATAAGACATTCCTACCCATTGATCAGGATAAGTTCAAAAAAATTATCTTGAAGGGGTTTACATCATAGTGAAACTATGGTATAATATACTATATTATGAAAAATGTGGATAATTCAGCAACATACAAACATACGAGGTAAAATATGTCTTTTGCAGCAATGAAACAAAATCGTCTTAGCGACATCTCCAAACTTACCGAAGCCGCCCAAGCTACTGGCGGTGGAGGCGAACAGAAATCCTACAAAGATGATAGATTCTGGAAGCCAACGGTTGATAAAGCCGGTAATGGTTACGCGGTGATTCGCTTTCTCCCAGCACCAGAGGGCGAGGATCTCCCCTGGGTTCGTTATTGGGACCATGGGTTCAAAGGCCCGAGCGGAATGTGGTATATCGAAAAGTCTCTGACTTCAATTGGTATGCCGGATCCTGTTTCGGAAATGAACTCTCAGTTGTGGAATACTGGAAGGGATGAAGATAAGCAAACGGTCCGTGATCGTAAGCGTAGGCTTCATTATGTCACCAACATCATGGTGGTATCTGACCCTGGGAATCCAGCCAACGAAGGTAAAGTCTTCCTTTACCAGTTTGGTAAGAAGATCTTCGATAAGATCATGGATCTCATGCAGCCTCAGTTCCAGGATGAGCAACCGGTTAATCCATTTGATTTCTGGGAAGGTGCCGACTTTAAACTGAAGATTCGTCAGGTTGAGGGTTACCGCAACTATGATAAGTCTGAGTTTGCAGGTCAAACGGCACTGCATAACGGTGATGATGAACAACTTGAAGGTGTTTATAATCGTCTATATAGTCTTCAGGAGTTCCTTGATCCTAAGACTTACAAAAGCTACGATGAACTGAAGGAAAAGCTTATGCGAACCCTTGGTGAATCTCAGCCTATGACTACGGCTGAAGCAGTTTCTCTGGATACTGTTGCTCCCTCTCCATCCATTCCTACGAGCAACGAACCGGAGATGAAAAGTGAAGATGAAGATGATACGTTATCTTACTTTGCTCGATTGGCCAATGATGGCTAAAGAAAAAGGAGGCTTCGGCCTCCTTTTTTATTTCTTAAAATCCTTGTAATCTTTGCATAGCGGCAGCTCTTGGGTGAGCTCCGCTTTTGATAATTGCAGAGGAATCACTGGCATCTGCATGAGCACTTCCGCTCTTGAGGACGCCGTCATTATTACTTGGAGGAGGTGTGTTTGGAATCGCAGTAGCTGCACCTTGGCCTGGGCCACCGCCATAGTAGTTATTAGTGATACTTGTCGGTGCTGAATCGCCGAGAGCTGTGCGAAGAGTTGCAATATTGTCTGCTGCTGCAGCAAATTGCTGCGAGTTCTTTGACAAGCCTTGAATAGGATCGCCGAAGAATATACCACCTTCATCACCAAGTACAGCAGCCTCAATAGCAGGCACACCTTCTTTGAGATCTTCGCCAAACTTCTTAAAATTAACCGTGTTACGACCAATTCGAATGTTGGCAATCTTATTCATGTTTTCAGCAACAGCACCAATTGCACCTGCTGCTTTTTCAAGATCATCTGCGTCATCTGCAAGAGCTTTAATTTTTTCAAACGGTCCTTCACCACCACTAAAGAAGTTTACAATTGCAGAACCAGCATTGGCTAAAGATCCAACAAATTCTTTTGCAGCAAACACTGTTAAAGCAGAACCAACTTTACCCATTGCTTCGGCAGCTTTAGCTGACTTATCAAGATCACCGTCTTGACCAATGCTTAAGAGTAAGTCGACTTCACTCTTAATTCTTTTAGCAGTACTTTGATCTCCTTCTCCAGCAAATGTACTCATGAATCCGCTTACAGCTGTTGCAGCTTCACCTACTGCAAACACCGCTAGACCACTACCAATCATTGTCATGGTAGAAACAAACTTCACTGGTTCGACCATAGGTGTTGAAGCAATGCTTAAAAGTACATCTACTTCATCTTTAATTCTCTGTGCAAATCCAGCGTTGCCTGCATCACTAAACTGACTAACACCAGCCTGCAATCCATCAGCTGCAGCAGACGCAGCTTTACCTATACTGAATGCCACAAGACCAGCAGACAATCCACTCATAATTACTAGGAACTTGCCACCTTCTGCAAAGGCTCCACTATCAGAAGGAATAAGACTATTAATCGCTAAAAGATCTTTAACTTCGTCATGGATACGCTTACCAAATCCATCACCATTCATAAAGGTTTCTACGCCCGCGGCTGTTCCAGCAGCAGTTGCTCCTGCAGTTGCAAGATCTCCTACACCGGCTACAGCTTTACCTGCGCCAAAGAGTACAAGGCCAGCGCCTAAAGCACCAAGAGCAACCGAAACTTTTCCAACATCACCGATCTGTATGCTGGAAAGTTCTAGAAGCTTCTTGACATTATCGACCGTGTTTTGAGCAAAGTCACCGGTACCCATAAACTTATCCACAGTTGCATTGATACCATCGGCAGCAGTAGCAACGGTTTTACCTGCACCAAATAATACTAGTGCAACACCTAATGCACCTAACGCTCCAGACACACCTGCTATATCTGCAGCAGTATAATCTAGGTCAGCAATTCCAAGTAGAGTTTCTACGTTTTTCTTTGTAGCTTCGGCCCATTTTGTATCACCAGCAAACTTTTCAACAGCGGCATTAATACCAGCTCCAGCACCGAAGGCAATAAGTGCTGTACCTAATCCTCCAAGCATAAACATAAGAAGGCCGCCATCTTTGAAAGCTTCTTTCATTGAACCTGATTTTGCTACCAGCTCATCGCCAATGTCTGTTAATGCAAGAACGTTTTTCTTTACAGCTTCACCGTCAAACTCAGCAAGTTTTTCAAGAAGGAATCCACCGCCGGCCATCAATACACCAAGGCCTGCTGTAGCCGCACCGACACCGATACCGGCTGCTCCTAGGAATCCACCAAGTGCACCACCGGCACCTCCTCCAAGAAGGCCGCCAAGCATTCCTCCGCCGCCACCTTTTTTCTCAGCTGAGCTAGCTCCAGGTCCCCCGCGTCCAATTCCTTGAACAGCATCAATTAATCTTTCCTGGCGAGCAACGTCTTCTCTTCGTTCTTCTTCATTTGGCGTAGCAAGGATTTCCGTGGCTTGCGCCATGTCGAACATAGTCTTCTTCATCTCAAGGAGGTGTCTCCTCGAGTTGCGAGTATGTTCTTCAACCTTATGTAGGTGAGTATTACTCTGCTCTACTTTTTCAATGAGTTCGATAAATCCTGCTTCAGCCATGATTACATCCTTGGTGGTTTAGGTGGTCTTGGTTTGTCAGATGATGATGCCGAATGAGTTTTAGTTTTAGTATAGGCCTGAGCTCCAAAGAACGCACCTACTAAACCTGCAACTGCAACAAAGTATGTCGGTGCAATATTGGCAAGTAGCTGTCCGGTCGTTTCATAGCCAATTAAATCAGCTATTACAATACCTATTGGATAGACGAGCAAGCCAATAAGAGCAAACCACGCCATACGTCGCTGTGCATCTTCTTTCTTGTCTTCATTTTCTAATCGCATCATTTCAGCTTCCATTCTTAATTCTTCGTCGGTAACTACTCCGTCACCATCAATATCGAAATGTTCATAATCTGAGTTTGGTTCTAATTTTTTCTGTGCTGCCATTTATTTTTTAAGGCGATCGTTTTGTTCTTCAATTGATTGCAATAATAAGGCCACGTAAATTTCCCTTTCCCACGGGTGCATCATTTCAATCTCAGTTAAAGTCCACTTGTGATATTGTAATAATGCAAAGTTCGTCCGAATCATGTTCTCTAGAGAATCATGAGAAAGGGCTAGTTTAAAAAATCGCCAATACCTCCTAATGTTATTTTGTTATCGTTTCCGCACTGGTCGCATTTGTATTCGACTTCATGCACCAGTCTTGGGAACTCATCAAACGACGTTTGAACTTTGCCAAACTGCTCAGCGTTCAATGATTCCATAAACTGGATAATTTCTTCAGGTGTTTGGTCAGATGATGGATACACCTGATCAGCATCATAAACATAATCAACTGCAGCAGCAATCGTTGCTAGTACAGTGTCTTCGGCTCGGCCACCAGCAGTGGTCATAAATTTACGGAGCTTACCAATTGTAGGCATCCGGAAACATACACCAATGCTATCGTTGACTTGAACTTTTACTTCACCAGTTTCTGATCCTGTAGGTTCAATTGCATCTAAATTAATTTGGTGCTCGATCGGGTGATCGCACTTTTGACACTTGAGAGTCACCTTTGCGTTTTCACCTACGCTTTTAGTACGAATTTTTAACAGTAGATATTCCACATCAGAAGAAGTCAGGTCATCTACCTCAAGCTTCTCAAATGTGCATGCCTTAATCATATCTGCTGTCGCAGTACTGATCTGAGCTGGATCCTCGCTCTCGGCAGCCTGCATAATTACTTTCTGTTCTTTTACAAAGAAAGGTCTGTATTCCACATCTTTGCCGCACCCCGGAAGAAAGACCGAGTAGCGTGCGGTATTAACCATTGGTAAAGCCATTATTAAAACCTCTTAAATATCTCATTTCCAATTTTAGCAGCGATCGCAGAGCCGGTCGTGCTTGTTTCAGCCCAATCATCATATGCAAAAGTAATTGTTACTCTTGCCGCACTGTTCTCTGAAGAGTTAGATAACTCAACAGCACTCACTGTTACCGGAAAGGCTTTCAACAATTTACAAGAATAGATTGGAATATTCTGGTCATTCAATTGTTGAATCTCAACTTCCGATACAAAACTGTCTTTATACTCGAGTGTCTTTCTTTCCTGGTTGAAGATCTTACCGACCCATCCATCAAATACGTCTTTGATATAATAGTCACCAGTTAAAAGAAATGTAAAAGATACATCATCGTTGATGTAGCCATAAGGCATCTTACGAGCCTTCATGTTTGTAAAGTATTCGTTTGTAGCAATGTTACGACCCGGCAACGTTGCAGTTTCACAAAGAAGCGAAATGTCGCGAGGATCGTTGATAAGTTGCAGGGGATTGAAGTTACCGGACAGTACGTTCGTTAAGATATTTCCAACGTCAATACTAATGAGTGGTAAGTTCATATAGACTGCAAACCTGTTTTGTTTTGCGAGTCCGGTTCTTCTGCCGATTGTAGACTTCAGCGAGTCTATGTTTGCGGGGTACGTCATGATGCCAACATTTTCCTAGAATCTGTATAAACTTTAGTGGCAGTAGCTTTCTTAAATCTCTGTGTTGGTAGGAATAAAGCAATCTCCCATTCAGGAGCTTCCACCTTCATAATACGAGACTCAACATGCTTGGTCAAGTAATGCTTAAAACAAGGCTCGAAGTAACGAAGCTTTCGGACACTCTTGAGGATCCTATATCTTGTTCTAAACCTTGTGGTTTCATCATAACGATTATTGTTCATTGTTTCCATCAACGCATCGAAGAACTTAGCTCTTAAAGGAGGAGGAAGATAGTGAAGGTTCAAACCATAGAAACCTCCAGGTGCTTTCTCGACCATAATGATCAAAGGGAATGTATCGTAATACGGCAACGTCTCCTTGTGTTTTGGATCATAGAAAAACATATACATCTCGCCCATTCTTGGACGAGCAGTTCTTACGAGTTGTTCATCTTTCATAAGGGATTGCCTATTGATACCCCTCATATTCTTGACTTTGTCCCTGAACCACTTACGCGCCTCGTCGGTGCGAGGAGGGATGCCAGCTCTGAAAGCCTGAAATTGTAGTTTTTGGAATAATGAATCTGCCATACTTCTATTTATACTTTAACCCTTAAGGATTTTAACACCGATTTGTCTTAATGTGTCTTCATGCCAGACTTGGAAATGATAGCCACGATCTTTAGCCCAGCGATCAGCCGCTTCCCATTTACTAACATTTTTCAAATATGTATTTACCTCGGCAAGATACTTCTTTGTCTGTCTCTTTGGTTTCTTTGGAGGGACCGTTTGGTACTTCGGCTTGATCTCAACAAGGAACTTTTTGCCGTTCTTGTATTTGAAATAAATATCCACAAAGTAACGGTGCATACGATTATCTGTGCGACAGCGATAAGGAATCACATATGACTCAGAGTTCCACTCAAGTATATCCTCGTTTCCATCAAGGTAGCGAAACACAGCCCGTTCCCAAGACGAACGATAGATTACTTTCGTGGGGTCACCTTTATACTTCTTGTAGTTTTTTACTTTGTAACGACCCTTGTAAGTCATATAAATACTTATAAGAGATTTTAGGAGCACAAATTATGGCCGATATTGGTAGTACTGATTTAAATTATCAAAAGGAAGCATTCGGCGTGAATAATGCTTCTGAACAGCAACCTGAACAAACTCTAGACTCGAAAGTAGACGAACAATCTAGTAATAGAGTTGGCTCTTCAGGCTTTTCAAACATGAGGTTTCCTCAAAATACCGAAGGTCATCCTGCATGGGTTGACATTGATATTGTGGAAAGAAAAACCAATGGCTTTTCAGATGCATTGGCAGGAAATACTCCAATTGGCAATAAGCTTGGAAACATTAAATTGTATATGCCGCAGGCCATCTCTTTCTCAGACGGTTTAACTTATGACAATACAGAATTAACTGGTATTACATCAGCTCTTGCTGCATCTGCCAATGAGGCAATTAATGGAGGCGGATTGGCATCTGGCGCAGCAGTGTTAGGTCAAGCAGCAACAGCAGTTGCCGCCGACATTGCTGCAAGAAACTCTGCAGCCGGTGCAGCTGCAGCTATTGCGGCAGGTGTTGCTATTAACCCTAGAGCTGCAATGCTTTTTAAAGCACCGACTTTTCGCCAACTCGCATTAAACTTCAAAATGATTCCATCTAATTCTTCAGAAGCTCGAGTTATTGAAGATATTATTCATACTATTCGTTTACACAGCTATCCCGAACTTATTGCAGGAGGCGCATCATATCAGTATCCAAATCTATTTAAGATTGGGTTTGTAAGTATCAATGGACCGAATCCTTGGATTATGCCTTTTGCACATGCATATTGTACTGCAGTAACAGTAAACTATAACCCAACATCTCCGGCGCTGATGAATGACGGTGCACCAAATGAAATTGACTTAACATTGAGTTTCCAGGAAACAAAAGCTCTTGACAGAAATGCTATTAGGACTCTCGGAAAAAGAACAACATTAGTTAATCCCTCACCCGGACCAGTAAGTGCAGGAGGATTAGTCACATGAAGTATTTTAAGTACTTTCCTAAACTCAAATACGATCTTGATGACAACAAAGACACTAAAGAAATCGTTGACGTATTTCGCTTTGCAAAAGTTATTAATGACTCCGCAATTGACGACATCTCACTTTATTCGTTCTATAGTGTAGGTGAAGGCGAAAGACCGGATCACGTTTCAAATATTTTATATGGCACACCTGACTATTATTGGACGTTCTTTCTTGTAAATCAAGAAATGAAAAATCTTTATAGCGACTGGCCTATGTCAACGCCTCAACTTAATGATCATATTGACTTATTATATCCGGGTCATGTGCTTAATTCAAGTGATGCATTTTTTAACAAGCTTGACATCGGTGAGACAGTACAAGGTATCTTGTCGCAGGCAACAGGAGTTGTTGTAGAGAAAAACCCAAATCTTGGTTGGATTCGAATCAATACTAAATCCGGCACATTTAGAGCTGAATCCATTCAAGGGCAAACTTCAAATGACGTTGTAGTTATTACCGGAGAAGCTGCATATAAGAATGCGGCTCATCACTTTACTACAACAGACGGTATTGTTCCAAAAGGTACTGCCGGTGCAGTGACTATAACGAATGAACAATATGAAAACGATGAAAATGAAAAGAGAAGAAGAATTAAAGTGATCAAACCTGCAAAAGTAGCAGAGGTGGCACAACAATTCAGGAATATTATTAATGGCTGATCCACAGGTTCTGGTCCAACCTACAGATGTAGTAGTTGACCAGATTAAAATTACGAGCACAACCGAAAGCAAGATTATTGATATCACGGACATTGTTCAAGCTATTGATATTAATGAGGCCATATACACGCCTGTTCTAACAGGGGTGATGCTAATTGTTGATGGCGCAGGTCTTTTAGCTGAACTCCCTATTGTCGGACAAGAAAAAATTGAATTTACTGTAACAAGGCCTGGATCCAATGGCTACGAAAAACAATTTACATTTTATGTAAGGTCAATTGAAAATGTTGAAAGACAAAATGATTTTACAAATGTATACCAACTTCGAATTGTAGAAGAAGCATATTATTGGAATGCGTTATCTCCTATTTCACAGTCATTTAAAGGATCAATCGATGCTATCATAACAGAAGTTGTTGAAACGTATTTGCGAACAACAATCGAAACCACACCTACGTCTGGTGCATTTCAATGTGTTATTCCTGGGTGGAGGCCATATGATACAATTAGCTGGCTAGTCAACAGAGCTCGAAGTGAGGATAATGATCCTTTCTTTTTATGGAACACTTTATTCGATGGGCTTAAGCTTGCTTCAGTAAGAGATCTTTACGAAGCTGAGCCGGAAGAAAATAGAACTGTATTTACAAGTAAAGAACACATTCCGCGATCTAAGAAGGAAGCAATGGACGGCGCTGATGCAGACGTTGTTGAAAAACTCGATATGGCCATGCTTTTTGAGTCAGTAAGAAATACACCAACAGCAGAAAACATTCTTGATGGAGCTTTTGGTCAAGACTATATATTATTAGATACTTTACAAAAAACAGTTAACACACTTCAATGGAACTACGCAGAAAGATTTGATTCACTTCCAAAACTTAGCAAACATAAAGTTATATCAGACAAAAAGAAGTATGATGACATTGATGTGAGCGGATATAAAACGGGTGATATTATTTTTGCATATTCTTCTAGTGCATTTGAAGCACCATCTCATATGTCATATAATGAAGATGCGTTGAATATTGCACCATTTAAAAACCATGTCGAAAGCATGATGTCAAATTATATTTACAAGTTTGCTTTACCAGGAGATAAAAATTTGCAGGTTGGTAAAACAATCAATCTGTATATTCCTAAAAACGTTCTAACAGATAAAACAAATGAATCGGAAGTTCAAGACCAGAGAAGATCTGGTAAGCATTTTATTAGTGCTATAAAACACCGCTTCCATATTATTAAAAATCAGTATACTCAAATGGTTGAAGTGAATAGAGATACTATGGAAAGAGATCACGACGATGCAAATTAGTGAAACATTTAGTTGGTTTATTGGAGTCGTTGAAGACCGCAATGATCCTAAAAGATTAGGCAGATTACGAGTAAGAGTCTTTGGCGACCACACTGCCGACAAAACAAAAATTCCAACCGAGGATTTACCCTGGGCTCAGATCATGTTGCCTCCAACATCTGCCTCTCTTGGTGGTGTAGGCGTAAGTCCTACTGGCATTCAACAAGGCTCGTGGGTTGTAGGTTTTTACATGGACGGGCCGTCAAAGCAAACACCATTTATTATGGGAAGTATTCACGGCAACGCCGGATTAAGTGGCTTACCTTCTCAGGGTTTTGCTGATCCTTCGGGTAACAACCCACAGAGAATCAAAGGTTCAGATACACCTTATGCCCAAGCCGGTGAATTTAAGAAAAGCCCTTCATACATTGTAAAAACTGAACAGCGTAAGATTGATGTTGATACCGCGGTACCAGATAAAGTTACATCGCTAGCTCAAGATGAACCTGATGCATACTATGAAAGAGTTAAATGGTCAATGCCTCAGCCACTGGGAGGAAGAGGTCCTTTATATCCATATAACAAAGTAGAGCAAACTGAATCAGGTCACGTACTTGAAGTTGACGACACACCGGGTGCTGCACGTATTTCAGAGTTTCATATGAGTGGAACTAATCGCGAAATCTTAAATGACGGAACAACTCATACTACGATTGTAGGCAAAAACTATAAAGCTGTATTGAGTGATGATCACATCTATGTCAAAGGTACCGTCAACATGACAGTTGATGGAGACTTCAAGCAACTCGTCAAGGGTAATTATCACCTTGAGGTGGTAGGAAACAAAACAGAACTTATTCGAGGAACTCGCCAATCATCGATTGCAAAGTCTGAGCATATTGAAATCGGCCAGGACTTTGGTTGTAATGTAACTGAAAAGTATTTGCAAAGAATTGGCGGCGATGAAACAAGAATTGTTGATGGGGCAAGAGACACTACAATTGGTAATACCGAAGACTTAGTAATTACTAATGGCCTGAGCCTTATAAGCCTGAATGAAATTAAAATGTTTGCTAGTACACAGGGCTTTGAGTTATCTACAACTGGCCACCTCAAAGCAGCATCTGAAACAAATATGAATCTCGAAACAAAAGCAAACTTGAACACAGTAGTAGAAGGAAATACAGAAAACAATGTCGGCGGCACATACACTGATAATGTTACAGGCAATATTGACATTAACGGTGCTAGGATTGATCTAAACTAATGGCAGTACAACCGGTATCAAGACAGGGAGATAGCTTAACCACAGGTCATATCTGTGCAGCCACTACGACTTTGGATACTCCAGGTCAAGGTAATGTATATGCAAACGGAGCATTAATCGCAAGAGTTACTGATCCTACAGTTCCTCACCCGTTTCCGCCAAATCCTCCATGTGCACCGCACGTTGCAACTGTAGGAGCAGGTTCACCTACTGTTTTTGTGCACGGTAAAAAAGCAACGTTTATTACAGCTGCAGCCGATGCCGGAGCTATGACAAGTGGAGCGTCCAACGTGTTTGTAGCTACAGCTAAGAGCGCTGTTACTGCTAAACTCGGTGTAGCAATATTTACACCAAATGTAGGTACACCGGCGGAAATTGAAGCATTCTCGCAGGAGGCCTATGCCGGCATTGAAGTTGAAGAAGCTGCACTTGGTGTAGACGTTGCAAATAGTAACGACCTTGGTGAGTATGGTGACGGTGGTATTGCAACCTCAAGATTTAGTAATACAAGTCCTACTAATAATATTGCAGGTGTACAGAATACCGAAGTTGCTGATGGCGGCACAAGTCCAAGTACATTTGAACCTGGGTCAGGTACCGCATTGAACTTCTTGCCTCATACTGACTCAAGAGTGGACCCAAGAGTTATTGATTATGCACAGGCCACAGCAGCTGCATTAGGACTTACACTTGATATTACAAGTGCATATCGCTCGCCGGAATATAACGCCAAAGTTGGCGGTGCAAGAAACAGTATGCATGTTCAAGGGTTGGCGCTTGATATCGTTCAAACCGGTTGGACAAACGCGCAGAGGCAAAACTTTATTCAACAGGCATATAACGCAGGATTTAGAGGTTTCGGTATCTATAATACGTTTACACATATCGATATTGGAGCTACAAGAGCATGGGGCTCAGGAGGCAGCCGTCGCGACTTGCCTAAATATCCATGGGCTCAGACAACACTAGGTGCATTAGGGTACGCAACATCATGACATTAAATTGCGGAAAGAGTGAAGCACTTGATGCTTTAAACGAAAAAAGAGATGAGATCAAAGCCGCGCTTGCTCAAGGTAAAGCTGGACTGGCTGACTTGCAATCAAAGGCAACCGAAGCCATTACAGCTTTGAACTCGGTTAAGGTACCTTTGCCAAGTGTAGCTGTTCCAAACTTACAAGAAGATATTAACAACGTAGTTAACCAAGCGACTGCAGACATTAACACAGCATTGACTCAGTTGCCTACTCAAATTGCAAACTTTCAAGCCACTTGGGGTGACGTATTATCTGATTCTGAGATACAAGGCTACATTGATGAAATGACGAATGTGGTTACAGGAGCCGTCACAGATCCTACATCTTTGTTAGACTTTGATCCGTGTTCAACTTTTCCAAATAAAGTTATTGAAACCGCAGATGATGGAACAAAGAAAGAAGCAACAAAAGCTCCGGCCGTTACAACTCCGACAACAAATGCTGTAACGCCAGAAGAGTCTGCAGCTCCAGTTCAAACAGTGACTGAACATCAAGATATTCAACCGGATAAAAAGCCTTCCACTCTTCCTCATATGAAAACGTCCGACAGGAATTATTTCGAGATAATGAGAGACTTTAATGCTTATGCAGATGCAGTCATTGAAATTAAAAATACACATCACCAAGATGAAACGGATAAAGTAAGTATTAAGATTGAAAATTTTGAAATAGCTAATGAAGCATATGAAGATGAACTGGCTGATCTCGAAATAGCTACAGGCTTGTCAATTAAGCAGCTTGAAGAGCAAGGGAAAATGCCAGACTACTTGACAAAATACATTGACGAATATGATGCAATGGTAGATGAATATGGATTTGTTGATGCAAGGGTAGCAGTAATCGAGACTCTCATGGTAGGATACAGGGGTACGTTTACTGGTGAGCTGGCAATGAAAGATTTTACACCAACAGAAGATAGCTTCAACGCAGGTGGAATCTACGGCGATATTACTCAGAGTGATAAAGACGTTTGGTCTCAAATTAAAACACTTATGGACGATAATAAACAAAATATCATCGACTATGAACAGCATAGAAACCGTAGAAAACCTCGGCCAGCCTGGAGTTTATCCAACTAATAGAGTATAAATAGTAGCATGGCAAGAACACAAACAAAAAGTGACAATGCACTTGGATCGAAGATTCGAGCCAGAAGCAATCTATATAGTGATTTCGATTTTAATTTTATCGCCAATCCTAATAATGGTGATATTGGTAGAAAGGTAGACACCGAAGCTATTAAGCAGAGTGTCCGCAATCTTATTTTAACAAACAAGGGTGAAAGACCATTTCAGCCTGCACTTGGATCGCGAATCAGGGGATTACTATTCGAACTTGCCGATCCTTTTACTGCACTTGAGCTACAAAAAGAGATTGTAAATACTATTGAAAACTTTGAACCAAGAGTTAGTTTAATAGATGTCCGCGTTACCGACAACCAGGACTTCAATAGGTACAATATTCAAATTTACTTTGCGCTCGTGTCAACCGGTCAACAAGAAAACGTTGACTTTTACCTAGAGAGAATTAAGTAATGGCAACTACAGTTTCAAAAAACAGGTTAAATGTTACTGAACTTGACTACGATCAAATCAGAGCAAACCTTAAAACATTTATGCAGAACCAGACTGAACTGGTTGACTATGACTTCGAAGGAAGTGCATTATCAACCCTAATTGATGTCTTAGCATATAATACTTTCTATAACGCATTTAACGCAAACGTCCAAGCAAACGAACTTTATCTTGATACAGCACAGGTAAGAAACAATATTGTAAGCCATGCAAAATCTCTCGGTTACCTGCCAAGATCTCGTACCTCTCCTTTTGCTGACCTCGATGTTACGGTAAACAGCCCTTCTGGTACGCCATCATCTCTTACAGTTTCTCGAGGTACAAAGTTTAGTTCTACTATTAACAATAAGAAATTCAACTTTGTTAACCTTGAATCAAAAACAATATCGCCGGTTGGTGGAGTTTATAAATTTTCGGCTTTGAGAATCAACCAAGGTACACTTAAGACATTTACCTATACGGTTGATGACTCAGACACTCGTCAAAAATATGAAATTCCTGATACGAATGTAGATACAAACTCGATGGTAGTAAAAGTATTTCCTAATGCTGCCAGCTCGAACTCGGACATCTACTCGCTTGTAAGTAATATTGTAAACGTCACTGGTACTTCCGAAGTGTACTTCCTTCAGGAAGGATTGGACGGCAAATATGAAATTTACTTTGGTGACAACTCCTTTGGTAAAAAGCTTGCAGCAGGTAACGTGGTTTCGATTGAATATCTTGTAACCGATGGTGTTGAAGCAAATAACGCCACCTCCTTTGCACTTGAAGGCAACATCCAGGGTAATACAAATGTTACTCTTGCTTTGGTCAATAAAGCGGCCGGTGGTGCAGCTAGAGAAGATATTGAATCAATTCGCTTTAACGCACCTTTATCATTCCTTTCACAAAACCGAGTGGTAACGGCCGATGATTACAGCACTATTATTAAGAATCAGTATGCTAATGCTGAAACGGTTAGCGTTTGGGGTGGTGAAGAAAACGATCCTCCAGAATACGGTAAAGTGTTTGTCTCGGTTAAGCCGAAAAACGCAGCAACTCTTACAGCATCTGAAAAAGCTTTTATTAAGGACTCGATCCTAAAACCAAAGAATATCGTTTCGATTACACCTGAGTTGATTGACCCAACATTCCTTTATATCAAGCTTGGTGTGTTTGTTAAGTATGATCCTAACCTGACATCTCTTACTGCCGGTGAGCTTACACAGAAAGTACGGCAGGTTATTTCAGACTATAACGATACTAACCTGAAAAAGTTTGACGGCGTGTTTAGACATTCACAACTCCTTGGTGAAATCGATAACGCCGATACATCCATTTTGAACTCAACATGTAACGTGTCAATTCAAAAGAGGTTAACTCCTACACTGAACCAAGCGCTCAAATATGTTGTTAATTTCGACAACGGTTTCTTCTCAAATGTAGGAGCTGCTGATTCAATTATTAGTTCAACCACATTTACATTCAATGGCTTGACACAACAGCTGCAGGATGCTCCGATTACTACATTCGCTGTTGACCAAGGTGCATCTACCGGCCCTTATGCAGTGTACGGTACTGAAACAGGAAACTATGCAGGAAGTAAAGGTTACTTCTATCCGCTTTACACAACTGCTGAAGCGGCTAATAACCGAGACATTGTTGCAGGTGGTAGTGGTCAAAGTCATACACATACTTTTCTTGAGTTCAATGGCATTACGTTCTATATGCCAATGGCATTTAACAACCACGGCTTAACATCTTATGATAACTCGCTTTATACACTCTTTAGTACAAGAACATCAACAACTACAAGAGATGTCCAAATCTTCAGGCTTACAACCACAAACCAAAAGATTGTATCTGAGCAAAAAGCAGGTACTGTAGATATCGTCAATGGTACTGTTACTCTTGACTCATTCAGTCCATCAGCAGTCAATGGTTCATATATTACTATTACTGCTCGACCAAACTCAAATGACATCGCTCCTCAGCGAAATCAACTTCTTGAGATTGACTTAAATGAAGTAACAGTTACACCTCAGGTTGATACGGTTTCGACTGGTGGTACGGTTGCTGGTATTGGATACGTAACAACCCCAACAAGTAGTGGATACTAATGAATTTTGATATTAACTCATCATTACCGGAAAATATCCGCGTAAATCACCCTAAGCTTGTAACCTTTGCGGAAGCGTATTTTAGGTTCTTGTCTCAGGATGATGGCGCGGCCAAGATCTTGAACACGCTCCCCCAGTATCGAGATCTTGACCGTGCTGCAGATGCTTATATCGAATACCTACAAAGAGAACTGGCAATTGCCATTCCGGAAAACATCTTGGCAGATAAAGTCAAGCTGTATAAAAATGTTACCGACATTTACTTATCAAAAGGTGCTGAACCTTCATATGTAGCGTTGTTTAACTTGATCTTTAACGATACAGTTGAACTATACTTCCCAAGGGTTGATATTCTTAAGCCGTCTGACGGTAAATGGGACCAAACATTCCAAAGATGGACCGGTGATGACGGTAAGATCTCTCACCTGAAAAAGATTCAAGACTCTTACTATTACCAGTCATTCTCATATGTAATTAAAACAGGTCAAACGATTGACTACTGGAGAGATGCTGTTAAGAAGCTATTGCACCCTGCCGGGTTTGCATTCTTTGGTCAGGTTGTGATCTTTACACAGGCTGATGCATCTATGGATAATCCTCAGCCAGGTAGACAGATTGACCCAGGCTTCTTTACACTTATCATTGATGTTGTATCGGCCGATGTTGAAGTACCAGCAAATCTGCCGGTTCTTGTTGATATTGACTATGTAAGTGCAGCGCCTCAGCCACCGCTTGGCCCGAGCTTCTTACATGTTGACCTTTACAAGTTCCTTCCAAATGCGGAAGTTTATTCAACACCTATTACTGTATCTCAGTCAAGAGCCCTCGCAGAAACAGGGGTAAATACAGCATATACAGTTACACCACCGGATCATCCTCCCGGTACTATTGAGGATTTCAAGGACTTTACAGTCCAACAGGCAATCGACCAATTAAAGATTAATTTATCTTATGAATCGGTCATAACCATATCTTAATCAGATATAAATAACTAAAGAGGAAATATAAACTATGGTAGCCATCGTCACTAAAGAAATCAGGGTGCAGAATGCGGCTAACTTCATTGCGGACGTTGGCAGCAATAGCATGTACCTGTTTATTGGCAGATCCCAACAGTGGCCTAATTCAGATGCCACAGTTGCAACTCCTGTTGATAAAAACTTAGATAAACAAACAGCACACCAAAGAATGATTGCGGCAAAGAAAATGTCAACAGGCGATCTTTCTCATGCTGTTCCAAGATATAACTGGATCTCAGGTAACACTTATCCGGCATATGACGACAATGTCGATCCGGCCGGTACGCAGTACTACGTCCTTACAGACGAACTCAAGTGCTATAAGTGTATTATTGCTGGTCCGGGTGCATCGGTTAACAAACCAACCGGCACAACTACTAACAACATCGAAGCGGATGGCGGTGATGGATACCGCTGGAAATACATGTTTACGCTTTCCGGTGTTGATGCAACGAAATTCTTGACTTCGGCTTATATGCCAGTCAAAACACTAGCATCCGATGACGGATCATTACAGTTCCAAGTTCAGCAAAATGCTGACAGCGGTGCTATTCACAGGATTGAAGTTACAGCTGGCGGTTCCGGTTATACATCGGCGCCTACAGTAACTATTACCGGTGACGGTACAAGTGCTACCGCTACTGCAACTGTAGCCGGCGGTGCAGTTACTGCAGTTACCATTACTGATAATGGTAGCGGCTATGAAAATGCCGTTGTAACATTCTCAGGAGGCGGCGGTTCAGCTGCTGCTGCAAGACCTGTCATGTCGCCAAAAGGCGGTCATGGTTCAGATCCTGTAACCGAACTTGCTGGATTCTTCGTAATGTCAAACGTTAAGCTTGACGGTGCTGAAGGTTCTGGTGACTTCCCGATCGACAATGATTATCGTCAAATCGGCCTTGTTCGTAACCCATTCAATCACGGCACTACAACTGTGGCAACCGGTTCTACATTAAATGCGAACAAGAGCATTACATATTCATCCTTAAGTGGTACACTTGCAGTAGATGCAACTATCACTGGAGGTACCTCTGGAGCACAAGCATATATAGATTCAGTAGATACAAGTGGAAACGTAATTCGCTACCACCAAGATGCTACAACTGGATTTACACCTTTCCAAGGCTCCGAACAAATTACTGTAGGGTCTGCAACAGCAACCGTAGATTCACTCGGTGATCCAGAAATAGATAAACACTCAGGGCAGGTCATGTATCTGGAAAATAGATCGGCTATCTCAAGAGCCTCAGCCCAGATCGAAGACATCAAGCTCGTCATTGAATTTTAGGAAATAACTCATGGCAGATTTTAATGTATCACCCTACTACGACGATTTTCTCGCAGCGGGGTCGGACGGAAAAGCACCTAAGGAAAAGTATTATCGTATTCTTTTCAGACCTTCGGTAGCGATCCAAGCTCGAGAAATGACGCAGTTGCAGACTATTCTGCAGCAGCAAGTCTCAAACGTTGGTGACCACCTATTCAAAGAAGGATCGATGATCATCCCAGGCGGTACAGCTCTGGACCTTGAATACGGGTTCATTAAAGTCAATGCTTCCTATAATTCAGCCGATGTTGAATCATACAGAACAAACTTTGAAGGCATTACAATTACCGGTCAGACAAATGGTGTTACTGCGAAAGTGGTTGGCACTACTGCTGCGACTGGTAGTGATGCCCTTACACTGTTTGTCAAATATACAAACTCAGGTACTGCAAACACTCAAAAAGAATTTGTTCCCGGTGAAGTTGTTACCGGTGTAGATTCCGGCAATGTAACAAGAGGCGCTGAAATTGGTTCGGCCTCAACTGACGTAGGATTCGGTTCTGCTGTAAGCATTCAGCCCGGCGTATACTATGTCAATGGCATCTTTGCTTTTGTAACGTCACAGACACTGGTGCTTGATAAGTATAGCAACACTCCTTCATATCGTGTTGGTCTTAATATCGCCGAAACCTTCGCTACTACTACCGAAGATACAAGCCTTAATGATAACGCGGCCGGATCACCTAACTTTGCTGCTCCTGGTGCACATCGTTATAAGATTGATCTTACGCTTGCTAAGTTTACTACAGCTCAAACTACAGACGCCAACTTTATCGAATTACTCCGTGTTGAAAACGGTGCTATCAAGAAGCATGTTAGAAGTACCGAATATTCTATTCTTGAGGAAACACTTGCAAGAAGAACATATGACGAATCTGGTAACTATACAGTAACACCGTTTAATATCGATGTTAGGGAACACCTTGCTTCAGGCAATAATCGTGGTATCTTTTCAGCTGCTGACGGCGGTGATGCTGCCAAGCTTGCAGTTGGTCTTGAACCTGGTAAAGCATATGTCCGAGGCTATGAAATCGACACATTACAGACTAAGTACGTTGCCGTAGATAAGGCAAGGGACACAGAACAAATTGTTAACGCAGTTACTGCATTCCAGCTTGGTAACTATTCACTGATTTCACCGACTTCCGGTGTGGCGATGAACTTGCCAAATGTTAATCAATTTGAAAAGATTAACATTATTGATGGGTCTTCAGCAACTGTAGGTACTGCAAGAGTAAGAGCTATCGAACTTCACTCTGGCACACAGGGATCTGGCACCGAACAATATAAACTTTACATCTTTGACTTGCAGATGAACTCTGGTAAGACCTTCAAGGGAGATGCCGAAAAGTTCTTAACAACCGGCGGTTCAACCGGCAGTGACTTTAGCGGTGACTTTGTTCAAGCTTCAAGCCAAGCACAGCTTTTCGAAACAGGTGCAAATAACCTGCTTTACAAGATGCCATTTGATGCTATTAAGACAATCAGAACAGATACAAATGCCATTGACACCACAATGACGGTTCGTCGAGTTCTTACTATGACAACCACAAACGGTGTAGCAAACGCTACTCTTGGTGCTGGCTCAAACGAAGTATTTCAGTCGCCGATCACCGCCAATGACTTTTACATCGCTGATGCCAATAGCGGCACAGTGTATAATGCAGCTGCAACAGGTGCAGTTACAGTAAGTACAGGCGGTGGCTCGGCTGGTAATATTAACATTGAGATTGACTTAACAGGCCAAGGTGTATCAGGTACAGCAACTCTTACAGTGGTGGCAACAGTTATTAAGTCACTTGCAGAAGAAGCTCAGAAAACTCTGAACTCTGGCCAAGAGATTAATAAGACTACATCCGGTACAGCAACAGCCACTACCATTTCACTTGGTAAAGCTGACATTTATCGAGTTACTGCAGTTCATATGGCTGCTGACTTTAGCACCAATGCTACAACCTCAGATGTCAACATTATTGACAGGTACACGGTAGATAATGGACAAAGAGATAACTTCTATGCAATCGGTAGTATTACCAGAAAACCTGGTGCACTTGCTCCGACAGGTAGAATTAAGATTGTCTTTGACTTCTTCTCAGCTTCGGCCGGTGACTACTTCTCCGTTGATTCATATGACGGTGCGGTTGCCTATGAGGATATCCCATCATATAACCTGTCAACTGGTTCTACAGTTCAGCTGAGAGACGTTCTTGACTTTAGACCAAGGCTTGATAATACCGGTGCAAACTTTACAGGCACAGGTGCTTTGGCAATTGAAACGCCGAAGATTGCTTCAAACATTATCTCGGACTTCCAGTTCTACTTACCAAGAACTGACAAGATCTTCTTAGATCCTAACGGTAACTTTAAAGTTATTAAGGGTGTAAGTAGCCAAACACCTCCTACTCCGGCAGATTCATCTGACGGCATGACTCTTTATACTGTCTTCTTAAATGCTTATACATTTGATACAGATGACGTAAGAGTACAGTTTAGAGATAACAAGCGATTTACTATGCGTGACATTGGTCGCCTTGAAGATCGTATTACCAACCTTGAATACTATACATCCCTATCACTACTTGAAAAAGAAGCGGCCGATGAACAAATCATTGATGCTAATAACGTCGATAGATTTAAGAACGGCTTTGTAGTTGATCCATTCTATGGACATAACGTAGGCGATGTTTCTGATCCAGATTACAGAACTTCAATTGACGGCACTAACGGTGAAGCAAGACCTCAGTTCTATGAAGGCAACACGAACTTTACACTGACCGCTGCCGATTCTTCAAACTACCAGATTACAGGCGATGTTCTTTCATTGCCATATACCAACACTACCATTATTGAGCAGCCATTCGCTTCAGGGCATGAAAATGTTAACCCCTACGATGTCTTTGCTTGGATCGGTCAAATCGATCTTACACCTGAAAGCGATGAGTGGAAGGATACCGACACAAGACCTGAGTTGATTATTGACAACGAAGGATTGTTTGATGTAGTTAATAACCTTTCGAATGATGACGGTGTCTTTGGTACAGTATGGAATGAGTGGCAAACTCAATGGACAGGTACTGAAAGTACTGCGTTCGGTGCTACACAGAGACAAGGCCGCAGACTCTTCCAGAATACAATTACTACACGAGTAGAAGGCCAACAAAGAACCGGTACAAGAGCAAGGATTGCTCCTGGTACAGTTCAGACTAATATCGGTGAAAGGGTTGTAGATGTCAACTTTGCGCCGTTTATCAGGTCACGTAGAATTAAGTTCCATGCTACTCGTATGAAGCCTAACACAAGAGTCTTCCCATTCTTTGACGGTATTGACGTAAGTGCTTTCTGTAGAGAAATTACTCAAGCAAACTTTACGCGCTTCTCAACAAATCCTGTCGATCCAGAGCCAAATGCATCTGCAACTGCTCACCCGGATGGAAGTGGTAACCTCATTACCGATGCCGCCGGTGAATTATTCGGCGAGTTCTACATTCCTAATACTTCAACTGTAAGATTTAGAACAGGCCAACGTAACTTTAAGCTGGTTGACGATGCCAACGATACAGATGCAAATATTACTACATCTGCTCAGGCTCAGTACTCTGCACAGGGTCTTATCAATACCACACAGGAAGTCAGCTTAAGATCTCCTCGACTAACTCAGGAGTCTGTCCAAGAATCTCAGACTAACACTCAGGTTACTGGAACAGGTCAGAGAACAGTTGGATGGGTTGACCCATTAGCACAAACGTTTATTGTGGACAACCAGGAAGGTGCATTTATTACCAAGGTTGGTATCTTCTTTAAGAAGAAAGATGCAAACATTCCTATCACACTGCAAATTAGAACAGTTGATAACGGTTATCCTACAACCGAGATTATTCCTCTTGGTGAGGTGGTTAAACCTGCAGCAGATGTTACGGTTTCGGCCGATGCATCAAGTGTGACAGAATTTACATTCCCGGCTCCTATCTACCTGAGAGCTAATGTAGAATACGCTATCTGTCTGCTTGCAAACAGTATCGAATATGAAGCCTATATTGCAGAACTTGGCCAGAACTCTCTTGGAACGACTCGTAGGATTTCTTCTGCACCTTATGCAGGTGTCCTGTTTAAGTCACAAAACGGTTCAACCTGGTCAGCCGATCAAACAAAAGACCTGAAGTTCCAGATTTCAAGAGCGGTCTTTAATACGTCGGTAGCAAACGAGTGTATCTTCCACAACACGGCTATTCCTGTAAGACAGCTGGAAGCCTCTCCTCTGATTACAACAAATGCATCTAATGATGTTACGGTTGAGCACAAGAACCACGGCATGCCAACTGGCAGCTCAGTAACAATTGCCGGTGCTGCGACAGTCGGTGGTCTTACAACCTCTCAGCTAAATGCTACTCACACTATCTCAGGAGTTGAGCAAGACAGATACACCATTACAGTAACTGGATCAGCTGCAACAGGTGATGCACAAGGTGGTGGATTAGCAGTCACTGCAACCGAAAACAAGATGTTTGATTCAATGTACCCGATTGTAAGGGAAATCAACTTGCCGGGAACTAGCACTACTTATGGAATCAAGCTTCTTAATGGTAAATCAATTGCTGGTAATGAGTCTGCATACGGAGGAACACCAACTGCATATACGGCCTTTATTCCAAATGAGAACTACTTCTTTGACACTCCAAAGATGATTGCTTCTACAATTAACGAGACAAACAATAACAGCGGTAACAAGTCAGGTATTATGAGAGTTGTAATGACATCAACCTCTGACTTCTTAAGTCCTATGATTGACCTTGAAAGATTCTCACTGGTAAATGTCAACAATAGAATTGATAAGCCTATAGCATCTGGAACAGGTGGTAACGTAGTACAAAACTACTTAGCAGAAACAGCAGCTACCGGTGGTAGTGTTCTTGCTAAGTACATTACTCGAAGAATCAACCTCGATCAGGATAGCCAAGCTATCAGGGTAATGTTTACTGCTAACCAGCCATCTGGCTCAGAGATTGAAGTTTACTATCGTACTCAGGAATCTTCTTCGGACGTTGATTTTGGTACACTCACGTATACTCAGGCATCCTTGGATACTACTGTAGCAACAAGCGATGACCCAACAGTGTTCAGAGATTACTCCTTTACGATTAACAATATTAGCCCGAACTTTACGACCTTCCAAATTAAGATCGTTATGAAGTCTCAGCAGTCAACAAAAGTTCCAAGAATTAGAAACTTTAGAGCGATTGCGTTGGGTACATAATGAAAGTAAAGATCGAAAATAGAACTGGCCTAGTTAGAGATACCTCTAACATGGCCGTAATAAATACAGATAGGAATGCTTTAGAAGCTGCAAGAGAGAAGCAGCGTCGAGCTGCCCTTGATAAACAAGAGATTCAGGACCTCAAGAATGATGTAGCTGAATTGAAACAAATGATAAGAGATCTGATCAATGGCAATAATTAACGTACTTCTTACAGATACCTTCGATACGTGGAGGCAGAAAACCAATACCCTTGGAACGAATCAAGGCGACCTGGCAAACTTAGATTCTTCGTTTGCTGCCACTGATCTGGTCAGTGCCTTAAATGAAATCAAAGCCGGTGATGACCTTACTCAGTTGAACCTTGGAGATAGTACTGGTCTTACTGTTAACCGAATCAGACTCGGTGACAGCGACGACCTGCAGATTTACCACGACGGCAGCAACTCAATCATTAACGATGCCGGAGACGGCACGCTGCAAGTTCAAAGCGGCGGAACTACTATGATCGATGTTACTGCAACAGGGGTAACAGTAACCGGAGATTTCGCTACCGCAGACAACGCAGCCGGTAATATGCTGGTTGGTGATGGCACTCATTTCGAAGAAGTGCTTATGTCAGGCGATGCTACTATGGCATCTACGGGTGCAGTTACAATTGCCAATGATGCTATCACAACTGCTAAAATCCTTGACGGACAGGTTACATCGGCCAAGATTGCAGACGGCACTATTGCCACAGTCGATGTAGCTGACGATGCAATTACTCGTGCCAAGCTGGCATCAGAAGTATCTCTCATAATCTATGACTCGGCAGGGACCGCTGTAAAAACGCTGTACGCCGCAGGAGCTTAATCATGGCTTTTAGACGCCCACTATATTATGACGGCTCAGATCTTCGTGAAATGACTGATACACATATCGGACAAATCAGGTCTCGGTGTATAAACCTATATGGAGCTGATCCTTCAGTTGATATTACAGTGCCATCAAGCGGCGGTGACTTAGGCACAATTAACGATACTCGTAAGACAGCCGGTGCATCAATTACAAGAGTCGATCGGTTTGCAACAGAAGCTGAAACAGCTGAGCCGGGCACAGTTACTGTAGGTTACTCAAGATTAAATCAAACCGTAGAAAATCTAACAGAGCCAGCCGACACAAGCAACCGTAAAAACTTTCTATATCAGAGTGGTGGCAATATATATGCCATGACTAACACAGATATGTATGATACATTTTACGATTATGCTATCGGCCAGCTGGTTGATGGTGCTGACCGAGACGGGACTTATAGAATCCACACCGGAACATCACTATCAGGCCATACTCTCATAAGTAATACTGCAGTCTTTTCAGATACAAGAGCAAACACTGGAGCCTATACTGCAGGAGGAATTGGCGAAACACTTGACCAACCGTTTACAGTAACAAACTATTATCTGTTCAGAACAAACCAAGGCACTTTAACAGCGCAGTCACAATCAGCAATGATCTTAAGATCTGATGATGACATACAGACTCTTAGCCAAGCGAGTAGCGACGCACTACTAACGGCCGATATGAGATACTGGGGAGCACAAAAGATTCGATATAACATCAATCAGGGAGGCAATAACCGTGGCTCTGGTATGGCCAATACTATATTGAACGGCTCTGGTAACTATCAAACGAGATATGTAAATACTAACGACTATCGTGCACAGGAGTTTCCAAATGGTACTGCTGTAACAGCGAACACTTACTTTTTAAGGATCCAAAGGATATGAGAAAATTTATTGATGCCACATTTTTGGCCGAAGATAGATCCATCGTCGAAGTTTTATGGGAAGACGGTGAAGGTACTATCTACCCTGAAATCGTGGAAGTTAACCCACACGACAAAGCATATGTTGCTTTCCTTGAAGAAGCCGAAATCAACTTTGATGACATCATCGATCGTACCGCTGAAAAGAACAGAGTTCAACGCAAGGAGTTTGAGCAGGCCGCTATTTTTATCGGTCAACAAGAAGGATGGATTCCTACCGAGGTTGCTGAACAGGATCATGGTCTTCAGATCAAGACAGAACAGCAGGTTCGCGAAGCGGTGTTTAGAGACCTCAACGGGATGCTTTTTTCTAAAGATGCTGCCGAAGACAGGATAACCAAAGAGTTCATGTTTATGACTAAGCTGTGGCTGTTTGACAATGACAAAGTCAAAGAATCAAAGAACAAGGAATTGAAACAAAAAGCTAGGAGAGCTAAGACGCCATTTGAAATGATCAAGTGCGCCATTGAATTACTGGAAGACTGATATGCTACATATATTTACATTATGCTACGGTAAAAAATATTCACTCGATAACGTAAATAGCCTTTACAAATCTATCAAACAATGGTATAATAAACCATTCACGTTTTATTGCTACACCGATAAAAAGGAACGAGTAGCAAAAGGTATCAAGAAAATCAAGCTTAACCGTGAATTGCATCCTGAAATGAGGGAAGCGTGGTACAAGGTTGACTTCTTTAAGAAAGACTTTGTCAAGTACAAGAAGGGTGACATGTGTATCGTCATGGATGTCGACCAAGAAGTAGTCAATGACCCTACGCCACTTCTTGATATGAAGGTACCGAAAGGCGGTATCGGTTCACTTGAAAAATGGTGGACGCTGTATCCTACATGCCAGCTCGATGGTGGCTTTTATAAGTGGCATGCTAATGAGAATACTCAAGTGTATGACACATTCTACGAAGATCCTATGAAGTGGATGACTAAATACTTTGACGAGGGTCTAATCACAGTTCCTTATTTCGGTGAACAAAATTTTGTAAGCGAGATGACTACTAAACATACCACAGCTGCTCCACATCTTGCAGCTCGATGGAATAAAGAAAATCACCTTGAAATTAACTATGCGTACTATGATGCAACTCAAGGCGACTTTCTCAAACTCGGACCAGAAGACTGGTCAGATCAGGTGGTGCTTATACACTATAGTAAATTTATTGGATGAACATAATCTTTGTGAAGGGCGGTACACTTTATACCGCGAGCGATGTCAATAGACTCGCAAGATCATTACAGCCTTACTACGAACAGGCTCGATTTATTTGCTACACCGATGATCCTACTGGGGTTGAGGTGGAGACAATTCCCTTTTTCAAAAAACCTACACTTAAAAAATGGTGGAATAAGCTTGCTCTACTCAGTAATGAATTTCCTGTGAAAGGTGAATGTGTATTCTTTGATCTCGACATTGTAGTACACTCTGATCCGAGAGCATATATCATAAGCTATGACAAGCTACACCTCGTGTCAGCCTACTGGAAAAGGGACAAAGAAGAATACTACATACGTCACCGGTATGATACTGTAGTCAATTCCACAGTGATGTCATGGACAGCCGGTATGACGGATCATATATGGAAGCGATTTATCGGCAACCGTGATTATTGGATGCGCAAGTACAAGGGCATCGATGGTTTTATATACAATGAGGGGTTTGATATTGGCCACCACCGCGATGGCATTATGTCATCAAAAGCAAACCCATTGTTAATGAAGGCAGCGATTGAAAGTTGGAATAACCTCGAATGGAACTCTATAGAAAAATATTCGACATAAGCAGAAAGCTTATCATAGATTCAAGAACAAATCCCGACCTTGACCTATTTCGCGTTATTGACATGTATGACGCAATAGGGCCTAATCAGCTTGCGAGTAAGCAGTGGCTGGTTGACGAGGCGTTACCCTACATCAATGAAAAAGACATCATCATGGTGGCCGGTGCTTGGTATGCCGTGCAATCGCATCTATTGAGGTTGGCCGGCGTAAGCAATACCCTCTACAACATAGACACCGACATTGGTGCAAAGAGGATCGGAAAGCAGATATGTCCTACGAGCGTGTATCTGGTAGAAGATGCAATTGACTACTACCTTGATCACAATGACTGGTTTTCGGTACTCATTAACACCAGCTCGGAACATATGGAACCCGATGATTTTGAACTTATGATGAGGTCGAAGCCGGCAACAACCCTGCTTATATGCCAGAGTAACAGCAACCGGAGTGAAGACGAGCATATCAATTGCCATGACTCACCGGAGGAACTCGCAGAAGCATGTAAACTCAGCGATATATACTATACTGGTTCCAAGACATTCAAGGGAAAAGAAAGCTCTTACGAAAGACACATGGTGATAGGAAGATGACAAAACCAAATACACAGTTCGAGCTCTCGGTCGAAGACCTGAAAATTATGGAGCACTGCCTCAGGTATAAGATGTCGTTTGCTGACGAGGACGAAAAGATTCGAATCAATCGCCTTCTCGCAAAGATACATAACCAGAAAAACTGGTACCGGCCAAAAAAAGGATATGTAAGTGGCTAAAGTAATCTATAGCATGTTTGTAACACCCGAAGATTTGCCGGACAAGGAGAGGTTTAGCCTCTATTGTTTTCGGGAATACTACTCGAGATTGCTTGAGTCCAAGGAAGAATACGCGAAAAAATGCGGTGCTGACTGGAAATTTTTTGACGACCTGAAAAAAATTCAGGAGTTTCAGGAAAAATTTTCGATCGATACCATATACAACGCCATCAACCTCTATAAAATTTTTCAGTTTGAGCAGCTGTCAAAAAAATATGACGAGGTTTTATACCTTGACTTTGACGTTATCGTAAATACTGACCTGAATTTTTTTGAAGAGGTTGACCTGTCGGAAAAAATATGGGCAGTTTCTCAGAAGGATCTGGTAGACGAGAAGATATACAAGTGGCATAAGGATATTCGTAACCCCTTCCTGAAGTGGCAGCACGCTACGGCCCTGCTGCGTGGTAAGGACAACGCTGTGATTAATACCGCCATTATGGGAGGCTCTCGAGGTGTTATCAGGCAGCTAGGATTCATGAAAAAGCTGCAAAAGTACATTGACACGACCGAGCAACTCAAGGCTGGAAATGGCTACGCCAAGAAGGTAGGTGGCGACTATGAGTCCTATACCCATAACAACGAGGTCTTCTTCTCGGCAGCACTGGTAGAATCCGGTGTAGAGCACCAGGAAGACGACCGCGAGTGGCACACCGTGGCGGAACCACAAGCCACAGGCAAGCTGATCCACTACATCAACAAGAACTTTGCCAGCCACTATAGGGACAAGAAAAACGTGGTGTATTCCCTCCATGTCGAGATCCCGCCGGAGCTTCAGGTCGATGCGGGAGCCTTCTACGGGGACAACATCGACAAGAACGAGCGAGCTCGACTCAACTTCCTGAAGTACGAGAAGCAGCTCGAGGAGAACAAGAAGGAGTACGCTCGAAGCATCGGTGCGGACTACTTTACCTTCCGTGACAGCCTTGACTACGAGGCTTTCCGCAGCGAGATGAGGTCATACATCCCCGACATGAGTGAGTACAACGTGGTCAACTTCTATAAGATTCACTGCATGTATGAGCTGGTCAAGAACGACTACGACAACGCGTTATACCTTGACTTCGACGTGGTCTGCAATACTCAGGACAGCTTCTTCGACGCTTTTAACCTGCAGGTTGCTACTGCCTGCGCGTTTGATCAGTACCTGCAGGACGAGGCTCACGCCGACGTCGACAAGCTCCGTGCTAGCCGGTCAGACGAGCACGTATACCACTACCGGTCACCGTACGCGAAGTACTGGAACGCACATGCCATGCTCATGGAGGACGGCCACGAGCCGAGAAACAACGTATTTAACACCGGCATATGGGGTGGTTCAAGGGTCCAGCTGCTCGAGCTCGGCTACTTCGATGACTTCAAGGAGCTGCTCGACGGTATGACTCAGCTGCAGGAAGACGAGTTTTCCATGTATATACCGCAGATCCAGAAGTCGTTCGGCTACGATAACGAGACCGTAATGTCCTATCGAGTCCATTCGAGGGACCTTCGAGTGTTTAACTTGAGCACGAAGACGTGGCACCACAAGGTAAACGAGAACTATCATACACCCGAGCAGGTCAACAGGGAGGCAAAATTGATACACGTCATGAACAAAAAGTTCGAGTGGTTCTTCTGATGCCGCGGTTCCGAGACATACTCAGGAAGGAAAACAACCTCAGGCTGTATATCGACCCCTCGACGTACTGCAACGCCGGCTGCCCGCAGTGCGATCGTACGGATCACAAGAACGGCGGGCTTCGTAAGTTTGACTGGATTCCTAACAGGATGTGGACTCCCGAGAGGATCAAGCGAGTATATCCGCCGGACCTGCCGGTATACGAGGTCTTCATATGCGGCACCTACGGTGACCCGTTCATGGTCAAGGGCATCGAGGAGATGATCTACTACTTCCTCGGCAACGGCTGGCGGGTCACGGTCAACACGAACGGCGGTACTCACGACGACTTCTACTGGTACGAGCTCGGTGCTCGAGTCAAGGAAAACAGCCACCGTGACAACCCGAAGATGCGAGTCGTCTTTGACGTGGACGGTACTACCAACGAGATGCACGCGAAGTACAGGAGGTTCGTAGACCTGGGACTCGTACTCTCACACATGGAGGCCTTCGTCATGGGAGGCGGGTTCGCGGAAACACATACCATCGTATTCGAACATAACCAGCATGTGCTTCGTGAAATCAAGGAAATGTGCCGAGAGAGGGGCGCAACAACCTGCCTCTTCCAGAAGAGTAACCGAGCGTTCTTCAACGACGACGGGCAGGAATTTCGATTCTATAACGAAAACAACGAGCAGGAAACACTCAGGAGGAGTAATGTCGACCTCAGACAAGCCAGTAGTTAAGTGCGACTGGGCTAATCGAAACATCGTACACATCGACCCGGACGGTCAGGTACACCCTTGCTGCTACTTTGCCAACATCTACTGGAGGGAAAAGTACGACGGCGGAGGCGACCTCGACTGGATGATACCGCAATATAAGGAATACATCGAAAGGGAAAAGGACTTCAACGTGGAAAACAGGTCGGTAGTCGATATCATCAAGGAGCCATTCTTTAACGAGATACTCGAAAAAAATCAAGAGTCCTGGGATACAATACCACTGCAATGTAAGAAACACTGTAGCCAATGGGAGGATCCAACGGGGCAAACAACTCCTCTCGGGTCATTTGGTAAGCAGCACGACGGAGGAGAAGCCGTAGGATGGAAGAAGAATAAGGACGATCAAGACCAACAGGAGGCTAATATAACGGAACACTGGAACGAGGCAGACCCATGGTAGACTACTATAATAGGATACTCGCATTCGGCACGAAATTTTCGACGTCGCTGTACGAGGACCCGAAAAAAATACTCTCGGAGTTAGAAACTTTTTCGCACGAATGGAAGCAGTACAACCCTCGAAAAAAAGTCGGTCGCGAGGGATTGAGTCTGACCTCCTTAGACGGAGGGTTCTCAGGGATCCCGGACTTAGATTCCATTGGCGAGTACTGTATAAAACATAACGTACGGTTAAACGAGATGTCCTTCTCAGAGCCCACGGAAGCGGCACAGATCTTTACTAGGTATATGGAACCATTCGCGCCTTATATAGGGAGGAGCCATGTTATCAGGATGGACGGAGGGGGATACTTTCCACCACACCGAGATATGAGGTCACAAGAGGTTGATTCTTTTAGGTTATTCCTGCCTCTGAAGAACTGCAATCCACCAAGGACGTGGTTCATGCTGGATAGGGAGCCATTAGTATTCGAACACGGCAGGGCCTACTTTATAAATACCAGTATAGAGCACACGGTCTTTTCCTGCTATCCCTCGGTGTTTGGTGTCTTTAATATAGGCGTCAACGAGGAGACTGTAGAAGCCCTTATAAAGAACATCGAATGGAGATAACTATATGACGTATCGTGTTATATATGAGAACGAAGGAATCGGGGAAAAGCCTCTGAGTCAGGGCAATCCGGTTCTTGATATTTTTAATGAGTTTGTTTCGGAAGGATGGATTACTGCAGTCGATTCCTTTCCAAGTGATACGAATACTACGCGGTCGGTGATTGACTTCGTATCAAAAGAAAAAAGAGATGAGTTCAAGAGTCGAGCAGATGCTGCCGGTACGGTTGACAGAGCCACTACCATAGTCAGCGAGGGTGAGGTTGTATAGGCCATTGGTCCCTTTATATCGAGTGTGCTAGTGATGAGCCTCAAGCCACCCCTATAGTAGCGCATGTTAAAAAGACTTCAGGGGTTCTTTACTAGTAATTCCGATATACTCCTACTGGTAATTCTGTGTCTATCCCCGCTCCCCAATCTAATACTAGATTATTATACCACAGAAAACTGAGTTTGTAAATAGAAAAGTGCACGGAAAAAAAATTTTTTCAGGAAAAAAATGACACGAGAGTACGTCGACGATAACAGGACTCGTATTACGAGCTATAGTATAACGAAGGTGATTACCTATCTCGATGATGACAAGGCGAGGTACAAGGTGAGTTGCCTCTCGATGTTAAAGCGGATGGAAAGCCAGTTTTCCTTTATTCACATCCCCGAGTTTGAGTACTGGCTCAATGGCTTTGAGTTGACTATCGAGTCTGACTTCATCAAGGGTTACCAGTGTGTTGATGTACAGCAGTTGTACGACGATATCATTCCGCATACCTGGACCTTTATGGATCCACATCCCTCGAACTTTATCACCTGTAAGAAGACTCTCAAGACCTACGCGGTTGACCTTGACTCTTTTACCTATGCACCGAATATATGTGATCGTAAGAGGAAGTGGTATACGCAGTGGCCGCCAAAGCCGTATCCCTTCGTGAAGTTTACTCCGGAAGGTGAGTTCGACTGGCCGCCAGCCTAGCCGCGGTAACCTTTCCACCGTTCGTGGCCGCGATGTTCTGAAGCGACTCGGGTGTTCGGTACTTCGTCGTCCAGTACATGTCCGGCAACAGAGTATATCCCAGCTCCTTCGGCAGGAGCTCGACGTGCTTTCGAAATACGAGTCTCTTCCGGCGTTCCTGTACGGAAAAGAAACACTCGTATTCCGGTGCGTACCTCCGAGTATGATACGGAATCAGGTAACCGAGTGCCGGCATCCTCTTATCGAGGGGAGGCTTCGCGAGTCTTGCGGTACGATATTCGGGAAAGATATAGAGGCGATCAACGACTCGAACGAGACCCTCGCCGTACGAGTATACGCCCGCAAATGCGACCGGCTTCCCCTCGCTTCGTAGTATATTGAATTCCTTATACTTTTCCCACCGGCGTTCCATCTTTTCGGGCGAGTAGTTCGGTGCGTTCGGGTGATCCTCGGCAGTCGCGATTTCGAGAAGCGGTACGAGTTCAGTCCATCCCGCGTGAGAGACTTCCACGGACATTAATAGCCGCCCTCGTTTAACTTTACGTGCTCGAAGAACGGTGCTACCTTAAAGTCGGGTGTGATCCTTCCCCGAGTCTTTCGATTCGACAGGGGCGTGACCTTACCGGTGACGTCCCAGTTCACGATCTTGATCCAGCGACCGTACCTGTGAAACGACTTTCCGTCGTGCCCTACCGGGAAGTAGAAGCTGTCCGGCTCGACCTCGGACTCCCGGTCTGCCCAGCTGTTCTGCCAACTGTAGATGTAGTCCTTCGTGACTCCGACCTGTTCGGCAACGACTCCGATGAGCTCGTCGAGTGTCCAGTTCGGTACGTCGATGTAGCGACCAATCTGACCGATGTTCTTAAACCTCATGACGCAGTTTTCGATTCCCTTCTCGTCCATGAGCTTCAGCATCCGGCTCGGTGCCTCGTCGTTGCAGCCCTTGACGAGGATGCAACCTACGTCGATCGTAAACTTCACGTCCCTCATGTTCTCGAGAGCTTGAACCTTCTTTGTAGCACAGCGAAGCTCGTCGATTTCCTCGTACCAGTCGTCGTTGTCGACTCCGTTGAGCGAGATGTAGCAGTGCCTGAGCCCGGCGTTTCGGAGTTCCTGAGCATAGCTCTTCCTTGCGAGCCTCAACCCGTTACTCAGGACTACGACTCGGTGGCCCGCGGCTCGAATCCTGCGAATGATGTCGGGCAGGTCCTTCCTCATCGTTGGTTCCGCGCCGATCAACCTGATCATGATCCTCTTTGGGAACCTCGATACGCAGTCGATGAGCCGGTCGATATCCATATCCGGCACGTCTCGGTTCGGGATATAGCAGTTACGGCACGTCATATTGCAGCGGTGCGTAATATCGGCAACGACTTCCGGAAAAGTATTGTCTTCGGGTTCAAGTTCGTAGTAGTTGAGTTCCATTTTCAAATTTACCTAGTAGTGCAATCCTCTGACTGCTTGTTGTGTTTTCGACCTCGTGGTTATAGCTTGAATTAATAAACCAGAGTTCACCCTTCTTCATGACTCGCTCGTCTTGGACCTTATCGACGATGCGAAATACGTGTTCCCCCTCGAGTACCGCAATAAACCTCAGGTCTTTCGGGTGATCGACGTGAGCCGGAAGAGTCTTGCCGGCTTCGAGGACTCCAAACCTCAGGTCATATACGCTTCCAAAGACTTCGAATATCTCGGGCAGCTCGATATCCATGTGCCTCTGGTCATAGAACTCGAGGAAGTCATACCTGTCAAATGTAATGTTGTTCTTCTTTGAAACCTCGGCAGTTGACTCGATAGTCTTTGCCTGTTCCGCGAGGGAAGTACACCAGTCTTCGTCAAGGTTTCCTATAAATTGGAAGAGCGGGAGCTTCCTTCTCTGTACGAGTAACCGCTTCAGTTCCTGTGATATCATGATACAATATAAATAGTTTAGACTGTATTATATATACGTGTCGGGAACGGAATCCTTATAAATAAACATATCATGAGGAGTAAGCATGGCGATTTATGCAAATATCAACATAGACCAGGGAACTGACTTCTTTTCAGTGATCACCGTCGAGGACGTTGCCGGTAATGTTGTCGACTTGACTGGCTATTCGGCAGCTGGACAGATTCGTAAGACTTATGCGTCAAACACCATTGCTGCTACGTTCGGTGCGAGTATCACTCAGCCGACAAACGGTAAAATATCTTTAACCCTGAACGCACTTACAACCGGCGCGATGAAAGCCGGAAGATACGTATACGACGTCGAGATTACAACGGCTGGTGGTACGGTTTCCCGAGTCATCGAGGGTCAGGTTGAAGTGATGCCCGGAGTAACGCGATGACACAGCAAATTAAGGCTGTCCTTACGCAGTCTAATAACTTACGAGCTAAGACGGTTGCAATCGGTGCAGCTCAGTCTCTCCTCGACTTAACCGATATCGATGCTGCATTGATCGATGACGGTGCGATCTTAATCTATGAATCGAGTACACAGAAATTCTCGGTTCGCCCATCGGTCAACAACGCAAACACTAAAATCATTGGAGGCAATTACTAATGGCAACGATCATTAAAATTAAAAATTCCGGTACCTCTGGTAGTCCTAGCGCCGTTGCCACTGGTGAATTTGCCTATTCATATCAGGTTGGTTCACAGGCAAACGGAGGCGACAGACTCTATATTGGTACTGGTACCGAGACCAACGGTGCAGCTGCTAACATCGAGGTAGTTGGTGGTAAATACTTCACCGACATGCTCGACCATGTACACGGCACCTTAACTGCATCTTCTGCAGTCGTCGTGGATTCCAACAGCAAGATTGATGCTTGGAACGTCGACAACCTGACTATGGACGGAAACTCAATCACGAGTACGGACACTAACGGAGCGATTAACATCAACCCTAACGGGACAGGTGCAATCGAGCTTCAAGCAAATACAAACGTAACTGGAACTCTTACGGCTTCCGGTACAACGTCTTTAAACGGTGATGTCAACCTTGGCGATAATGCATCTGACACGATCACTATCACAGGTAGCATGGGCTTTACCGGCGGAATGGATATCCTTGGTGACCTTGACGTTGATAACATCAACCTCGATGCCAATACCATTTCAACCACAGATACAAACGGCGACCTGACAATTGCCCCTAACGGAACCGGCGAAGTCATCTTAAACGCAACTTCTGCTATCACGATTCCGGTAGGTACAACTGCTCAGCGTCCTACAAACTCAACTGGTCAAATTCGATTCAACACAACCGATGGTAGATTCGAGGGTTACGATGGTAACGCTTGGGCAGGCCTTGGTGGTGTAGTTGACGTTGACCAAGATACATTTATCAGAGCTGAAACTTCACCGACTACCGACAACGACGACCTTGAGTTCTTCACTGCCGGTACGAAGAGAGCCACAATGGACAGCACCGGTCTTATCTTTGATGATACCGCAGCTCTTCTTCAGGTTGGTGCAATTCAGATCGAAGGTACTGAAATCAGAACTATGTCAGGTAACTCAACCCTGACACTTGATCCACATGCTGATGGTGCAACTGGTACGGTTGTTATCGAAGGTAACCTTACAGTTAATGGTAACACCACAACTGTGAACTCAACTACAGTAACGATCGACGATCCGGTTCAAACTCTTGGTGGCGATACTGCCCCAACTACAAATGATGGTTTGGACAAGGGTATCGAATTCAGATGGTATGACACCGCAGCTCGCATGGGCTTCTTTGGTTACGATACTTCTGATTCAAGATTTAAGTTTATTCCTGACTCAACCGAGTCCGGCGGTGCTTATACTGGTACCGTTGGTGATGTCCAGTTTGGCGACGTTAAAGCCAAGTCTCTCCAGTTTGATGGAACAGGCACAGGCTATGCGGACCACGGTGTTCTTGTAACGGATGCAAACAACGCAGTTGTCTACAAGACTTCATCTACTGACGGTCATGTTCTCCAGGTAAATGCTTCTGGTGTACCTTTCTTCGGTCACATTGACTGCGGAACCTACTAATATTATACTAAAAATTGGAGTGATTGATGAGTATAGAGTATGATCAACAAGACTTTATGAATGAATATGTTAATAGACAGAATCGAGTCATAAGCGAGTTAACAGCAAGAAATCTCCTTCTTGAAACTCGCTTATCGATGGCAGAGAAAAAGATTCTGGAACTTATGGGCGAAGATGACGAGGTCATGGACGCTGGAACTTTTGGAGAAGAAGAACAGGAAAAATAGTAGATGGGTACAGTTGTTCAATTTAAGAGATCTACTAGTGCGAACGCAAAACCGCAGGCAAGCGACTTAGCTGCAGGCGAAATTGCGATCAACACAAATGACGGTAAGCTCTTTCTTGAAAAAGATAACGGATCAATTGTCGAAATTGCTTTTGGCAATAACGAACTCATTCTTGATGATTCGGTTATTACGACTGCAACCTTGACGACTACTCAGAACACGGCCAACCAAGTTGTTGATTCATTCTCGGCAACAACATTCAGGTGTGTTAAGTATCTTATTCAAGTAACTTCGGGATCAAGTTATCAAGTTTCTGAAATCTTATCTGTTCATGACGGCACAACAGTTTATCTTACTGAATATGCATCGATGGCGACAGGCTCAGACCTTGCTACTTTCGATTCAGATATTAACTCCGGTAATGTAAGACTACTTGTAAGTCCTACAAATGCTGCTAACATAGTAAAAGTCACGAGAACTGGAGTGAAAGCGTAATGCCAATTAATAAGATTCCACAACGGGCCTTTAGTAATGATGATATGCTCGTTGATAACTATACAGCCACAGCCGGTCAAACAGCATTTACTTTAACTAGAGCGGCCGCTGTTAATTCGGTTCTTGTCCACGTTAATGATGTTATCCAACAACCTACTGTAGATTATACAGTGGCCGGTACTACATTGACCATGACAACTGCTCTTTCGGCTAATGATGATGTACGAATTCGTATTATGACCGAAAGACCACTTGGTACTCAGTCAGGTGGAAGTGGTGCTACAACTCTTGGTGCACTAAATGATGTTTCAGCTGCAACACCTGCTACCGGACAAGTACTTAAATGGAGTGGAACTACTTGGGCTCCTGCTGCTGACGCAACTGGAGGCAGTGGTGGCGGTGGAGCATTTACTTCAACTACCGACGGCGCAAGTTTAACAAGTACAACTGCTGGTTCGGCTGCCGGCCCAGAAGTA
>MDTD01018040.1_pt1 | contig 43268 bp, 35 predicted proteins | sample 811221 | NCBI WGS metagenome assembly MDTD01 (sample SAMN05326646, study PRJNA326480) | marine metagenome | isolation source: seawater | place: Pacific Ocean: South West | collected 2011
CGGGTTTTTATCCCAAACCAAATCGTTTTGATGTAGCAAAGCATCGATGCCGTTTAGCGAAACAAAGGCACCGTAACGCACAATATTTTTGACTTGGCCAACGACGACCTGATCTTCTTCCAAACGGGACCACGCCTCAGCTTGTGCTTGAGCTTCTAATTCAGAGGCGACAACTTTACGGCTCACGACCACGTTGCCCTTGGCTACATCGAGTTCCTTCACGTGAAACTCCCCAGCAATACCACGAATTTCCTCGCGACCCAGACGGTTACTGCTGGCATCACGTCGTGGTAAAAAGGCGCGAATGCCCGCCCCTTGAAGTACCTCATCGAAATCCTTAGCGCCTAAGGCCACAGAAAAACCACCTTTGGTGTCAGCCAGTACCACACCGTTCACCCGCTCTTGAGAACCAAAACTCGCTTCAAGGGACTTAAAATTATCCAAATAGCGCGCTTTCAAAATGGACGCCTCTAACTTTGGACCCACTTCTTCTTCGGTGGTTTTCTTTTCTTCTAAATAGACGCGTACCGCGGTTTGCCCTTCAGTGAGCAATGCCGCCTCTTGTTCGGAAAGAACACATTTAATTTCTTGGCCGCTGGCATCCCGAAAAGCCACCGTGGCTTTGCCCTCTTCTTCTATGAGCACGGATGCATCGTAAACGGCATTCCAGTCACCCACATCGGCCATCTCCATCAATTTATCTGGATCAAAATGGGGCGCCTGATCCAAATGGCTGGGGGCGCTTTTTCGGCCCTGGTTTCTTCGGTTGCGCTTTTTTCCGCTCGTTCGCTTTTGCTTGTCCATCGGACGACTCTCCATCAAAATTGGCTCATATGGCTTTAAAGAGCCGATTCTTAGCCCTTTTTGCAGTAGAAGAAAAGGCGTCTTCCCATCTGACAGGCCGTGAACCTTGGCTCGTCTAGAGACGATGCCGCGGCTTGATCTTCACCCTGAACGGCCATAACATGCTATTATTAATGAAGAAATGATTCTGAAGGCACCCATGCCAGAGACGAGTTCTGCGCAGCACCGTGGTAAAAAATGAAACAACTGCCCAAAAAGCCTGAACAAATAAGCGAAGATTTGGTGCAATGGTTCCGCCAAAATGCCCGCGAATTACCCTGGCGGCACAACCGAACGGCTTATCGGGTCTGGCTCTCTGAGATCATGTTGCAACAAACACAGGTGGCCACGGCCATTGCATACTATGAAAAGTTCATCACTCGTTTCCCCAAAGTGGAAGATTTGGCCCAAGCGCCCTTAGACGAGGTTTTGGGCATGTGGTCTGGCCTGGGATATTACTCGCGCGCACGCAACCTTCATAAAACGGCGACCATCATCACCAATGACTTGAATGGCGTCTTTCCAAAAACAGAGAAAGGCTTGCGAGCCCTACCGGGCGTTGGCCCTTATACGGCTGGTGCCATTACCACTTTGGCTTATAACCAACCCTCGAAAATGGTCGACGGAAATATCGCAAGGGTCTTTACACGGTTATCAGCCGAATCAATCGTCGTCGACAGCAGCGCGGGAAAAATCTGGTTGGAAGAACAAACTCATGCCTGCTTACAAGCTTACCCACAGCCACGTCTGGTGGGGGAAGGCTTAATGGAGTTGGGGGCATTGGTATGCCACCCTAAAAACCCGCTTTGCGAGGCCTGCCCTTTCGCCGCTTATTGTCGTGCGCGAAAACAAAAAACCACTTTCCTGTTTCCACAAAAAAAACCAAAAACAAAAGTGAAGCGCATGCACCAAATGGCGCTGGTGGTTGAAACACCACGCTCCATTTTGTTGGTCAAACAACCCCCCAAGGGGCTCTTCGGAGGCATGTACACCCTGCCGATACAAGCGTTGTCCCAAGCCCCCACCCAAGGGGAACGCCGATCGTTTCTCAATACGTTGAAACTGCCGGGTACTGACGTCCAATGGTTTGAGAATCCAGTGATCCGCAAACTGACCCATCGGGAGCTTTATTTTTACTGTGGATACGTGCGTATTCCGCGACAAGTGCCGCTGCCTGGACATTGGATGCCCATCAATAAACTGGGCGAAATGGGCATTTCCACGGCCATGGTGGCTGCCATGTGCGCTGCATCACCGCATTTGAGCCAAAATTTTGGTAAAAGAGCGCCTAAGCCGTAAAAAACGGCATGACGAAACGAATACCGATCTTCATCCTCTCTTGTCTCCCTCTCTTGTTGCTCGCGTGCACCAGCAGCCGCGCCCCCATGCAATTTGAGCACGGGATGTGGGTTAAACCGATCTCCAACGGAATCGCCCCTAAACCAGGCGGCCCTTTGCGCTTTAGTTCTTTCCCTTTTTCATCACCACAAATAAAAGGCAGCCCGGAAAGGATTGTACAAACGGCGTCACAATTCGTGCAAAAAGCAAACGGGAAAAAGAACCCCAACTACCGAAAAGACTGCTCGGGACTCACCCGTGCCATTTTCAAAAATGCGGGCACGCCACTAGGAGGCTCTGCCGTTTATACCGGAGAAAATGACGTATCAGTGCTGTACCGCTACGCACAACGCAATGGGAAACTTCATCGTCATGCACCAAAACCCGGCGATTTGGTCTTTTTTGATAACACCCTCGATCTGAACCGTGACGGTGAGCAAAACGATTTACTCACCCATATTGGCGTGGTGGAAAGCATTCAAAATGATGGGACCGTGATCTTTATCCATCAACTGGGACCACGACCTGTCAGAGCCCGAATGAACCTCCACCACCCTCAGCTTTCTCAGTCCCCAAAAACTGGTAAACGATTGAATCATATTTTAAGACGCGGCAAAAAAGGTGAGAAATCAAAAACAGCAGGATCTTTGTTCGCTGGTTTTGCCACCATGACCCTTTAAATCTTCAAAACGAATTTCTGTTTTAGCTTGGCCAGCATTTTAGGCCCGACACCACGAACCGCATCGACTTGGCGCCAATCCGAAAAGCCCCCGAGCTGTCGTCTGCGTTCAAGGATGCGAGTCGCCAACGCACGGCCTATGCCTGGCAGCAATCTCAAATCCGCCCCGGTCACTTCATTGATATTGGGTTGGGCCCCGTGGAGCCACATCTGCCACGCAGCGAGACGCGTGGGAACCGATTGAGAGTGCTCCAGACCCTCTTGGAGCATTGATACGTGGGGTTTCTGGGCAAACCACCGTTTCATCACCCCTCCCGAGGCGAGCAGCAGCAGTATAACAAATAATGGAATGGGCATGATGAACCCCATACCGTGCCCTATCGTTGTCGGCATTTTTGCGGTGGGGTTGCTGGATTTTCCAAGCTGTGACAAAAAGAAGCCATGAAAAGCTTCAGATCCACCGTGATTTTTTTGTTTGTCTTCATCACCATCGGCAGTGGCTGTTTCCCGCGAGAATGCCAAGAACACGCCAATTGTATTAAGTCTTGCGACTGCCTCGATACCACCACCCAAACCAATACCAGCTGTGGCATGACTTTCTTGTGCGAGGTGGAAAGTAAAAGCTGTGAAGCTGCCTACGACATGGACTGTACGGAGTTCTGCCAAACCTATGCCGCCAAAGGGGTCTGCGGCTCCAAACGATGTACCTTAGACTCTGAATGCTTGCGCAGTGTCACATGTACCGTCACCGACAGCGCCGGTAACAGCCAAGACATTCCTTGCTCCCAGCAGTTCAGTTGTGACAACGAGCTCGAAGTTTGTGAAACGGCCTACATTCTTGATGATCTTTCTTTTTGTGAGCTGTGCTTGGCCAATGGAACCAGTGGATAAAAGGCAACCCATGAGTGAAAAAAACAACGTCGAACTCGATGGCCACAATTTAACCTTAGAAAATATTTGGGAAGTGGCTTATGGCGCCAGCGCTATTTCCATTGCGCCACGATGCGCCCAACGTCTCCAAGATGCGAGAACGCTGGTGGATAACCTGGCGCAAAGTGGAAAGCCCATCTATGGCATCAATACGGGGTTCGGTTTTTTGGCAGAAACCCCCATCTCCGATGAAAAGCTCGGCCTCTTACAACATAATTTAATCGTATCTCACGCTGTGGGTGTGGCTGCCCCCCTTGAGCCACCATTGGCGCGCGCTTTGATGTTGCTCAGGGCGAACACCTTAGCTGTGGGCCACTCTGGATGTCGCCCGCTCATCCTTGAAAACTTGGTGCAGTTACTTAATGCGGGATGCGCACCATTTGTGCCACGCAAAGGTTCCGTGGGCGCATCTGGCGACTTGGCACCATTGGCGCACGTCGCACTGCTGCTCCTGGGCGAAGGCAACGCATTTGTGGATGGCAAAGAGACCACCGCAGCCCAAGCACTGGCCCACGCAGGCCTGACCCCCATTCAGCTCGCAGCCAAAGAAGGCCTGGCGTTGATCAATGGCACGCAAGCCATGACCGCTGTAGCCACCATGACCCTCCTCGAAGCAGAGCGCCTGTGTGCTTTGGCCGATGTGGTGGGAGCCTGTTCTTTAGAAGCACTCATGGGGACCAACAAAGCTTTTGCCCACCGGGTGCACGCTGCCAGACCGCACCCAGGTCAAGTTGAAAGTGCCCAAAATTTACGGCTGTTGCTCAACGAAAGTGAAATTCTAGAAAGCCACAAAGACTGTGGCAAAGTGCAAGATCCTTATTCTTTGCGATGTATGCCACAGGTCCATGGGGCAAGTCGCGACGCGCTTCTATACGTGCGTCAGGTTTTGGAACGAGAAATTAACAGTGCTACCGATAACCCATTGGTCTTTTTAGACGGTGATTTCGGCGACGAAGGTGACGAGATTATTTCTGGTGGTAATTTCCACGGACAACCCATCGCCCTCGCATTGGACTTTTTAGCCATTGCGGTGGCCGAACTGGCCAACATTTCAGAACGGCGCGTGGAGCAATTGGTGAACCCCACGCTTTCCGCAGGCCTGCCTGCCTTCTTGGCTGAAGATGCCGGGCTCAACAGCGGCTATATGATTTTGCAAGTCACGGCGGCATCTTTGATCAATGAAAATAAAATCCTTTGCCACCCAGCTTCGGTGGACAGCATTCCATCCTCTGCCAATCGAGAGGATCATGTCAGCATGGGAATGACGTCGGCCAATAAGGCCCGCGAAGTCATGAAAAATGTACGTCACGTGATGGGCATTGAAGCTTTGGCTGCCTGCCAGGCCCTGGACTTTCGTCATCCTCTTAAACCTGGCAAGGGCGTAGCGGCCGTACACCAAAAGGTGCGCGAGAAAATCCCGTTTGCCAAAGCAGATCGTTGGTTCAAATTGGATATGGATGAAATGGAAAAGCTCATGGCCGATGACACATTATTGGTCGTGGCCGAAAGCGCGTGTGGCTCTTTGAACTAAGTCTTACCGCGAACGGAAAATAACGCGACCTTTGCTCAAATCGTAGGGCGATAAGGCGACCCGAACTTTGTCTCCCAGAACAATACGAATGAAATGCTTGCGCATTTTACCGGACGTGTAAGCCAAAACCTCATGTCCATTGTCCAGCGACACCCGAAACATTCCGCCTTGCAACACTTCTTTTACGGTGCCTTCAACTTCGATGTGGTCTTCACGTCCCATTGTGTCTCCTTGTAAGTGGGTGGCATGAATCTAGCCTATTCATTCTCGAGGTCAACCACGCAAAGGGTTTCTTTAGCCACTTTGCGAAAAAACTTTCACCGCGCGGTGAAAGGGAAAATTATCTCTGTCTGCGACCATGGCCCCCTCTTCAGCCTGCTTTAAAATCTCGGGCAGCTGTGGGTCTTCATTGCGCCGTGTATGCAGCGGTTTCCAATGGGCCCCGTCCCATATTTCAGCCCCAGAAAACTGGATTTTGTAAGCCATTTTGGGGGACTGCTGGATGTAAAAGCCGATATAATACATTGGGTTACCACTTTGCCGGGTGAGTTCAATCTCTTGCAACACCGACAATGTCCCCAAATGATAATCGGCGTAATCCGGATCCCAGTAGAAATAAACGGATGAATAGCCTTTAGGCAAAACATCTAGGATTCCAACCCCAACCAACTGTCCTTGGGGGTTGCGCCAAGAAAGTTCCAGCGTCTCCACCGGAGCGAAAACAAATGCCTCTTGATAACCGGGTAAATCCAGCACGGTTTCGTCGGAACGGTGCCACTCTTTTTGGTATCGGTTGTACAAAGCAACATGTTCGTCATCAGCAATGGGCCGCGTGGCCGTCACCTCAAAAAAATCTTTGTATTTGGCCCAAATCTTTCTTTGGCTCCGGGAAAGCTTGAAGTGGTTGGTATTGATGCGCAAAGGATGGCACTGACGACAATCCATACAGATGGGTCGGTAAACCACATGCCCGGTGCGACGCATACCAATATCCATGAGCTCCTGGTAATCATCTTGTCCCAAAAGCCGAACCGAAGAGCCAGCCGTCAACGTGTTACGGTTTTCCAGATAAGGGCAGCTGCCCTCCCAAAAAACCATGGGCGAGCATTGAGGAACTTTGGGAGCGAAAGGAAGAATCCAGCGCAACTACGCGGCCTCTGGAGACTCTTCTAGGCCAACAGGTAAGGTCACCAATGGGTTCCAAGTGGTGCGCAATGGAACGCAGTCACTGGCTTGCTCAACGATTTCAAAAGCGTCGGGGTCACTCAACAGTTGTTTGCCAAGTGCCGTGTGCAATGCGTGACCTGCTTTATGGACCACCAAGCAACCATCGATAGGCATGCCCACAAGAGCCAAATCACCCACTGCATCGAGCAGCTTGTGGCGAACAAACTCGTCGGCGTACCGAAGGCCTTCATCGTTAAGAACACAAAACCCATCTAAGACCACGGCGTTGTCTAAAGAACCGCCGAGACCGAGTCCTGCTTTACGAAGGGCGTCCACATCTTTTTTGAACCCGAAGGTTCGCGCTGCGGCCACTTCACGTGCAAAGATTTCGGGGGTGATGTGCAAGGTTTGTGCTTGACTTTCAATGAGCGGGTGCTCGAAATAAATGGAGCAGCGAACGTGCAAACCTGGTTCGCGGTTGCCTCGTGGCATCAACTTGGCCACTTTATCACCGTCTCGGACCTCGATTTCTTTTTTGATCACCAAGTGGCGGGTGGCTTCTCGTTGGTAAACCAAGCCGGCATCAACGATGGCGTTCACCCATCGGTCAGCCGAACCGTCTAAAACGGGCACTTCAGGACCGTTCACATCAATGAAAAGATTAGAAACGCCCAAGGCGTAAATGGCGCTCAGAACATGCTCGACCGTGCCCAACGTCACCCCATCCACCCCTAAAGTGGTGGCCAAAGCGGTACAGACCACTTGATCAACCTTTGCTTCGATCATGGTGGCTTTGGGCAAATCCGTCCGTACAAATACAATCCCTGTATTCGCCGGAGCTGGTCGAATCACCACTTGAACGGGCACCCCACTGTGCAGACCAACGCCTGCGACACGAATGATTTTTGCGATGGTGGTTTGATGTTGAAACATAAAATCTCGACTCGATTCCTTTCAGCTCACAAAAACTGAAATTAAACTTTAAGTTTGTGCCCTTTACGTATTGAAGATCCGTGCCATTTGGCTCAAAAAATCGCCATTCCGGCGCTCGCGCAGTGGATTCGCAAAAATAATCATAAAAATCAAGGGGATATTTGGGCCCATCGGGCGGCCAATTTGTCTTTTTTCAAACAGAATTCTATCCGGCACCTGTAAAAAATCAAAAATTATGACAAAAATGTCATAATTCTAGTGTTTTGGGCGTCTCAACTCATCTTTGATTCAAGTCCAAAATGCGCATAGGCCCTGGGTGTGGCCAATCGACCTCTGGGCGTTCGCATCAAGTATCCTTCTTGCAGCAGGTAAGGCTCGTAGACATCTTCGATGGTGGAAGAAGATTCACCCAGCGCTGCCGCCAAAGTATCGAGCCCCACAGCAACCCCGTCAAAACGTTCCACCAAGAGCATTAAAAGTCGCCGATCCATGGCATCAAGCCCACTGTGATCCACTTCCAAGCGATCTAAAGCGCTGCGAGCCACTTCCAATGTGATCGACCCATCGTGCAAAACTTCAGCAAAATCACGGACACGGCGTAACAACCGGTTGGCAATACGAGGCGTCCCACGGGAACGTTCGGCAATTTCGAGAGCGGCCTCGGTTTCCATGGACACACCCATCAGGTTCGCCGACCGCGTAACAATGCGACCCAAATCTTCGGCATTATAGAATTGCAACCGATTGGTAATGCCGAAGCGATCGCGTAATGGCGACGTGAGTAAACCAGCTTTGGTGGTGGCTCCCACCAACGTGAAGGGTTGTAAGTCCAATGAAATACTGCGCGCGTGCGCGCCTTCACCGATCACCACATCAAAACGAAAGTCTTCCATGGCTGCGTACAGGTTTTCTTCGACCACCGCGGAAAGGCGATGAATTTCATCAATAAACAGCACATCCCCAGCACCCAGATTGGTGAGAATTCCGGCCAAATCACCCTTTTTTTCGATGGCCGGGCCCGAAGTACAATGCAGGCGTACGCCCATCACGCCCGCTAAAATACGAGCCAAGGTGGTCTTGCCCAGTCCAGGGGGGCCGCACAATAAGATGTGGTCCAAAGCGCGGTTGCCGCGCTGAGCTGCTTCGGCGTAAATCTTTAAATTATCAACGATTTCCTGCTGGCCCACGTACTCGTCGAAGCTTTCGGGGCGCAAGCTCACTTCTACTGCAATTTCGTCAGACCCGGCCACGGGGGCCATCAAATCACGGGCGTTCATGGGAGGGGTAGAGCTTAAATCTTGGCTCATGGGAAACTCCTGTACAAATGGTCAGTACACCCTAACCGATTTTTGCGCTCGTGGGAAGAGAAAGACTAAATGTTCTTGAGCGCTTCTTTGAGTAAGACCCCAAGACCTGCATCCGCTTCATGGTTGGCTCGTGTTTTTTCCACCGCTTTGTCCACCAGAGCTTTCTTATAACCCAAGTTGAGTAAGGCAGAAGCCACGTCATTCCAAATGCCTTTATCGCCCATTGCTGAAGTACCCATCTGAGCCAACTGTTTTTCGAATTTATCTTTGAGTTCCAAAATAATTCGGAGCGCCGTCTTTTTACCCACACCGGGCACTTTGGTCAGACGGGCCACATCTTCACTGGCCACCGCTTCTTTGAGTTCGTTGGGTGACAGCCCAGATAAAAAAGCCAAGCCCATACGTGGCCCCACCCCATTGATGGAGATGAGCAGCTCGAACAAATGCATGCCTTCTTCTTTCAAAAAGCCGAACAGTTCGAAGGCGTCTTCTCTCACATGGGTATGGACATACAAAACCGTTTTTTGACCTGCTTCAAGTTGACCCAAATCAGATAAGGGTAAATTGGCCTTGTAGCCCACCCCATTCACATCTAACAGAACCGATCGAAAATCAGTTTGGATCACTGTACCACGCAAGAGACCAATCATGACCACACCCACGATATGCCGTTAGTAATAACCAACCGCTCTAAAATAAAAACCACTGTGATCGTTGATGCCCGGATCCAAAACATCGTCAGAGAAAGTGGTGAAGTTATAGCCCAGCCCCAAAGTGAAAAAATCCATGGGCGCATATTGTAATTCGGTGAGCCAGCCTTCTTCAAGCCCCTCGTTACCCAACCCCAGCAGCATGCGATACTCAATGCCTAGGTTTATATCGCCAGGCATATCAAAAGCGGTGAAGCGCTTGAGGGTTCTTAACAACTGCCAATTGAGCCGGTTCACCGACAGTACATAAGAAGAGACAGCCTCGTCAAATCCAGGCAATTGTACTTGAACACTCTTGAGGGCTAACTTGTCAGCCCATTGCAAGTCGAAAGGCAACTGGATCACGGGCTCTAAAGACAAAGCTTGGCTCAAATACGCTCCGGCAAATTCATCTTCACCGCTAGGGTGGGACAACACGCGAGAAGAATACTTAGTCAACACACGGTATTTGTTGTGTGCCTTCGGACGATATGCCAACCCAAAGGACCCTTCTTCCAAGTACATTTCTTGATCGCCAGCGGTAATATTTTCTGCTGTCGCCAAGTTATAACGGCCAAACAATTCTAAATCTGGAATGATTTTCCATTTTGCCGCACTGTTACTCATCCACCATTGTCGGGTGAAGCCTCCACGTAACTCATCGAATTGATCATAACGCCACTCGAGCCTTTGCGAAGCAACCACTGGCCATTTGTCTTGGTAGAAGAGGTTGAGCGAAATGGCATCTCGAGACATGGCGCCGTAAAGGAAATCCCCACCACCGTTCACGCTTGGCGCGGCAAAGAACATGCCGTCGGTCAATGCGCCGGGAACCGTATAGCCCTGTGCTTGGTTCACCACATTAGAGGCCCCCAAACGATTGATCCATTCGTAACTGGCACCCAAGTGAAAACCCAAAGGCAATTTAAACTGAGAACTTAAACCAGCCACGCCTTGATGCGCATTGCCAAACTGGGTGTTTTGAATTTGGTACTCGGCAAATGTGCGGGTGTTTTGTCCGATGAGTTGCTGAGCCCCCACCACGCTGGTTTGCAACCAACCATCTTGAACGTAACCAAAGCGTTGTTGCGCGTACAGTTGAGAGGAATCGGTCATTGCATAATTGGCACGTAACGAAAGATGGTTCTCACCATCAAATCGCACACTCTCCATGATGCCGATGGATAGCGCCGATGTGAGTTGGTAGTCGGCACCAAAATGAGTGACCAGTCGTTCGGCATCGCTTTGCAACGCAACCGGGTAATCACCAGCGTAATATTCTTGTCTCGCAAACAAACCCAATTTTTGTATGGGATGCCAAATGAGGCCTGCGCCCAGCAAGTGCTGGGTCCATGAAGCCGGTTCCTCTAAGGTCAGTTCGGGAAAGTTGCCCTCGTCCCAAATGTAGCCGTAACCATAGGTGGCCTGCAGCATGAGGTTGTCGAGGACCTTTCGATCGTACGCGACCGTGACCAATTCCCGATGCAAAGCACGCGCTGCCGTCGCCTGGGGCACGATGGGCATTTCGTTGATGATGCCATCATACCTCAACCGAAGTCCGTCTTTATCGGTTAATGCGCCGCGGGTCTCCAGTCCCCAGGTGGTTTGTCCTTGGGCCATCACCGTATCCTGAGAAAAGAAGCCCAAAGAAACGCGCCTGAACCACGTACTTACCAGAAAGTCTTCAGGGGCCCGGTTAAAAAGATGCCCCAGCTTGGTTTGTAAGTTGAGCCGATAAGCACTGCCTGATCGTTCGTGAGGATAGATGATTTGCGCAATTTGAGTGGCACCATCTGTAGGTTGTTGGCCCATGGCTTGCCACGTTAAACCGCCGTCTTGGGACAACCACTTTTCGTTATCAATCCCGGTACTAAAGGCGTATTCCAATTCAAGTTCACTGTTTTGGGTGGGACGCCACCGGACCAAAGCTTCGCCTAAACTGTAGTCGCTCACATCTGTTTCACGACCTTCCTGCAAGTACCCTAAACCCACATCCAAACTTCCACCCAGGTGTTGTGTAAAACGCCCCCCCGCAGTGAGGCCCGTAAATGCTTCTTGAGACAGGTACCCATAACCGACTTCCACGAATACCGGATCTCCGTGACTCACCGAGGCCAGTTGCTGGGACAGCATCATGTCAGTGCTCACAAAAGCCATAACGGGTTGTTTAAAAATGATGTGACCTTCAGCGTATTGAATGGTGTAATCCCGGTCGCGAACCTGTGGAATACGCGTCTTGATGTTCCCGGAAATCCTATCCCGAACCACCAAAGTCACCACTTCACTCCCCTCCATCAATTGGGTGTGTCGGAGGAAATACAAAGACGTGCCTGCCCCCCTGAATTCATTTCGGGTGAATTGTTGGTAGGGGTCGCCGCCGGCCACCAAAACTTCAGTGTCTGTACGCCATTTGTTTTTCTGCGCCACATCTTCATTTTGCCAATCTTTATTGAATCGCATTTTCATACCGTAACGCGGATGGTCATACTTGAAATAAGAACCCTGTTGCAGGTTGGTCTTCATATTGCCCACGTGCAGATGTGACTCGTCAGCCTTTAAGCGCAGATACAAAGGGTAGCGGGCGTTAGGAACAAACGTCTCAAGGGCGTCGTCACCGAATGTGGGGAAAGACGCATCAAGGTTGAGCATGTAAGGCGCAAAAACGTCTTGATCCCAGCGTGCGCTGTCGAGGTGCAAATCTAAATCGTACTGCGAGAACAAAGCGCCGCCCTTAAAGCGACCTCTCAACCAAGCTGCCGTGCGCCCGTAAACCAGAACTTCGGGGGAATCGAAATGGTTGACGTCGGACAGTTCCAGCAAAGGGGTTCCGCCACTGCCCACAGCCGCTTCAGCCATCACCAACGCGAACAACTTGGACTCTTGGTATTTCACTGGTTTGCGCCAAGTGACCTTATTTCCCATCCAGTCGACGCCTTCGACGGTCAAAAAGTCCGTATCGCTCTGAAATTCGACCAGTCGTTGAAAGTGTCCTGATTCAGCGTGAACAGGAATGGCTTTACCTTGAACCATCACGCGGGTCCCCGGTTCGGCCTTCCCTTTCACCCAAAAGCTGTCGGCCTCGATGGTCTCTTGGCTGTCCTCGGGCAACCACAGTTCCATTTTTGCAGCAGGCACTTCACGGCGTGTGGGCCACCACAAAGGCGGTGTGCCTTCCCCCCGGTAAGGGATGGCTTCGTCCATTTCATCAAAGCTGCTGGGGTCGAGCAAGGCTTCACCCGAGGCCTCTGGTGCAGGCTCGGAGGGTGGTGTCGGTTTGGTGTCACCTTTTTCTTTTTTATCCGCTTGCGCCCCTTTATCTGCTTTTTCGGTCCCTTCAGCTTTGGGCTGGCTTTTCTTCGCTGAAGGCAGACTTTTCTCTTGTTGGCGCCAATCACTCAGTAAAGTTTGCAAACGATCCGCGTAGGCGCTTGGCACGCCCGAAAAAACTTCTGGGATTTCGGGATACAACCAGAGGGTGGCCTGCCCCCCTGTTTCGAATCCCAGTTCTAGCTTAATGGGACGGTTTTCGATAATTTTGACATCGGTGGAGAATTCGGGACCGTCGACACGGCCTGCTTTTCCAGCGATTTTTAGCTTCACCAACTGGGGCATTTCAGAAAATGCATCCGCCGACGCCAGAACCTGGAAAACCACCCTTCTGTTTTTGGCGGCCCCGAAGGCTGAAAAACCAGGGTCCACCAACTCGCGAGCACCCTTGGCCTCAAGCTGAAGTCGATCGGTACTAATGCCTTTTTCTTTTAGAATGGTCGCAATGGCGCGGCCAACTTGATCTGAGGTGGCTTGATCGGCCGTCTCATCTGCATTGTCATTGGTGTGAATCTCAATCCGCAGTTGCGTCTCATCATCTTTCATTTCGGCCGCTAAAGCATCGAGCCGTTTGAGTAAGGGTGCATTTAACTCCTTGCTGTCTTCATTGAAGGCGTCGCTCACCGTTTCAGTATCCGCCTGTTCAGCTGTGAGATCTGGATCAACATCGCGCAAAGCAGCATTGAAGGGGTTAGAGACAAGCTTGTCTCCATAGATGGTTTCAGCACTGATGCGAAGTCGGTAAACCTTCTCAGGCGATACCATCCATGTTTTGGGTACATTTGGCTCTTCGTCATTGGGAATCACACCGGTTAATCTGTACGCCTCGGGAGGAGCCCCTAGGCCGCGGACCTGATGCACCTTTTTAAACCCATCGTCGACAGCACGTTTGTCCAATGCAGCACCTGCATCTTTGGATGCTTCAAAAACTTCAATTTTCCAACGCGCCCAAGGCAGCGCTCCCGCGCGGCGAATGCGAAAGCCCAAACTGACTTCGGTTTCATTCAGCTTTTCGATGGAAGCGAGGCCTTCCTCTGCGAAACGTTCAGCCTTGAGCGTCACCGGCGCATGCGTGATGTCAAAATATCCCTCACCCAACCTGGCTCGAGCGGTGGGCCAGTACACCGTTAATTTTTCTTTTCGAACTTTTTTCTCTGGCTTTTTTGGGGCCCAAATCTCTTTGTCCTGAACCACTCGTATTGTTTGTAGGTAACGGCCATCCGATGCACGCATTCTCAGAATCATGGGTTGTCCCACCTCGGCTTGCATGGTTTGGTCGAAGGTGTGTGCCTTCTTGTCAATGTCCGCAGGCTGCCCGTGGAGGGAAACCAGCTCGGGCCATCTGAGCGGTTTCACGGGCTCTAAGGGCGGAATGGGTGGCTTTGTGACCAGGATTACGATTCGATGATTTTGTTGCCGGTTGCGCAGGCCCATGTGCATCACCAAGGTATCGTCGATGCCTTTGCCAACAGCCTCGATTTGAGGGCGTTCCAGGCCTTTTTCTAACGCAATCTCGCGCGCGTTGTCGGCCTGTATTCTTGAGTTGTTCATGGCCGTGATTTCATCTTCGTCAAAGCCATGAACTTCGATGGCCATCTTGTAGCCAGGCTTTACAGCCGTGGCCATTTCTTGAATGAATGTTTTCGTTCGCTCGGTGGGCTCACTCTCAGCATCGAACAAAGGACCTTCGATGGCATCGAGACTTTGCAGCGTGACCTCTCCCCACGGCACACCATCGGGGATTTTTGGTTTTTCTTTTGGATCACGCCATTTAACGCCGAAAGTCCGAATGGGCGAACGCAGTTGATGGCCCTCAACGGTCACAAAAGTCATGGTTGCCCCGTACCGTCGACCTTCTTTTAAAAGCTGTTTTTGGCTCACGCCATCTTTGCCATCCCACAACAAGTACAATGACGGACGGCCCTGGCCAGCGAAAAAGTACAAGGCATCTGCAGTCTGCAAATTCTCCGGCTTATCGGTGAGGTCTAAAATGGTCAGTTGCCATGTGAGCACGTCTGTTTTCTTGAAGGTGGTTCTAAACAATAAGGGTGCGGGCAGCTCGCCATCGATCAAGCCTTGCAGGTTCGGGCCCTTTTTCTTTCCTTTGGCGGCCCCGCCTTCTGAGGTGATGCTCAGATTGACGTAACCGACGCCTTCTTCTTTATTGTCTAAAGACAGCTCAAAGGGAGACAGTTTACCCTTCACCTGAATATCTCGGGAGCGGCGCGGCGGCGTGCCCGGGGGCCGGTAAACGCTCTCGTTCAATTCAATAATGTCTGATTTGGCCCAGTTGCTCAGACATTGAACGGGAAATGCCAGTTGGCCAGGGAGTCCGGGGGACAGATAAAAAGCGGCGCGGCCGCCATGCGCAGAAAGAGACCCAGGCGGAAGAGTGGTATCATCCAGTTTGGCCAGGTGGGAGCCCGCTGCTACTCGGGAAAAATGAAAAAAGCCGGAAGCGTCAGTCACGACGCGGGAACCATTATCCAAATAGACCGATACCCCGCCAATGCCTTCTTCTTCACCATCCTGTGCTTGGTTACTGTTCGCATCACAAAAAACACGGCCCAGCACAGTGCTGGTCGTCAACAAAGTGTCAGGTACCAACATGACCGCCACACCCACGGTGTCTGTGAGGGGCGTTTGGTCGGCGATGGTCCACATGAATGACTTGGTGAGCTGTGCTCCCAAAGCGGCATTTGCCTGAACCCTGGTATTAAAGCGAATCTCGTACTGGCCGGCTGCGTTGAGAGGAAAAGCACCGAACCGCAAAAAAGACCCACTCGGTTCAGGAATGCCCGAGATGCGGGTGAACACGGGAGAACCATTGGCAGTGATAACTTCGAAAATGCCGTAAGAGCCTTCTACCATTTCGATGCCTTGTGGCAGCTCTGTCACCACCTCCACGCCACCGTCATCCATGGTAATGCCCCCCAATGAGCGGTTCTGAACGGAAATGCGATAGGTGATGATGTCACCCACCGACGCTGATTTTAACGAAGCTGAAGTTTGAATGGAGACCCGCTCATTAACAGGATCGAGTGGGATAAAGTTATTTAAAACCGGTGAAGCCGAATCGTCTACGTCAAAGCGTAAATAGTAACGCTGTGTGGTTAAAACATCATTTATGTCATGGGAAACCACCTCGCCACCCTCGAAAGCTTCACCGTAACCGTCTGCCACGTTTGAATCCGAACGAGCAGGAAATTTTTGGGACGGAAACGCCAAAAGCAGATCATTGGGAATCACCTCAAGGCGGTACTGGCCAGGGACCACCGTGAAGGCGTAGGTTCCGTCGCTGCCCACCAATTGACTTTGTTCCCCCACGCCGAGATCCGCATCTGCCACCAACAAGTCGTTATCGGGGTTTCCGTCTTGATCGTCGTAATAGATGGCCACCTGTGCGTCGGAAATCGGGAAAACATCCACCCCCGTCGGGGTTTCATCGTAGGTATACAGCGCTCCAGATATCTCTATGGAGGGAATGTCCCCGCGCGCTTGCGTCGCCCCCAGGCCCCACACGCATGAAAGAAGCGCAAAGCAAAAGAAGCGTAAGTTACCTTGGGAATGCGAGAAAAAATGTGTTCGATTCAAAATGACCGGCCTATGTGATCCGGGTGTAACACCCTAAAAACCCCAACGATTCTAGATAGGCTTGGCCCCTGAGACAAGTTAAACTCACCTTGGACCCCATGAAGACCAACCCGTCCCGCAGGAAAACGGATAAATCCACGAACACGCGAGAATGGCGCCAGGGGGACCCGCGGGCGACACGCAATGAAAAAACAGCTTAAACTACTATTTTTTCTTACTTTTTTTCATTTTTTTGATGGCTTTGATGCGTTTACGAGCCTTGGGCACAAAAGCACTCTTCTTGTGCTTTGCCACCACCTCTTCATAGAAAACCACCGCATCTTTCTGGAAGCCCAAAGATTCAAAAGCCTGACCGATTTTATACAGAACAGCCGCGGCCCTTTTTGATTTGGGATAGCCAGTGAGCACATTTTGGTAGGCCAAAACAGCTTTTCTTAAAGCATCTTCTTTGCCCTTTTTGTTGGCCGATTTGCCCGCGAGGGCGCTAAAGGCCTCGCCTTTGAGAAAATAGGCCTCATCCAACGCGGCGCCTTTTTTAGCCTTAAACTGTTTGAGGTAAACATTGAGCGCCTGAATGGTTTGTCCAAAATCCTCCGCCTCATATTTCTTTTCTGCCAAGGCAAATAAAGCTTTTTCCTCGGTGGGCCAAACTACCTTGGGGGGCTGACCAGTGGCCTGTTGCACCGGTGGCGCATCCACAGCAGTGGCCACAGAAACCGGCGGCCGCACCAACAAATCCTCAACGCTCTTACTCGTTTTGCCCAGCTCGTGACGCACCTCTTCGACTTCCCCACGCACCGCTTGGAGCTCGGCGATAATTTTCTCGGTTTTGAGGCCGTGATCAGCATTTTGCTGCCGCAAAGATCGCAGATTGTTTTCGGTTTGCTCCAAACGCGTGGAAACATCACCCAACTTCTCCACCACCAGGGCTTTGTCTTCCATTTGAACGCGATTCATACGCGCCATTTCGTCTTTGAGCATGCGCATGTCACTGCGCAGCGCGTTGCCTTCGGCGCGGGTGGTGACGCATCCTGCTTGTAGCGCTACGGCCAGAACCAATGCTATTTTGAAACATAATGAAGTCACGGCTTCATTCCTTGCTAATGAACGATCAGCTCACTACGACGGTTTTCGGCCCAGGACTGCTCGTCGCTATCGAGCTTTAGCGGGCGTTCCTCACCGTAAGAAATCGGCTTCAAGCGAACCACCGGAACCCCTAAATTCTTTAAGTAGTCCATCACCGTGCGCGCGCGCTTTTCACCCAAAGCCAAGTTGTATTCGGTGGTCCCTCGCTCATCAGCGTGCCCCTCTACGGTGAGCTTCCATTGCGGGTGCCCCTGCAAGCACTCAGCGAACTGGTCCAAAGTGGAACGAGAATCCTGGCTCAAAACGATTTGGTTGTAGTCAAAAAAGACCCGCGCGTGCTGCCCGCAAGCTTCTGAAACGTCCGTGGCCTCAGCCACCCCTTCCGTACATATGCCCGTGGCGCAGCGGAATCCAATGTCACAATCCCCGTCTTCTTCACATGGGGATGCAGCCGCCACACAACGGCCCTTTTGACAATTCTCACTGGCATCGCAACCCGCTACAGCGTCACACTCAGACTTGCATTCGCCCTCGAAACAGCTCAAACCATCTCCGCAGTCGCCATCCTCAGCGCAAACCGACTCACAGCGGTAGTTTTTGCAGGTTTTACCCTCTGAACAGTGGTCATCAGAACCGCATTCTTGGCATTGCCCGAAAACGCAAACCTCTGAAATCTCTTGTCCTTCTGAATCCTTAGAGCAATGGTCATCCTTTTCGCACTTGGGGTAATCGGGCCCAGGGCAACCCGCCATGGTGGCCAAGCCCAATCCAAAAACCACTAGAAAAACGAAACGAACTGCTCTTTTCATATTGAAAACCTCTTAGTTACGAAATTTACAAAGAAATCACTCCACTACTTCAGATCAGATTGAGGCCCTGAAAGCAAGAGAAAGCTGCGCAAAAGGGGCATATTTCGGCCCAAACACCTACATTCGCTTTTTCTCGGAATCACCTTGCCACATCCCCGTTGAGCTTTTAAACCCATCGCACCTTCCATTTATTCAAAATAATGAATTACGAGTCCCACTTATGAATGATCAGGCGCCCCAAAACGAACAGCCCACCGATGGGACCCAAAGCGGTGACTCCAAATTTAAGTCTGAGTATGCTCAAGATCCAGGCATGCCATCTTTCCGCATTCTAGGGGTAGAACCCATTTTAGCCCAACGCATCATCCGGTTGGGGGTGCCTGTCATCATCGGTATGCTGACCCAGACCGCCATCAACATTATCGATGGATTGATGGTCGGTCGCCTGCCCGACGCGGCTGCGGTGATCGGAACCGCTGCCATCGGCCCGTCGCTCATTTTGCTTTGGGCCTTCGGCGGGTTTTTAAGCGCCATCTCCGTGGGCACCCAAGCCATGACCGCCCGACGCATCGGTGAAGGAACCCCCAAAAAAGCGGGCCAAGTTCTGGCCAACTCTCTGACCGTTGCGGTCATTGCGAGCGTCACGGTGAGTCTTTTCGCGGTTTGGGCTGCCCGACCAATTTTTGAATTTATCAGTAAAGATTTAGCGGTCCAAGAAGCGGGCACCGTATATTCGCGTATTCGGTTTATCGGAATTTTATCCATGGTCACCATGGCTTCGTTTAAAAGCTTCTACGATGGCTTGGGTCAGGTGCGCGTGCACATGACCGTGGCCATTTGCATGAACATCATCAACGCAACGCTCAACTATTTCCTTATTTTTGGTTTTGATTTTGGGTTCGTGCAAATTCCAGCCCTCGAGGTTAATGGGGCTGGTATTGCGTCAGTGATTTCAAGCTACATGGGTGTGTTGGGTATCATGTTGTGGTCTCTGCGCAAAAAAGACCGGGTACGCTACCAAGTGTACACCACTCGCAACTTAAATCGAAAAGTCGCTTATTCCGTTTCAATGCTCTCCCTGTGGTCCGGATTGGCCACTTCGGTTGTTATGGTAGGTTTCGGTTTGTTTTACGCCATCGTTGGTAAAATCGATGCTTTAGAAGGTCTCCAAGCGGTCAATACTTCAGCCACCAGTGTGATCATCAACATCATGATGCTTGTATTCATGACTGCACTGGCCTTTGGAACTTCCACGGCCACGCTGGTGTCCCAAAGTTTGGGCAACCAACAACCGGGTCTCGCAGAAAGATACGGCTGGCAAAGTATGATTCTCATGACCGTGACCATGGGTATCTTCGGCTCTACTTTTTATTTCTTTCCCGAACATTGGTTGCAACTTTTCTTGCCCGCCAAAATCGAAGGGCAAGATATCCTCAAACGACAAGTCATTGACGTTGCCATCCCCGCTCTGAAACTCTGCGCCCTGTTGGCGCCCATTGCCGCCGCGGGCCTGGTCTTTACTCAAGCGCTTTATGGGGCCGGGCAAACCCGCTTTGTCATGGCGGTTGAATTATTTCTGCATTTCACCTGCTTGGTCCCGTTGGCTTATTGGTTCGCCGTTGGCTTGGAGTGGGGCTTCATGGGTTGCTGGTGGGCAACGCTGGTGTATGTCACATCCTTGGCCATTGCCACGGGTGCACGGTTTGCTTCGGGGAAATGGAAATCAGAAGTCATTTAGCCCGACTAATTTCCAAAAACCGACCCGATTTGGTCTCCAAAACATTTTTGTGGTATAATAACCACACCCCTTAGCCATCATTCGGAGATCAGTTGGCCAAGAATCACTACAAAATCTTAGGCATCAACCGAAATGCCACCTTAGACAATGTCCGAAAAGCATTCCGTCAAAAGGCAAAACTGTACCATCCTGATGCCGTGGGAGAGGACCCGGAAAAGCAAGCGCTGTTTCAAGAGATTGTGGAGGCCTACGAAATTCTGAGCGACCCGGAACGCCGCAGAAGGTTCGATCTTTTAGGACGCTCCGACAGCGTCAAACAGGCCTCCATGCCCGCCACCCTCCCTACCGAAAGCGGCATCCTGCAATTCTTTAGTAACTTGCTGAAGCCCAAAATTACACGCGAAAACTTTGGCAAACCCATGCTGGGTGCTGACATGGAAACAGAAGTCAGCATTACATTAGAAGAATCTTTGCACCCATGCCAAAAACTTTTAGCGCTCAAAATTCCTTTTCCCTGCCCGAACTGTAAAGGTCATGTTTGGCTTCATGATAAACCAGCATCTACCTGTCCAGATTGCGATGGAACCGGCACCAAAAAAAATATTGGTCCCGTTCCTTTTCTGCGCTCATGCAAACGCTGTGATGGCAGTGGCAAAATTCATCTCACGATTTGCGAAAGCTGTAACCTCACCGGCCTCAAAACCACCGAGCAACGCTTCGAAGTGGACCTTCCGGCCGGTGTTGAAAATGAATCCGTCGTACGCTTACAAGGTCTTGGCGCTTACGGAAAATTTGGCGGCCCTCGAGGCGATCTTTTTATAAAGGTCAGACTCATTCCCAGCACCAATGTGACACGCGAAGGCGATAATGCCTTCGCCACCATCTACATTGGTCTTACCGACGCTATTTTTGGCTCCGATTTCCAGCTGCCCAAACCATTTGATGGAACATTAATGAAAATTCCACCAGGCGCTCAGGGGGGGCAGGTGTTCAAACTCAAACAAAAAGGGTTCACCAACCTCAAGTCCGGTCGTCGCGGTCATTTGTACATCACCGCGCAAATTAGGGTTCCTCAAAACCTGGAAGAAGAAGACAAAGTGGCCCTCTTAAAAATGAAAAACCGAGTAAATGAATTATGACCGTGAGGATTTAAATGCGTGTTTTAATCGTGGATGACGACATAGTAACCCGACAACTCATTGGTGCTTACTGCAAAAAGCAAAAACAAACAGTTTTGTATGCCGCTTCAGGTATCGAAGCGTTAGAAATGCTTTACAAAGAAAATGTCGATCTTGTGATCACTGACATTCGAATGCCCAGTTTGGACGGAAAAAAGCTACTTAAAGAAATCAAGGCCCTCGCCCCCGAACTTCCTGTACTCATCATGACCGCCCACTCATCCATTGACGAGGCAGTGCTTCTTTTAAAATCAGGTGCAGAAGACTATTTCGCCAAACCCATTTCGCCGGAAGTTTTTACCCACCGAATGGATTCCGTGCTCAACCGACTTCAAATGGCTAAGGAACTCAAAACACTGAAGGCGGCATCCCCAAAAAATTCACCCATGGATGCCATCGTGGGCTCCGCCCCTGTGATGCGCGTTTTGTTGAGCCGGTTGCCCATGATGGCGCAAACCGATGCTGCCATCATGATTTATGGTGAATCAGGCACCGGTAAAGAATTAGTGGCACGCGCCATCCATCAACTGTCAAAACGAAATAACAAGCCGTTCATCACCGTCAACTGTGGCGCACTCCCTGACAACCTTTTGGAGAGCGAACTCTTTGGTTATAAAAAAGGTGCTTTTACTGATGCTTACCAAGACACACCAGGTTTGGTAGAGGCCGCGTCTGGCGGAACACTCTTCTTGGATGAAATCGGTGAAATATCGACAGTGGTCCAGGTAAAACTGCTGCGTTTTCTACAAAGCAAAGAATACAAACAGCTGGGTTCGCCAAAACCCCAAAAAGCAAACATTCGAATTATTTGCGCCACCAATCGCAATCTCAAAAAAATGGTAGATGAAAAAACATTTAGAGAAGACCTGTATTACCGTTTGAATATCGTTCCCATCACTGTGCCTTCTTTACGGGAGCGAAAAACTGATATTCCGGTTTTAGCCAATCATTTCCTTAATCAATTTTGTGAAGAATACAGCAAAGAAATTAAAGGTTTTTCCTCGAAGGTAATTCAAAGTTTGCTTGCCCACAATTGGCCAGGCAACGTTCGCGAATTAGAAAACAAAATACAGCAAATGGTGGTTCTGTGTGAGGGAAATGAGGTGCACCACATGGACTGGGCGAGTCAAATCGGCATTGATAACATCGATATCAATTACGAACTCGAAAATTTTAAAGCAGAAAAAAAACGTGTGGTAGACAATTTTGAGCGCCACTATATTGAAAATATGCTCGAGCAAACCAACGGTAATTTGAGCGAGGCAGCAAAACGCGCCGGAATGGATAGAAAAAACTTTTGGCAAAAAGCCCGGAAACACAATGTCCGCTCCAAAGAATCCTCAACACGAATTTAGGCACCCATCATGTTGAAGAAAGAAGATTACCCCCTCACCTTTCAACACTTCAGTCATCTTAACGTTGAAAGTACACCGGCAGACAGTCAGCAACCCTTTACCCCTCTTGAACACGTCTCTCCCCAATCCGAGACACTAAAGGTGATGCCGCACCTGCAAACAGAAAAGAAATACCCCGAACAGACGCAGTCCGACACATCCCCCTTTGAAAACGCACAGGACTTGGTGGACCTCATGCTCGTCGGTAAGGATGAAAAAGGCAGACCTGAAATCCACCTTTCATTAAAAGACAATGTGGCCGAAGGCATGTACATCAAATTACAAAAATGTGAAGAAGGTGGGTACCACGCGTTATTTGTCGCACCCACCTATTCGGTTCGAAATCAGGTATCGCCTCATATTGACGGTTTGATCAAACACTTGAAGGCAAAAGGTTCCAAAATTATTTCTCACGAGATTACGGTGGGAAAAACCATGCCCGATATCAATCTATCGTAAACCGCTCCACCATTTCTAACCATTCTGGGGAAAGGGCTTTGCGATCCTGAGTGGCCTTTTGTAACGACACGGAACCAATACTCGCCCCTTTTAAGGCAGACATGTACCCAAAGGCTTCCTGCCACACCAACTCTACCGCGCAGTTACCCAAACGCATGGCCAGAACACGGTCACGAGGCGTGGGGGAGCCCCCTCGTTGGACATGGCCCAAAACGGTCACCCGACTTTCCAGCCCGACATTCGCTTCTAGCAAGTCCGCCACGTAGGCGCCCACCCCACCCAATCGCGGGCGTCCAAACACATCGGGTTCATTGTTGTTCAAAATGAGTCGAGGCGCCGCGTCTGATCCATCTCTAAACAAAGCTCCTTCAGCCACCACCACGATCAGAGAGTTATTGCCCTTTTTCTTCTCGTTCTGGACTTTTTGAATCAAACCTTCTGCCAAACAAGGTCGTTCTGGAACCAGAATAACATCGGCATCGCCTGCCAGGCCGGCATGGGCGGCAATCCAGCCACTGCGTCGGCCCATCACCTCCACCACCATAACCCTTTCATGCGCCTCTGCCGTGGTTCGAAGGCGATCGATGGCTTCGGTGGCAATGCTGACTGCCGTGTCAAAACCAAATGTGTAATCGGTACCATCCACATCGTTATCAATGGTTTTAGGCACACCCACAATGGGAAAACCTTCCTCGTACAACAGCCGCGCCACAGACAAAGTGCCCTCGCCCCCCACAGCGATTACCGCATCCAATCCCCACTTCTCCTTTTGCTCCCAAACCACTTGGGCGCCCTCGGGCTGCTGAAAGGGATTGAGCCGACTGTTGGTCAATATGGTGCCGCCCTTGGCAGCGATTCCTTCGGTATTTTCCAAGGTGAGCGGTTGGGTTTCATCAGAATAGAAGCCTCGATACCCCCCGCGTATGCCCAAAACTTCTATGCCCAACTCTGCCGAACGAACCACCACGGCGCGCAAAGCCGCGTTAAGTCCTGGGCAATCACCACCGCTGGTTAACACACCTATTTTTTTAGGACGCGTCATGCTTGACTCCTTTATGCATGGGTACAGAGGCGATACAAACGAACAGCCAAAAACATGCCAACGTATTCGACTGAAACAAAGGATCGTGAACCAAGGAACTCAGAAAAAACATCATGCACGCCCAAAAAGCGCCACGGGAAAGTCCCTGACCAGCCCACCGGCGCGCTTGTCGATAAAAACATCCCATCATCCACACGAACGCCCAAAAACCGATCATGCCGGTTTCAGCCAACAAGGTCAGAAGTAAGTTATGCGCATGGTTTTTGGCTGGCTTTTTGGGGTCGGCCGAGTGGTACAGCGTGGGGGTCACCACCGGATAGTGCCCATACCCCGTACCAAAAATGGGTTTGTCCACGAAAACCTCCGTGGCCCGCTCCCAAATAAATACCCTGTCTTGGTTTTGAGCGGTGTCCGCCACTGATCTAAATTGGGTCTGGGCGCCAAACAATCCTAAAACAATGCCCAACGAAACCAATAAAACCCCCGCAAAGACAAAGAACTTCCCATTGGTCTGTTTGAAGAGCCGTTGACCCAATGGCCACCCCACACCGACAATGCCTACGGGTATCAGCAGAATGGCCATGCGACTGCCAGCCACCAAAGGCCCCGTCAATGCAAGCAGGGCGGCGCCCATAAAGCAGAACCTCGTCTTTGTGGCCAATCCGGAAGTCAGACTGGCCCCCAATGCAAAGACCCCAAACATCAGCGTTAGAATTGAAAAAGGGATGCGATCGTACAATAAGCCCGATCCAGCCAAATGACCGGGCAGACCCGGGTGCAACACCCCCTGCTGCTTGGCTGAAATTCCCAAAAAATCAGCAAAGGGCACTAAACCTGCATTGAATTGTAAATGGGCCACCCATACACTGACCAACGTCCCGATGGCCAACACCCCTGCCATTTGCCATCGCAATTGGGAGCTGCCCAAAAACAATCCCACACAAAAAACCAAAGCAACACCGTGCTCCCGCAAACGGGAAGCGGACTGCAAGCCACCTTCAAAGCCTGCCGCCCATGCCCCGAAACCACAGATGGCACAAAAAATAAGGACGGCGCGCATGAGTTGGCCCACAGGGTGATTGCGCCGAACCAATGTCCAAAAAGCATTCCAATTGGCCAACAAATACAGCCCAGACGCCATAAAACCCACATCCAGCAAGCGCTCGCCCAAGGGAATCGTTCCGGAAATAACCAGGAGCAAAAGCTCCAGTTTCGGCTTGGAATGACTTTCTGTGGCCCAAGGAGGCTTTTTTCGTTTGTCGGTAGAAAAAATCATGCTATTTCAGCGAGTTAAAGAAGTTAATACATTGGAAGAGTACACTTGATCATTTTTGAAATGCCGTGCAAGGTAAACGCAGCTCAATTATGATGGCAGTGAGAAGAAGGCCAAACAAATTTTAGTCATTTATCTATGAAGTTTTCTTGTGAAAAATGTGGTGCACGCTACTCCATCCCGGACGAAAAGGTGCAAGGGAAAGTCCTGAAGGTCAGGTGTAAGAAATGCACCCACGTGATTTTGGTGCGGTGGAGCAACCAAACCCAAAAACGCGCCCCCAAAAAAGCCAAAGAAGATAAAGTCCAGTGGTACGTGGCCATCAAAGGCAAACAACACGGACCCATGACCCAAGACGGTGTTGTGGCCTTGTTCAAAAAAGGACGCATTCGAGACCGCTCGTTCGTGTGGAATAAAGGGCTCAAGGAATGGACCCGACTCCTCGAAATTGATGTTTTCAAACCCCTACTCGCTGCCGAACCTGCAACCACGTCCGCTCCTCCACCCCCTGTGGACAGTCAGCAAGGTCTTGCTGAACCCGCAGAGCAAACGCAAACCGCAACAGCGGCCTCCTCCTCCACAGCCAGCGCCACAGGAGAATCAAGCACAGAAAACGGCTCCTCCTTCAAAGAGGCCGTCTCCATAGAGCAACCGAAAGCCAACTTTGAGCAATCCGATCAGGAGCAACCCTCCATCGAATCAAGCGGGGAACTCGGTGCTTCTTTTGAAAGCCCCTCCTTAAGCATCGATCACAGCTCCCCCTTCTCAAAACGAACGCTCGCCCAAGAAAACGACGAGGCCCGTGAAGAGGCGCGATTGGCGGCGGAACGGGTTGCCGACCAACAAGCCGAGGCCGAAGAAGCACAAAAGGCAGCAGCGGCGGAAGAAGCGCAAAGAGCAGCGGAAGCTGCGCAGGCCGAGGAAGCACAAAGAGCCGCAGCGGCGGAAGAAGCGCAAAGAGCAGCAGCGGCGGAAGAAGCGCAAAGAGCAGCAGCGGCGGAAGAAGCACAAAGAGCAGCAGCGGCGGAAGAAGCACAAAGGGCAGCAGCGGCGGAAGAAGCGCAAAGGGCCATTCGTGACGAAGAGATCGCTGCAGAGGCCGCGCGCGCGGCCGAAGAGGCCGAGCAAGCAGCACAAGAATCGGCGGACCAACTCATCGGCCAGGTTTCCCCTGAGGAAGAAGCGCAGGATTTGGCAGCGGCCTTTGACCAAGTCATGGGCACCCATCAAATCCCGTCGAACGCAAGTCCTGCCAGTGATGCGGACGACCCATTCGCCAATGTGCCCACGGCCGACCAACCCCATGCAGATTTTGGGGGCATGGCAGAAAACACGCGCATTTTCATGATGCGTGCGGGGCTACATAATCGCAAAAAGAAACAAATGACTTACGCAGTGGCCTGTGCCGTCGTGATTTGTTCTTTGGGCAGCGCCATGGCCCTTGATTATTACGGCGTGATCAAGATTCCATTTTTGCACAGTGTCACCAACTTTGTTGTAGAAAAAACCAACCTCCCGCCACCCAAACGAAAGCTGGCGTCCTGGGATGAGACGGCCTCCGATCCGAATGAAGCATGTAAACTCCTGGGTAACTGCCCCAAAGAAAAAAAGAAAACAAAAAGAAGAGGCAAAAAGAAAGACAAGCTGCTCGGAGTTAACTTAGATGGCGCCTTCCAAGGCCTCGACGCCAAAGGCAACAAAGTGGGTCGCGCCAGTCTCGGCAGCAATGGCATGGCCAACATTGATCCGTTTAGCAAGAAAGACCGTTCTCAAGAATTGAACTCCCTGTTTGGGAACCGCAGCCAAGGCCGTTTAGACTTTAAAGACAAGTTCGCGAAAGATGAATCTCAAAACACATCCAGCCTCGATGCAGAAAATGTTTCCAAAGTGGTTCGTGGTGGTCAAGAGGGCATTAAACAATGCCTCGAAGCAGCCATCAAACGGCAAGAAAAAGTCAAAGGCAATAAAAAGAAGCGACTCATTCTCACCATCAACCCCAACGGTCGCGTGGGCAAAGCGGTGTTCACTGACCCCATCCTTAACGCACAACCCTTGGGCGAATGCATCTTGACCCGGGCCAAACGATGGAAGTTTGCACCTTTTGCCGGTGAGCCCACCGAGGTTGAACTGCCCGTTATTTTAACCACCGGAATGTAACGCGCAATGCCGCCACCGCCCCCCAAGGCCCTGCCCCAGCACATTCTTCATCTCTTCGAAGACCCTCACACGCTGGCGGTTTTTAAACCCGCTGGCATGCTCTCTGTGCCTGCCAAAAATCAAGAGCCCTCCTTAGAGGAAATTTTAAAGGCGCACCTGGACAACAACATTCAAGCGGTTCACCGAATTGATAAGGTGACCGAAGGCATTCTTCTCTTTGCAAAAACGCAATATGGAAACAGTGCTTTACTCAACGCTTTTCAACGACGCCTCGTTGACAAAAGGTACCTCGTGGTGGCCGAAGGCTGTGTGCCATTCAAAAAAACCACCGTGGAAGAAAGCCTACAAAAGACCCAACTCGTCTATAAGGGACAAAAGCACTTCGTTCAAAATATAGATGCTGACGGGCAAAAGGCATCCACCCATTTCAGAGTTTGGGCCAGTAATGAAAAAGCCTCGCTGCTCGAAGCGCGTCCTTTCACCGGACGCATGCACCAGATTCGGGCCCACCTCTCCCATTTGGGCTTCCCCATCGCTGGCGATTTACTCTACGGGGCCAAACACCCTTACAGCAAAGGCAATATCGCTTTGTGTGCCGCTGCGTTAAATTTCCCGCCCCCAAAAGGCAAACGTGTGTCGGTAGTGGCCACGCCATCCAAAGCCTTCACGCGGGTCTGTGAAAAGCTCGAGCTGCCGTGGGACGACGTGATCACGCACCTCAAAAACGAATTATAAAACGTGGCATTGAAGCCTGAAACTACAAGTGTCTTTCGATTTGTTTCATGACATCAATGCGGTGAACCAAATCCGACAGGTAATCCATTTTCTCAGTATCAATGGTGACAACCTCAGAAAAACTGTACCGCTCGATCCAATCATCGTAGAGCCGTTGCAAGCCTTTTAAGTAAGACAGCGGAATGTCTTTCTCCATTTTTCGACCACGCATGGCAATTCGTTTGCGCAGGCATCGCATGGGGCAACGCAGATAGATCAATAAATCTGGGGGCCGAATGGAATTACAGATGGTGCTATAAAGCTCCCAATAGGTTTGCCAATCTCGTTTAGAAATTTTGCGGCTTTTATAAAGCGCGGTAGCAAAAATTTCGGCATCCTCGAAAATGGTTCGATCTTGGACCACTGTGCCTGGCGTTTGGTCCAATTCTTGGTGGATTCGAAATTTGTGGCTCAAAAAGAAAATTTGAGAATGAAAACCCCAGCCCTTCATATCTTTATAAAAGTCGGCCAAATAGGGGTTGGCATCATTGGGCTCGAAAAATGGCTGGATGTCATAGTTGCGACAAAGGAAATCCACCAAAGTGCTTTTCCCCGCGCCAATGTTTCCCGCCACTGCGATGTACTTTCTTGTTGCCATAAGGCCCATTGGTAAAGGGCTTTGAATGTCTGATCAAGTGATTCATGGCTTGGCCCCAGATCTCGCACCCGGCCCTTGGGTGCACGGTGGCCCACAGCCGGTCTGTATGGCCGATGTCTCCGATAAAGTGAGTCATCCCGCCCGTGTTTGATGCACAACCATATGCGATCAAGGACTTTGGGTGGCATTTCACATGTTTTACACGTGATATCTGGGCTTAACTCAAAGAATTCCTTGCGTTATTGGATATTTGATCGCATTGTGTGCCCCGTGAATTCGAAAGGAGCGCTCCCTTCATGGCAAAATTGAAACAGATGGTGGGTCAAATCATCAGCAGCGAAGAATGCACGGTTGAAGAAAGCCTGGTTCGCCGCTACTGCAAATGCTTCGGACTCGACCCAGAAAAAGAAACGAATAAAAAGGGACACTTACGACTTCCAGACCCGGGTGTTGCAGCCTTCGGTGATTTCGAAGGGGTGGTGGAGCAAATGGGACTGAAACCCAGACGCATTCTGCACAATGAAGAAACCATCGCTGTGATTGATCCCGTGTACGCCAACGAAAAACTTCTCGTAACCACCACAATTAAAGAAGTTTTCCAGAAAATTGTAGGCGGTAACCCCATGGGCTTCATTCAAATTGAGGTGTGCGGGGAAAAGAAATCGGGCCAAATGGCGTTTTTGCTGCACCGATTGCTGCTCATTCGCGGCGGCTTGCCCAACCGATAGGATTTTAGGAGTTATTTAACCATGGCCAAAGTCTATGAAAACAGTGTGGATACCGGCGATCCATTACCAGCGCTGAGCAGCGATAGTATTTCTCGCGAGCTGATTGCTCGATTTGCAGGGGCCATCAACGAATACAGCCCGCTCCAATTTGATGATGATCTGGCCAAAGCGGCAGGCTACGGCGGTGCGTTCGCACAGTTTCACCTGCCCCTGGGCTTGGCAGACAAAATGCTTCGCAAATGGCTCGAAAATGGCAGAATCCTGAGCCTCAGCGCACAATACGTAAAATTGGTGTGGCCCAATGACGTGCTCACCGCGCGCGGCATTGTGGTTCGTTCCTACGAGCAAAACGGCGAGTGCCGCTTGGATGTGGATATTTGGGTCGAAAACCATCACACTTTGCCAGTTCTCAAGGGCAAAGCCACCTGTATTATTTGGAGAAACAGCGGCGAAGAGCGAAAAGCTCGAGGTAATTTGCCGCCCATCAGCACCGACACCATGACCCAGCTGGTGGCCACCCGTACCGAAGGCCGGGCTCCAGTACGTAAAATCAAGAAAGAGCAATCCAAGCCCATCGAAGCGGCAGCGGTCCAAAAACAAGCCATCAAAGCCACCAAAGAAGCAGAAAAGCAGGCGGCCAGAGAAGCTAAAAAAGAGGCCAAAGCCGCCAAGGAAGCGGCGGCCAAAGAAGCCAAAGCCGCCAAAGAAGCGGCAGCGAAAGAAGCCAAAGCCGCCAAAGCCGCAGCTCAAAAGAAAGCGGCAGAAGCCAAAAAAGCAGCAGCCAAAAAGAAAGCCGAAGCTAAAAAGAAAGCTGAAGCCAAGAAAAAGGCCGACGCTAAGAAAAAGGCGGACGCCAAAAAGAAGGCCACCAAAAAGAAGCCAGCAGCTAAGAAGAAGCCAGCAGCTAAGAAAAAGCCAGCAGCTAAGAAAAAGCCAGCGGCTAAGAAAAAGCCAGCAGCCAAGAAAAAGCCAGCAGCTAAAAAGAAGCCAGCAGCTAAGAAGAAGCCAGCGGCCAAGAAAAAGGGTAAAAAATAAAGTTTTTGGCAATTTGATGCTTCAGGGGGCAACCTTAACTACAATAATTGCAGCCTAAGGCACTGAGCCATGACCACCCATTTCGACTATCGACAATTACAAGAACTCCTCGAAGGGCCACACCCGGTGGCTTTATGCACCGTTGTGAAAACCAAAGGCTCCACGCCCCAAAAAATAGGGGCAAAAATGGCAGTGGTCAGCGATGGAACCCCATCCGGACGCATTGTGGGAACCATTGGTGGGGGGGCCATCGAGCATCAAATTAGAGACAAGGCCCTCGAAGTGCTGGCTGGGGGCCAAAGCCAGTTGGTGGAAACCGCACTCTCCACTGAATTGGGCATGTGCTGCGGAGGACAAATGTCTGTGTTTATCGAAAGCCTGCAAGCCAAACCCAACCTCATCATCTTCGGTGCCGGGCACATCGGTCAGGCCCTGGCCCGGCAAGGGGTGGCGCTGGACTTTCAAGTTTTCGTAGCGGACCCGAGGGACTCCCTTCTGCGTCCCGAGAACTTTGATGACGAAGTACGTCTCATCGAAGATTACACCTCTTATGACCTCAACCAATTGCCGTTCTCGAACCAAACCTACGTGGTGGTGGTCACCCACGACCATCAAATCGACCAAAGCCTCGTGGAAATGGTCTTGCGCAAACCTTTTGCCTACGCCGCCTTGGTGGGCTCCTTGAGAAAAGCGCGATTAACGGTGCAACGCTGTCTGAACAAAGGTTTTCACGCCGACGAAATCGCTAAGCTGCTCAGCCCCGCCGGTTTGGACATTGGCGCACAAACGCCGGAAGAAATTGCCGTGTCCATTATGGGTCAAATGACCCAATGTCGTCATCACGCCCAAGAGGAACCCTTTTGGCACTCTGCCCAAACGGAAATACAAAAAGCGCTCAAAACCCAAAAGGAAGAAAGCGTGGCATGAGTAGCCGAGCGGCCTTGATCACCGCAGCAGGTGCGTCCCAGCGGATGGGGCAACCCAAGGCCATCATGTGCTTTCCCAACGGAACCAGTTTCATTTCACACATGGCTGCCACCTTGAGCCAATGTGGATACGAACAAATCTATCTCAGTCTGCCCGACAGCGCCCTGGCCCCCGCATTCCAATCACATTTGAAGCCATTTGGCGTGAAAACCATTTTTAACCCCAATCCCGACCATCAACAAATCGGGTCCATTTTGCAGCTCTTGCACGAGCTGGGACCATCGCCCACATCTGTGTTGGTTTGGCCGGTGGACACGCCATTTGCAGATCAAACGCACATCAACACCCTGCATCAAACATTGGCAAAACACGCCGATTCGGGATTGGTGACGCTCGAAGTGGATGGTGTGGGGGGACATCCGCTCCTGCTCGGGGCCCCGTTTTTTCCGCACTTGGAAGAATTCGGTCAAAATGGAGGGCTTAGAGGTCTTGCGCAGCAATTTCCACAGCAAGTCCACCGGGTCAAACACACCGACAAAAGGCTCTGCACCAACATCAACACCCCCGAAGAATACCAAAAAGCCTTTGATGCGGTACCTCAGTTTCTTCCCAATTCCCTCTATTTCATGCAATAAGGGAGCATGGGTAAGCTCACGCTTCAAAAAGACGGCGCCTTGGTGCGACAAATCGGACTCCAAAAAGACCTCATCACCATCGGTCGCTCCGAAAAATGTGACCTCCCAGTGGATAACCCAGGGGTGTCTCGGATCCACTGCCAAATTCAATACAAACAAAACAACAAAACGTACATCCTGCATGACAATGGAAGCAGCAACGGCACCTTCATCAACGGAGTTAAAATTCCGGGCCAACAACTTCTAAAGAATGGCGACAGCATCAATCTTGGGAAATTCACCGTGATCTTCGAAACCGAAGCCCACGATGAAGAGGCCCCGGCGAAACCCAGCGTATCGGTAACAGTGACCGCCGAAGAAACCCCGGTTCAAATCCCACCACGGGCCGAGCACGACATCACGGGAACCGCCACCGCACGCGATACCAGCCTGTCTTTGATGCCCATGAGTTCTCCTGACGAAACACTGGTTTCAGAGGCCATCAAATGGGCAGGCGTGGGGGCCGCACTGGTCTTCGTGGGCACCGCCATTTGGGTTTTCTTTTAGTGGGCTTGGGCCCAGTTTTGTCCCGTTCCACCCTCGACCACCAACGGCACGTCCAAGGCAGCCGCATTTTCCATGGCATCCACCACTAGGGCTTCCACCGCTTGTGCATCTTCTTCAGGGACTTCGAGCACTAATTCATCGTGAACCTGTAAAAGCATTTTGGCGCGCGGGAAAGCACTCGCCAATTGCGCATGTGCTTTCACCATTGCTTTTTTCAACAGATCCGCGGCGGACCCTTGAATGGGGGTATTGATGGCGGTGCGTTCTGCACGCTGCACCACCATTTTATTTTTCGCGCCCAAGTCTGGTAAATCCCGTCGACGACCAAAAATCGTTCGGACTGAAAGATCTTGATGAGCCTTTTGCAGGGTTTTTTCGTGCCAGGTTCGAATGCCTTTGTAACGATCAAAATAACGATCGATATAATCTTTGGCCTCGGCCCGGGAAATGCCCACTTCTTGACTCAACCGGTGTGGTCCCATGCCATAGAGCAAACCGAAATTAATACTCTTGGCAATGCCCCGTTTCATTCGGTCCACCTCGCCAATGGGAATCTGAAAAATCTCACTGGCCGTTCGCGCATGCACGTCCTCCCCGTTCTGAAAAGAAGTCAACAAAACAGGGTCCTCAGACACGTGGGCCAAAAGCCGCAGCTCAATCTGAGAGTAATCCAGCGACAACAACACGTTTCCAGGTTCAGCGATAAATGCTTCACGGATTTGTCGCCCCACAGCAGTTCGGTTGGGGATGTTTTGTAAATTGGGGTTTGACGATGACAGTCGACCTGTGGCCGTAACCGTTTGATTGAATTGCGTGTGTAATCGTTGACTGCCATCATTGATCATCTGGGGCAATACTTTGACGTAGGTCCCTTGCAATTTAGACAGCATGCGGTGCTGTAAAATCAAATCCGGCAGCTCGTGATGATAGGACAATGCTTGCAGTACCTTCGCGTCGGTAGAGGGGCCCGATTTGGTTTTTCGAATCACCGGCAACTGAAGCTTTTCGAACAACACTTCACCCACCTGCTTGGGGCTCGCCAAGTTAAATTCATCACCCGCTAAATCGTAGGCCTGTTTCTCGATTTGGGTGAGTTCTTCTACGAATTCGGCCTCCAACTGATGCAGGCGTTCTTCGTGTAATTTAATGCCATAGCCTTCCATCTGGGCCAAAACGTTTGCCAGGGGCATCTCAACTTCATGGTAAAGAACATCCAAGCCTTCTTTTTTCAGTTCTGGCTCCAAGAGCAAACACAAACGGCGCGTGAGGTCAGCATCTTCAGCAGCATAAGCCACGGCCTTGTCCATCGGCACCTGTCGAAAAGAAATCTGCTCTTTTCCCGAGCCACACACATCGGTGTAGCTGATGGGCACATGCCCTAAATGTCTTTCGCTCATCTCGTCGAGACCATGATGAAAACCATCGGAATAAAGCAAGTATGAAGCGATCATCGAATCGCCACTGGGTGCCCAATCAGTAATACCGGCGCCTTTCATCACCAACTGGTCGTATTTGCCATTTTGGGTGAGCCACCGTTTGTCTTCGCGCCGCAATAAGGCTTGCAACTCATCTTTGATGTCTTCGAAGGTCAACTGTTCGCCATCAGTTTCATGGTCCAAAGGCACATAAGCGGCCTCACCTTCTGCCCACGAAAAACTCAATCCCACCAAGTTTGCTTCAGTGGGCGTCAAAGAATCGGTTTCCGTGTCAAAGGCAATACAGTCAGCGGCTTCCAGCTGTTTCACCAAAGACGCCCAATCTGACTGATTGAACACGCCCAAGTAGTCCTTGTGATTGATATTGGCTTCCGCTTGTACAATGGGTGACTCAGAAGGTGGTGTAGCGGGGGTGTCACTGCTGGTACTTTTCACCGGTGCGGCATCTGCACCTGCCAAATTCAAATGGGGGTCTTTGAGCAATCGCTCAAAACTGAGTTCTTGAAACAAGGAAACCAAAGGCGCATCTTCTTTACGCTCATAAAGTAAATCATCCACGGTGTACGCTAAGGGCAAATCCGTTGGAATGGTGACCAACTTTTTGCTGAGCAACGCCATATCCTGTTCGGCGATCAACTTTTCTCGACGACTTTTTTGCTTAATCTTCTCTGCATTGGCGATTGTGTTCTCTACCGAACCGTATTCTTGGATGAGCAAAGCCGCTGTTTTGGGGCCGATCCCCCTCACGCCTGGTACGTTGTCTGATGAATCACCCATGAGCGCCAAAACATCGATGACCTTATCGGGTGAAACCCCGAATTTTTCCACCACTGCTGCTTCGTCAATCCAAGCGGTTCCACCTCTGGCAGCCCCCCGAAGTTCATCTAAAATCGTGACCTGCGGGGTGACCAACTGCATGAGATCTTTATCGCCGGTGACGATCACCACCTCGTGGCCGGCATCGGTGGCTTTTTTGGCCATGCTCCCCAACAAATCATCTGCTTCAAATCCTGGCTGTAAAAGGCGCGGTATTTCAAACGCATCCACCACTTGTTGAATTAACGGAAACTGAGGCACCAAGTCTTCTGGGGCCGGTGGGCGGTTCGCTTTATAATCGGCGTACATTTCGTGGCGAAACGTTTTCTCTTTGGCATCAAATGCAATGGCCAAATATTTGGGTTTTTGCTCCTTCAATAATTTTAAGAGCATGGTGGTAAAGCCATAGACCGCATTGGTGGGAACCCCTTTTTTAGAGGTGAGGTGACGTATGGCGAAATACGCTCGAAAAATATAACCCGAGCCATCGATGAGAAAAACTTTTTCTTTGCTACTCATAACCGTCACCTTCTTCTTTTTAACCCGAGCGCGACCACGTAGTTTTCGTGCACTCGATCATGAAGCTCTTTCCAGCTGAGCGCTGTCAGCATTTGTAACTGAAATGCTTTTGTCACCACTGATTCTGGAAATTGCTTTTCTAAAATTCCTACAAAATATGCGTTCATCTGATTTTGGACGTCTTCAATAGAAACGCTGTCATTGGGCGGCGACTCCAAAAATGCCAAGTGTAAATTGCCCCCGTGGTGGTTAAATTCAGCGTACCATTGGTGGGGTTCAAAGGGCTGCATGGTCTCTTGGTGGCCTGCGATTTGCTTGAGAAGTCGCATCCCTTGTAACCACAAGGCCAAGACATTGTCCGGCGCCAAACGTTTTTCTTTCGCAACGAAGTCCGGCAGCGGCCAACCTTTGAGCACCGATGCCACGCACAGGGCACCTTGATCAAAGCCACGACAATTCACCACATCGAAGATGCCTGGCAGCTGCGACTGGATACCGATCATATGCTTCACGCTGTTTTGCGCAGACATGGACATCACCCGAAGATGCACCTGTAACCGCTTGGTGAGCCAGAAAGCCTCACCCACATAAGACTTTTGGGGCATTGGTTCTTTCACGGCAAAAGGACCCACCCGTTCACGCTCGAGCATCCGCAACAAATATTGGGCTTCTTTGGCGTACCGTAGGGGCGGCTTGATTTTTTGCAGGGCCCGCTGGGCACGGTCATAGCGGGCTTGCGCCATGGCCAATTCACTCAAATCCCACAAACAGTCTTGGCCGCCATCTTTTGTCCAACATGAAAACAATTGTTCCCACAGTTGCTCATCTGAAAACGACGTGGGGGCATGACGCAGCAGCCAGCGCCCCATCTTGTCTTTGGTGCGATCGGGGATAACCCCCTTTTGTGAACGATCCATTTTAAACCAAACCAAAAGTCGTTCGGTGGTTTCGCTTGTGACAGGACCAGACGCGTTATTTGTGCTCCAAAGTGACCCGTAAATTGCCCAAGAACTTTTGATGTCCTCAGAGGCCTGTTCGGACTCCGATACAATGCCCCGGGTGACTTCCCGAAACGTCCTGTCGTCCATGAGCCTAAAAAACAAAGACAAGCGCGTGGGCCCGGCAAAGGCCTCCCAGAAGAACGTCACAAATCGCAACAGCTGAGAAGGAGAGATGGCTCTAAAATCCATCCAGGTGGAGATGCGCTCAAAGGTTTCGAGTAACGATTGGGAACGGGTTTCTTTCAGACACTTCATATAGGCAATCCAAATGGACACCTCTTGCAAAATAGACGCCGCGCCCTGCAGAAATTGTAACCGGGACTCACCCATTTCTGACAAATTTCCTCGCTGCAGCGCTGCCTCTATCACCTGTCGGTCCAACTTGTTGAACAAGTGCTTGCATCCGCCTCGGTCTTCGGGCTCTTTGACGCCATTCACCCATAAGTCTTCAGCCGCGTTGTATTTCAGCTTGAGTTGTGCACGGTACTTTTTGAAAAAAACCAAATGCTTTTTGATGATCTTTTGTTCGTTTTCATCCAACGGCTGTTCTTTGGGACGGCTCAAAATATCATGCAACGTTTTGGCACTTTGAGCAGAAAACCCACCTTTGCGTCGGCGGTTTTTATTGCGCGGTCTTCGTTTGTGTTGGCGCGGTTGCTGCGCTTCAGGCATTTGGCCCTCCCTTCAGCAATTCTTCTTTGTCTTTAAGGGTGATGCTTTGATCTTCAGGGTCGAACACCACCACCACTTTCCCCTCTTTGAGCTGCCGCATTAAGCGCTCCTGCTTTTGATGGTGCGGGACTTCCTGAAGACCATAGTCTGTGCCTTCACGTAAAATGAAATCATCGAGAACGCCCCGCAAAGCTTCTTCAGAAAGTTGGTCATACGGAATGATCATGGATTCACCTGTGGTCCTTGGTAGCCCTCTGGTTGTGGTTTGCGACACTCCATCAACACTTCAGCCAGCCGGTGGTTCTTGTCTATGGGGGCCGCCCCGAGGCCCAAGCTGTAGTTCCACGCGTATTGGTAAATGCGTTCCGCCAGTGTGAACATCACCCGTTCCGCGTCCTGTCGTCGTCCACCTGCCACCGCCATGGTTAAAACCAAAGGTGTTTTGTCCGGCATAAACACCACCGAAAGGTCTGCCAATCTTTTGTGCTGGGTCCCGGTTTTATGGGCCACACGAATGGCGGGTTTCAAGGCCCCACGAATGCGATGCCCGCTGCTCCACACTTGAACCAAACGCTCCAACATCGCTTCACTGGCCTCACCCGATACCAGTTGGCCCGTGACCATTTTTTCTAAGATCTTGCCCACCGTGCGCATGGTTAAATGATTGCTGCCTTGTAGGTAATAGCGCTCATAGGCTTCGTCCATGTGGCGGTAATCGTATTGGCCATAAGGGGCACCAATGTATTTTCTCATCCGACCCAGGTTAGGCTGAAAACCATTGGACCATCGGATGGCGCGAAGTTGCTTGGCCGAAAGATTTTTGGCTCTTGGGTCGAGATCTTCATAAACGTGTCGGCGTACATGCATTAAAGGAACAATGGGCGGAATATTGTCGAAACCATCTTCGATGAGGTTATGACGAATGTTAACCACACCCAGACGCTTGATCAACAGATCCGCCGCTGCGTTATCGCTGTTCGAAATCATAAAGCCCAATAGCTCTTCCACAGAAAAATACTGATTCACACGCCGGCGGTTGAGATCGGGTGCGCCATCGCGAAGGTCTTCCGGGCCGTAAAAAAGTTCATCTGTGAATCGCAATTTGCCTTCTTCGCGTTGCCTGTAAGCCTCGATCATGACCAACAGTTTGACCCCAGACGCCAGGTACATGAGTCGGTCTTCGAAGTGTCCCCACGCATACCCGCGCTTGATGTCCGAAACATAAAGCGAAATACTGCCAGGGAAATTTTCTTCGATGAGATTGATTTCCTTGCGAAGCCGATCCCCAAAGGGGGGCTCACCATAACCAAAAGCGTCCAGTTGAAGCCGTTTGGCACCCGGTTGATCCCCGAATACGGTCCCAACGAGCTCCGAAACTGGCACAGGGGCCTCAATGGCCTTTTCGGATTGCGGGGAGCGAAAGAGCGATTCTTGTTCGGCGGTGATATCGGGAACCCTCGCCTCAACCGGCGTTTCAGAGGGGCTAAACACCTGAAAAAACTGGAAAACGACCATGGCACCCGTGACCAATGTGGCCAAAAAAGCCAAAATTGTGAGTCGATATGTTGCCGGTTTTTGCACCAGAGCTCCCTAAGGCCAAAAGTCGCTGTTCTGTGTATCAGGGCAAAAGCGAAAAAGCACCTGGGAGACCCGTGTTTTTGGGCAATTCTGGGCCCCCGCCGCATTGACGCTGGACGCCTTGGAGGATAGATCAGCGACGGACTTCAACCACCTGAACAAGGGGATTCTCATGAAACATGCAGGAAATCGCGAATTGGTATTTTTGGCCGCAAAAAGAACGGCTTTTGGCACTTTTGGTGGTGCCCTCAAAAAAGAAACCGCCACAGATTTGGGCGTCACCGCCGCACGGGCCGCCATCAGCCAGGCTGGCGTACAACCCAATCAAATCGACCAAGTGATTTTCGGAAATGTGATGCAAACCGCCGTGGATGCCATTTACTTGGCCCGTCACATTGGCCTGCGCTGTGAAATTCCCCAAGAAGTGCCCGCACTCAACGTGAACCGGCTCTGTGGTTCTGGGTTTCAGGCCATCATCAATGGTGCAGAACAAATCCTTTTGGGCGATGCGGAATGTGTGTTGGTGGGCGGCACCGAAAACATGTCCCAAGCCCCGCACGTCATTCGCGGCGCACGCTGGGGCCTGCCTTTGGGTAAAGGCGACCTCGAAGACACATTGTGGTCATGCCTCACCGATTCTTACACCGGCATGCCCATGGCCATCACCGCCGAAAACTTAGCGGAACAGTACAAAATCACCCAAGAAGAGGTGGATGCTTTCTCCGTGCGCAGCCAACAAAAACATGGCGAAGCCCAAGAACGAGGCGCTTTCGACAATGAAATCGCGCCCGTGGAATTGAAAAGCCGCAAAGGCAGCCGCATTTTTGATAAAGATGAGCATGGACGCGCTGACACCACCATCGAAAGCCTCCAAAAATTGCCAAAAATCTTTAAGAAAGACGGTGTCATCCACGCAGGTGCCGCATCTGGTATTTGTGATGGCGCATCGGCCTTGATCTTGGCCAGCAAAGACTTCGCCGATAAAAACGGGCTCACCCCCATTGGCAAGTTGGTGAACTGGGGCGTGTCTGGATGTGACCCCACCATCATGGGCATCGGCCCTGTGCCGGCCACCAAAAATGCTTTGGCCCGCGCCGAAGCCACTTTGGACGATATGGACCTCGTGGATGTGAACGAAGCCTTTGCCCCACAAGCGTTGGCGGTTCAAAAAGAGCTGGGCATTCCTGATGAAAAATTCAACCCCGACGGTGGCGCCATTGCCTTGGGCCATCCGCTCGCGGCTTCTGGTGCACGCATCACCACCCACTTGCTGTACGCGCTCAAAGAGCGAAACAAAAAAGTTGGGCTGGGGTCTGCCTGTATTGGTGGCGGACAAGGCATTTCGGTTATTGTTGAAGCACTATAATTTATTTTACTTGGTACGAGGTCTTGCATGAGCACTGAATTGACGAGCATTCCCGAAGAACAGGCCATTTATGACTGGAACGAATTAGAGCACAACGCGCCTGTCTTTCGTGACAACATCGAACTGTGTGATGAAACGCTGCGCGATGGCATTCAATCGCCATCAGTGGTGGATCCCCCCATCGAAACCAAGCTCGAACTCGTCGATCTTATGGATAAATTAGGCATCACCATCGCAAACATCGGTCTCCCCGGGGCCGGGCCTCGCGCCGTGGAAGATGTGACCACCATCGCCAAGTACATTCGAGACAACAAGCTTTCCCTCAAAGCCAACACCGCCGCACGTACCGTGGTGCGGGACATCGAGCCGGTGGTTTCCATTCAGCAAGAAGTAGGTATCCCCATCGCGGCGTATTGCTTTTTGGGTACCAGCCCTTTGCGCCTATACGCCGAAGGCTGGGATGTGGACTTTTTGCTGCGCCAAAGTGAAAAAGCTTTGAAGTTTGGTATCGACGAAGGTCTCGAAGTGGCTTTCGTCACCGAAGACACCATTCGTTCCAGCCCCAAAGCCTTAGAACCCCTGTTCCGCAACGCCATCAACCTCGGTGTGCGCCGCTTGGTGCTGTGCGATACCGTGGGTCACGCCACGCCCGACGGCATCAAAAACTTGGTGGACTGGACCCGCGAGATCATTAAAGACTCCGGTGAAGACGTTAAAATCGACTGGCACGGTCACAACGACCGGGGCCTGGGCTTGGCCAACGCCTTGTTCGCTGCTGAATATGGCTGCGACCGAATCCACGGCACCGCTCTGGGCGTGGGTGAACGCGTGGGCAATGTGTCGCTCGACCAATTGATTTTAAACCTGAAACTCATGGGCGCTTGGAAAAACGATGTGAGCCATTTGGTGCAATACACCCGATTGGTGGGCGAAAGCACCCGCGTCGAAATCCCAGTGAACTACCCGCTTTCAGGTCGCGATGCCTTTCGCACCGCCACTGGCGTTCATGCAGCCGCGGTCATTAAAGCCATTAAAACGGGTGACGAACACCTGGCTGACATCATTTACTCCGGTGTGCCTGCAGGTTGGTTTGGGCGTGAGCAAGAAATTGAAATCGGACACCAAAGCGGTTTGTCCAACATCAAATACTGGCTGTACAAGCGCAAAATCGATGCCACCGACGAGCTGATTGAAAACATTTTCACCAAGGCCAAAGCGGCGAACCGCACCCTTCGTGATGATGAGGTGTTGGATATTATTAAGCGGCACGAAGCTTAGGTTTTTTGTTGTGACCTCCTTTTGGCAGTGTTTTAATAAACGCGTCTGGACGCCAGATAACTGCGCAGTCGCCCCAAATAAAAGGGGCATGGCACTGCTTCCAACCAGGTTCTGTATTCTCGCTCTTTTACTGTCTGCCGCGTGCACGAACGTATCTGATGATGCAGCTGCAACAAAAACAACCGATACGGTTGCTGATGCGGGCCATCATGCGACAAGCAACAATGAAACCCACCGGGATGCAGGTGTCTCCACCACACCCAGCGATGTGCCATTTGACGCTGGCACCAACGCCACGCCCAATGATGCGTCTGATGACGCTGGTACCAACACAAACCAGGCGCCCGTGTGTGGCAATGGAATTGTGGAAGAAAATGAGTCCTGTGATGAGGGCGAAGAGACCGCCACCTGCGATGCCGACTGTAGCGATGTAATCTGTGGCGATGGGTATACCAATGTTTTGGCCGGCGAAGAATGCGATGATGAGAATCTGGAAGACACGGACGCTTGCTTAAGCACTTGCTTGGTCGCATCCTGTGGTGACGGTTTCACCCAAACCGGCATAGAGGAATGTGATGATGGCAATGACACAGACACAGACACCTGCGCCAATACTTGTACCGAAAACATATGCGGCAATGGCCGACAAGATCCGGGTGAGGCTTGTGATGAAACCACAGAGACAAACACCTGTAACGCCAATTGCACGGAAGCGTCTTGCGGCGATGGCCATCTCAACACCACATCGGGCGAAGAGTGTGACGATGGCAATGCAATTGATACCGACGCTTGTTTGCCTACCTGTGTTAGCGCCATTTGCGGTGACGGTGTGATTCATGAGGGTGTCGAAGATTGTGATGATGGCGAAGAAACAGCGACCTGTGGAACCGATTGCACCTCTGTGACTTGCGGTGATGGCACCACCAATGAAACCGCCGGCGAAGTTTGTGATGGTGATGTCACTGCGTGCAATACATTGCACAGCAGTTTAGGTGGCGAAATCACCTGCCTTGAGGACTGCAGCGGTTGGGATAACCAGTGCACCAACTGGCCGCAGGGGTATATGGCTGTGGTGCCGGAAGGACCCTTTGTCATGGGGTGTGACGAAACCTATAATGATCTGTGTTCCACGTCGGACAGTTCACCCGCACACGAGGTTTACCTGGATGCATTCTTTATCGATGCCATCGAAGTACGGGTTTACGATTATATGGCTTGTGTCGATGCTGGCGTGTGTGATTTCGATACGCCTGCCTCTGGAACTGACCGCTGTAATTACTGCAAACAACGACTTGATCATCCCATGAACCACGTAGACTGGGATGAGGCCAACACGTATTGCGAGTGGCTAGGCAAACGTTTGCCCACCGAAGCGGAGTGGGAGAAAGCAGCGCGAGGCACAGACCACCGCATGTACCCATGGGGCAATGAAGAACCGTCTTGTGACTTGGCGGTCATGGATGAAATCGGTGGGGACAATGGGTGTGACACGAACCTTACTTTTCCGGTGGGTTCCAAACCTGAAGGAATAAGCCCATACGGGCTCTATGACATGGGTGGCAATGTTGCGGAATGGGTGAATGATTGGTGGGGCCTGTACTATTACCAAGACTCGCCCACAAACAACCCACCCGGCCCTGAAAATGGTGGTGTCTGGAGTGGCGGTGACGATAAAGTTTATCGCGGTGGCGGCTATCAGACATCTCAGGTCGATTCTATAACACGCTCACACCGAGATCATTATGTGGGAAATTCAGGCGTCGGATTTCGCTGCGCATTGTAACGGTGGTCCGCGCAAAATCGATGCCACCGATGAGCTGATTGAAAAAATTTTCACCAAGGCCAAAGCGGCGAACCGCACCCTTCGTGATGATGAGGTGTTGGA
>MDTD01153919.1_pt1 | contig 43262 bp, 37 predicted proteins | sample 811221 | NCBI WGS metagenome assembly MDTD01 (sample SAMN05326646, study PRJNA326480) | marine metagenome | isolation source: seawater | place: Pacific Ocean: South West | collected 2011
AATCCACCAAGTAAACATATCCCCATTACTATGTAAGCTCTTCGTGCCATTGAACGACTCTTATTACTAAAGTGGAGAGGTTGAAGCTTAGGGGACCAATTGATAAATAATTCAACAAACAAATACGTTCCAGAACTGAATATCATTAAGAAGTAAATATATATAAATTTAGAAAACAACTCTAAAGATAGCTGGGTAATTTGGCGGACTAGCCCCGCCTGACCTATCCAGTTGAAAAACCCAAATCCACCTAATGTCAAAATTAAAAACCCAGTCAAAAAAAGCAAAGGATTTAGCCAGATTTGTGCTATTAAATCATCTTTAAAAAAATGCTTAATTACTTTTCTATGAATGTATATATGCGTAATTGAAAATAATACACAGATTAATATCCAACTCATCATTAATGGAGGGTAAATAAATAGAAAAAGACCTTGATAGTAAATACATAATATGAAGGTCAACAAATAATGAATTAGAAAAGTTTTGAGTGAATTTTGCCTCACAGACTTACTAAAATTCATAAATGCATTATACAACGAGTTAAAATACTTATAAAATCGCTTTTCAATGGTTATTCACAAAGATATTCACACAAAAGTGAATAAAATATGAGATTTTTTGTATGTATTGTCGAATAGAACTCTATGTATCCTATTCTTATTAAACTCTTGTCTTTTCTATTAATAAGCCTTTGTAGTGCCCATATATATGCTTTTCCAGAACGAATTGAAGATTTTCGCCATAAGATTTCTAAAATAGACAAAAACAAACCTTTTGTTTTTTGGAGATTTCTTGAAATGTATACTGATGCAGAGCAACGAAGTGATCAAGTGAAAATCATGAAAGACTATTATGTTGGTTGCTCGGAAGAACGCTATCGACTACCCGCATTAATGTTCATGTACAACGCTTTTGACCCTCTAAATCCTGTCGAACGAAAACGAATGGTTTATTTTTTGAAAGAGCATTTATTCGAAAATCATGTTTTAGGTTTATTTCTCTATCGATATGGCTCGTATGAAACATCTCCTCCATTGAGCTTCGTTCAACTATATAAAATATTGGTGAGCCGTATAGCACATTTTTCTTTTCCCGATCTAGAAAGTCTGCATTTTATGGATCTTATGATTAGCCAAGAAATTACTCATAAAAATTTCAAAGGGATTCAAGAGTTATTAAGTAAGCTATGGAAAAATGAAGTGACAAAACAATCGCTTATTTACCAAGCCAACAGACATTGGTTTAAGAAAGTTTGTAGCTATACGAACCTAGGTTCAAGGAAGCAAATACTTGGGCCACTAAATTATCAACAATATGTTAGTGCTAGGCGGAAGTTCTTCAATAAATTTGGATATTCTGCAAAAAAGATTATTGAAAATCTGGAAATAACATTTAGACTCAATGATGCTGCTTTTAGACTACCTGCTTTTCTTCCTCGCATTATTGTTGATGATAATTTAAACGCAAAAGACAAACAGCTTCCTGTGAATAGTCCTTTTATCATTTCGAATACCAATGAAAATTAAATAAATCTTGAGACTAAAGATAAATTTTATTACATATTGACCATCTACCCAAATAATTTTATTCAACTTCTACAAACAAAAAAAAACAATATCAAATCTAAGCAGACGATAAACACCTGCCGATGTTATTATTATCAAGGGAGAAAAAAATGATTATCGAAAAGAATAATAGTAGCAGTTCAGAGGAAATCCATAATTCGGGACAGTTTCAGTTTCAACTTCCCGACTTCGAAGTAAAGATTGATTCTCAAACGCAAATTTCTAAAAAAGGCGAGTCAAGAAAGACTACTGTCGACGCTCCCATTACCCGAGAATTGGCCGCTACGGCGTCAGCGCTAATAAACCGCCTTGCAATGAGTTATCCTGAACTTACTGTTCAGACGCAAGCTAATGCCAATCGGGACAAAGTTAAACTTTTGCTCCAAGATAATATCTAAGTTTTCTATATTCTACCGAAAAAGCCGCTCTTTACCTGTAGAGCGGCTTTTTCTATCCCCTATTATTTGGGGTACTTATTGAGGCTCATTCAAGCCTTTACAACCCTGTACTTTAGTTGACTAGCATGAATTCTTTATCAAGATAATCTACATTTTCCGAACGAACATAAAACCCTTTTCTAATTTGTACCATAATTTCAGTTAAGGGATCCTTTGAATGGTAAAAATCATTCTGAAACTGCTGTAGCGAACTTTTTTTACGAGATTCTTGGACCGCCTTAAACTCTTCTTCAATCGGGTTATGAGTAGTGCTTGGTCGGTTTAGATCTTTCATACATAATCTCCTATCCGATCCAATCATCGCCCCATTGAGCATAGAAGTTTATGTTAAATAGAATACCCTTGAAAGTCTTTTATAGACTGGCTGAAACGTATCTACTTGATCATTTTTCACTACACCTTGATCAAATTTGTAATGAAGTATTTTTTATGACTTATGACAAAATTCGATAAGCAAGCCAGCTTTTGATAAAACTAAGCTTTAACCCCAATCTGAATCTATGTCAAACGGGGAATCTTCTAAAAACTTTTGAATTGACAGTAATTCAGGAAGAGGACCGTTTTTAGATATAGCTTCTTCAACATCATAGGCCACTTCACCCATATACATATGATTTTTAATCATTTTTTGGTATAGACCTCGCGCTTTTGGATAATCTTCTAAAGCCAAATGCAAACGACCCTTTATTACTAAAAGTTCTTCAAAATAAGGTTCTCGTTTGAGCCCTTTACGAGTTATTTGCAATGCTTCTTCTATATAATTCTGAGCTTCCAAGGTCTCAGCTAAAAATAGATAATAGACCGGAGAGTTCGTTCGCTCGCAAAGCTCATATAAGCGAGAAATAGCATTATAAATTTCACCTAGATTCAGTTCACACTGAGACAATGAAAGTAGACGCTCTTCATCGTAAAGTTCTCCCCAATCCTCCCGAGATATGAGCTCACCATAGGCCAAATGGTAACTTCCTACGTTCATACATGCATGAATCAATTTTAGTTTGAGTTCTACATTATCCGGACATTTAGAAAGCATATATTTTAGACAAATTATAGCCATCTCATAATCTGCTCTATCCAAATAAAGATATGTCAATTCTTTGATAACAGGAATGCTTCCTGGATGCTTTTTGAGTAGCTGTAAATAGCATTGAACGGCTTTGTAAGTTCTATTACGGTCGCTAAACCAACGCGCTTTTCGCAAAAGTGGTTCTTTTTCAAGTTCCGCTTGATTCAACGTATCAGTACCTTTTAATCTTGCGTTCCCTTTATGGGGAACTTTATTAGTTCCACGAAAATCCATGCTTGGTAAATAACTCATCCAAAGACGTCGTGCAAGTGGTTAAAACTTATTAAACCAAATTGCATTCATTTTTACATGAATTTTCGGACTTTTTGTCACTAATTTTGATGATATAAGCCAAAAATTAAGGCTCAATAATAATTTTAAGTTTAGCGAATCTATTCGCTTACAATGGAATAGGAATAGAGTCTAACAATTCACTAATATAATTTTCCTGAGCCAAACGCTCTTCAAACTGATGACTTAAAATTCTATGTGATAAGGCATATGGCGCTAAAACCTTCACATCTTCTGGAATTACATAATCTCTATTTTGACAAACCGCTCTGGCCTTACACAAACGATGTAACTCTTGTGACCCGCGTACACTTACGCCATGAATCGTTCTTCTATCCAGACGAGTTCTGTGAACAAGAGATAGGATATAATCTACTATTTTCTCATCTACATGTACCTCTTCAACCCGATTTTGAAGCTGTATAATTTCTTCACGAGAAAAAGAATTGGTGGTTTGTTTTAATTTTTGACGCATTAAAATCCGTTTTTCGAATTCATAGTCTGGATAACCCAACGAAAGTCTCAAGCTGAATCGATCCATTTGAGAGTCAGGTAATCGATAGGTACCTTCAGAATTACTAGGATTTTGTGTACCTAATACAAAAAATGGATTTTTAAGTACATAAGTCGATTGGTCAATGGTCACAGATTGCTCTGCCATAACCTGTAATAGAGCGCTTTGAGTTCTCGGGGGGGTCCTATTCATTTCATCAAATAATAAAATTTCTGAAAAAACGGGACCTTCTCTAAGTTCAAATTCACGAGTTTTAGCATTAAATATATTAACACCCAAAATATCATTGGGTAGTAAATCTGCACTGCCTTGAATTCGCCTAAATTTTAGTTGAAAAACTTGCGATATTATTTTCGCCAGAGATGTTTTACCCATACCCGGTAAATCTTCTATTAGAACATGACCACGAGCTAAAAAGGCTATCAAAATCATTTCGATTTCTAGAGATTTACCTAAAATCTCTTTACCTATCTCTGCCATGAATTGACGAGGTAAATTATCGCACATTAATTCCCCAAATCAAGTAGTGTTGAATCATAATAGTTAAGGCCATACTGCCTGTATCGCTCTGCAGATTCATAAAGAAGCAAAACTTGTTCTTCACTTAAGTTGCGTCTAATTTTAGCAGGACAACCTATTACTACTGATCTAGCTGGTATAACCATACCTTCAGGTACTAGTGCTCCAGCGCCCACTATTGATTCTGCACCAATTCGTGCTCCATTCAAAATGGTTGCACCCATTCCGATTAGACAATGATGTTCTAGATAACACCCATGCAATGTCACTGAATGACCTACCGTTATACCTTCCTCTAATACTAACGAATATTTCTGATGTTCTACGTGTAGGCAAGAATTATCTTGGATATTACAATTAGGTCCAATTTTAATAGAGTTTACATCTCCACGAATGACGCTGTTAAACCAAACTGTAACCCCTTCACCAAGTTCCACGTCACCGATGATACGTACGCCATCGGCTATAAATACGGACCTGTTTATTTTAGGCTGCATATCTTTGTAGCTAATTATGCTAATGGATCGTGGGTTGATACATTTCATTTAAAACATCTTATATTTGGGAATGCTTATATGCCAGTTTACGATTTATTTATGAACCAATTTAGATAGGTTTAATTTATAAAAAGTATACTTCTAGCTTCTTTTGCAATGAATTCCCATGCCTAACTAAAAACTATTCCCATCGTTCCACCGAATAGTCTCCCGAAATTGAGATCAATTCAATTTGGTTAATTGTACATAAATCAGCAAGCCCATTACTCAATTCATTGGTTATAATCATCCTTCTTATATATTTTGGTGAAATTGAAAGTTCCTGACTTAAAATCTGCTGAGCCTTTTTTAAGCAACAAATATTAGTCATTGGGTCCTGACGAAGACGTCTGTCGTAATAAAGAACGTCTGCTAGAAGATGTTGACGATTACCATCTTGAAACAAATAATCCACATGAAATTTAGTGCAATCCTCAAGTCCATGTCTAGGAAAATTTCTTTGTAAAAGAGAACACCCTCTTTCAATCTCACTCATTTTATCAGAAATCCAATGCGTAAATATGGACTTATTTGAAAATAAGAACCTATTGTTTTGATCTCTTAATTGATCACGCAGCTCATTAACCTCATTTTCTAACTGCGAGCATGCTTCTCGCATCTTATAATTGTCATGAACTAAGTGTTTATTCTCTTGAAGCATGAACATCATCAATTTAATCGTATCAGGATTTAAATTGTTTATATCTAAACCACTGAGTACCTTCTGAAATAAATCATCTGAATCGAGTTCTTCATCCTCTTCGCAATGCCAGAGATACAGTCCTTTATCAGTCTGTCGAGTTTTGGGACAACAATTACTTAAAACAATCTCTGCTCCAACATAAAAACATTTTTTTAATAATTTTGAAGTGATCTTGCGTTCTTTAAAACAAAAATCCGAAATAATTTCATGACTACTTTCTATGTGCAAAATACATTGCTTCGATTCTGATAATAACTTTTCATAGATAGGATCCTCTCCAGGCTCCCAACTTATAGCCAAACAGTTATTGTCATGGGCTTTTAGCTTTGTAATAATTTGCATGTAATACTTAAATAAACAGACATAAAGATTGATTTTGAAAACATTTTTGCACACCTTTTTGTAAAAGACCAGATATTGTGCTAGCAGTTTCCCAATGTGAGTCTACAAGTAGCCGATGTTATTGCAGTGCGAATAGTATTACCTATATTTCTGTTTATTGCAGTATTCAACCATTCTGAGGGTAGGATCAATGCAGAGCGTGAAATCAAACGATTTGTACGACCCTTTGGTAAAGTTATTAATGATGTCACGAAAGCCGTTGATAAAGCGGTACTTCGTCCTCAAAAACAGTATCATTTCGTACGAGCAAACAGTTTTGCTCAAGTTAATGTGGGAGGAGGCAGACTAGGTCATACGGACCTTGCTGCAGCTCTACCGCATAGGTCTGCACTAAATCGCCGTATAATGGTCTACTATCCGCCAACTGGCCGAGTCATTCGTTTAAGAGTTAAAGATATAGGTCCTTGGAATACCCGAGATCAATACTGGATTAAAGAACGAAAACCACGAGCTGAAACCGAAGAAACTAATTCGATTGGTATTCCCATAAATTATTCTATGAGAGCCGGTATAAGCCTCACACCCCAAGCATGGTATAGATTGGGTGTAAGACGAGATGTGGCTTACACCGGTGATTTTATTGGAATAGTCGGGTGGCGCTTCATTAATTCTGATCGAATGGCACCCAACGGAAATCTTCCTCACAATAAGAGTCCGAAATATAGTGCTTGGTAATTAATTTATTAAATTTCGAGCCAGAGCCTATGAGAAGTATCTAGGAAAATCTATCTGGATCATGACCGCTAACCGGACTTTCGTGCTGATTTTCTATCTGCTTTTTATGCCAATCCATATATAAGTCATCAAAATAACGCGGATCTTCCAGAATCTCCCTACTTATATTAAACACTCCGGTATACCCCATGTAATTAAGCGCTGATGCCCCTGTTAACAAAATTTTCAGGGCTTCAGAAACCTGAATATGTCCGTCTTCCGCATATTTACACACATATTCTTCTGCTGTTTCGGAAAAGTCCAACTCTATTCCAAATTCTCCAAGAAACTGTTCTGCAAAATCCTCAAAAGGACTTCGAGATAAAATTTTTAACAAATGGTCACGAGGTGCTTTGCATACGTCTGAATTGATTAATAAATGCTTGTGACCAGAACCTGGTAAATCATACTGAAAATTAGTTAGAATATTCTCCCATACACCAATTAAAGCTCGTGCCCCGGTCTTGTTTTTTTCAGCTTTTTCCGCCACATACTCTATAGCGTCATCCGTGAATTGAAGATCAACCCCAAAAGCATCAAATTCCAATTGATACTGCTTCAACAAGCTATCTTCGGTATCATTCATAATCCTAATCAAATCGTTTTTAGATAATGGATTTACATGAGATCGAATTGGCGTTCGACCCACTAATTCAGGAATGAGCCCAAATTGAATGAAGTCTTCTTCCTGAGCATATTGATAAAGATTTTTATATTTGTCTTCATCTTTACCCTCTTTACTCTCATCACGAAAACCAGCAATTACTAAATTGCCATGCTCATCAACCGATCCTGCTTTTCGTGAAAGGCGTTTCCTAATCAATTGCTCCAAATTATCTTGTGGTCTTTGAAATGATCCACCCAAAATGAACAGTATATTTTCCGTAGAAATCATATTGTCATTTTTCTTACCCTTACCTCTTTGTCTATCCATTAAGTCTTGTATTTGAGCTGATGGTGACATCGGGTTTTCGATGGATACAAATTTTCTTTCGATCATTTTGAGTATCGCTCGCTGAAAGCCCTCACGAGAAATATCATGAGACATCATTCCTTCTTTGGCTTTCTTGTCCAATTCGTCCACAAATATGATAGCTCCATGCTTACTAATGAATTCGGCCTGTTCCTGTTTGTTCGAACCAGGAGCCATATCTATGAGCTCCCTGATCATATCGTCGGCGCTCTTGCCAACATAACCAGCCTCTGTGTAATCGGTAGCGTCAACAATCAAAGTAGGAATTTCTAGTAAATCGCCAAGAACCTCTATACAGTATGTCTTACCGCTACCACTCGGACCAGCGATGAGTGTATTCTTCTTTCTGAACCTTCTTAAACCATGATCTTTATTCTTGAATAAGGCTTTAACCATAGCAAAGTGAAATGCAGCAGCAATCGCCACTCTCTTCTTATACTCCTCTTGTCCAATTACATATTTGTCTAAAAATGCTTTGATTTCGCGAGGGGTGAAAATCTGCACCGAAGGACTCTTTGTCTTGCTAAGACCCTCTTCGTCCATTTTGTCCTCTATTACTTGCCAAAAATAAGCCTCAGCATCATCAAATGCGCTGAGATAGAGGCGAGTGGCCCTTTCTTCGGACACTCCATAATCTTTCTTGATTTTATCTAAAGTTTCACGGGGTATAGAGACTTTCATAGTAGGTCATTCTAGCATATTGTGTAAATTTTTCTGCCCATGCTCCAAGCCAAACTACTTTTCGATCCAAAAAGTAACTTTTGAGCGTCAAAGATAATAATTTAGGAGTTCAATGTTTCTGGAAAGATCTTACCATTTTCATATTCTATAACTTCCAATGGGGCCTCAAAGTGAGACTCTAATAAAAAGCTAATTTCGATTCGATCTTGTTTGGAAAGTCTTGATTCTAAGCGATGCAATGCGCTTTTAACAGTCTTATTACGATGAAACCAAGCTAATGTGTACCAAAAATAAGCATTAGCAAGGCGTTCTTTCAAAAATCCACGCGAATCATAGGCCTGACCCAACATAGCCATGCACTGATTATCTTTTAAACGAGCACCTTTTCTTAGCCATTCAATAGCCACATTTTTCATAACCGGAGTTTGCCAAACTAAGTTTTTAGCTAAAACCAGATGAGACGGTATGTAACCTAACTGGGCCGCCTCCGCAAGTATATTACGAGCTTGAACAACAGTTAATCCTGGCCATTTACCTTGCAAAGCCAGCTTTCCTTTTGTATGTAAAGCAGGAGCATACTTTTGATTAGCTGCTCGTGAAATCCAATCCAGAGCAATTTGATTCAATTGGGAAGTAGTTCTCAATAAAAGTAATCCTAGATTGTACTGTGCACCCGGATCTCCATCATGTGCCCGAGAGGAGTAGAGTTTTTGATTAATTTTCCTCAAGTCTTCTCTTTGAATTTTATATTTTTCAAATGATAACTTACTTTGAGCCCCATAAACGGGTGAAAAAAACAAAGCAAATGCGCTTAAAAATAATAAAAACACTCTTCGAAAAAAAACTCTTTTGGTATGAAACACCACACTATGCTCCCTTTCAGCGAAAATCACAATATACTTAACCATGTTTGTATTATCTAGCTTTATTAGGACAAAAAATAATTAAATTTGTATCTTTTTGTTTGATGAGGGTCTGTGATGCACTATAAAAGAAGAAAAGAATTGATTCCTTTCTTTTCTACCGAAAAAGGAAAAAACTCCATTTTTTCAATAATACTGACACAGGTCTTCTCCCTAAACCTGTTATTGAAAGAATAAATGAGGCTCTTGTCACTTTCTCTAGCAAATCGAAAATTACATATCTCAAACGCCAACTTGCAAATATCCTCAAAAGTGATATTGAATCCATATTTTTTTCTCAGATATACATAGAGCTGTGGACAGTGTTCTGAAAGTTCTAAGCTTTCAAGGAAAAACTAATTACCTTTTAGACCCTTTTATTGATCGCTCAGTCTCTAATAAAATATATTTTTTTTACGAAAAACTTATTACAAACATAAAATTACTGCAATTATATCCAAATTTTAGAATTGATCCTGATAAATTGCACGAATGCTTAGATAGCGAGACATCGTGCATCATTTTAAATCAAGTTTGTGGTTTAAGGGGATTAGAGCAACCAATAAATCAGTTATATGAAACTGTCCTTCAAGTTAATGTAGAGTATAACACCGATATTCTATTAATTGTCGATGCCACATTAGGCGCAAAGCGATGTCAAACCATGCCAAGAAGCGACATATTGATTTTCAATCAATATGGAACAAAAAGCTTTTCCGGGTCCATAGCGTTTTTTATTGAAAGAGCTCGCCAAATATTGAGTAAAGAAAGCAATAATAGCCAGCAATCCATGGAAGAATTATTTATTCAAGAGCAACCTAGCTACCCTGAAATGGTTGCTATGGTAGAGAGCCAAAATTTTATAAAGGACTTAGATGATGGATTGTATATTAAAGATTTTAACCGGTTGGAACATTTACAACTATTAACCTCTAAGTTCTTTCATTCATTGAAAACCATTCCAGATTTACAGTTTTTCGGCATTAACAGTCAATGTCTCGAACACAATCGTGGCATTTTATGTTTCGCAGTTCCTGAAAAAAACCTCAGTAATATTTGTACGGAATTAGACAAAATGGCCGTATATATTGAATATAAGAGACTGGACGAATTGGGATATATTTCTGATATTAATTCACCGCAAAGTAATCTCGCAAAACTATTGAAGTATGATAGATGCATACGAGTAGGTATCGAATGGTACATCGACGAGAATGATATTAAGAACTTCATCACGCTTTTTAAACATTATCTTAAATAAAATTGACACGTACCCTGTTAAATTTTAAACTCCAAATCCTATGCAAGATGAAATTCTCTCTGAAGCTGAGTTAAATGACGAAATACCATTGACACCCAACGTCCGTAAACTAGCTATAGCTATCGCAATCTATGCTTTCGTGCTAACGGTAGGTACTACAATGTGTATCTGGTTTGTTGATTTTCGAGCCAAAGGCACTTTCTCCACTATTAGAGGAGAAAACATTACACAACAAAATCCTTAATTTTCCTCAGCTCATTCTTGAAGCTAAACAATTACTATTTGTTTAAATCTTTAACATGACGAGACAACTTGTTTTTCGAACTTTCGTAATCAATGCGAGAAACTACTGAAATGCTATATTGAATTAGCTCACCAACTCTGAAATAAAGACTTAGTGAGACGTTTCATTCGAAGATCACTTAATAATTCTAGTAATAGCAGAATTTTTACCACAAACTACACAGAAAAGGTTTCAGTTCACTTGCCCTATTGAATTGTTTATTCACTGGAAGTAAAAGATACTTTTTTGATTCATCAAGTGAGGCTCCATAAGAAGAACACAAACGAAAGTGTTTCTCATGAACTAGCTTAAAACCCTCAGATTCTTCTATATGCCCTGAAATAATAACCTTAGCCGGAGCTAACTTATTCATAGTTATTAAAAAGTTTTCTACTATCTGATAGTACTCTTCACCATACTGAAGTTCATTTTTATTCATAAATACTTCCCACAGAATTTTACCTTCGGCGGTCTCGAGTGTTCTTTCTCCAAAATCAGGATTCCAAAAATCTTTTTGATCCTGAAGCATACCAAACGACTTTTCAAAATCTAGCTCGTTATACCACTTCCAAGGAGAATTAATCTTGAAAAATAGATCCCATAATTCATTAGTTTTTCCAGCTAATGCCTTACTCGGGCCGGTATGATTAATTACCAAGCCTCCTTTTGTAAAAACAGCGAAAGGAAGATCGTGTAAAAATTGCCAATACCCAAAACGATCTTGTTGGAGCTGTTTCTCTAAATCTTCTGTGAAAGAATAATCCCTTTTTTTAAGATTCCAATGCATCACATGGGCTAACTCGTGATTTCCCATCAATAGGATAATATCTGAGTCTTTCTTGCAGAGATCAATAACCTTCTGAAGCATGGAAAAGGATTCATCATGATATCCTGTATAACCATGAATTAAATCTCCACATATCAAAAGATATTTACAATTGCCGGATTCTTTACATTCATAATAAAGCTTTAGAGTTCTTTCAAAATCGACAACATTTCCCTGCAAATCGGATACTACAAAAGCATAACCGTCACTCAACTGCAAAATTCGTCTGGTCATTTATCAGCTTTTTTCTCTGATAGATATATTACACTCGCGTAACTGTTCAAATTCAACCGAACCAGGCGCTGCTGTAAGAGGACAAGCCGAATTCTTATTCTTGGGAAACGCTATCGTATCTCGGATAGATGATAGACCCATTAATACACTTACAAAACGGTCCATCCCCAAAGCAATGCCACCATGGGGTGGAGCTCCGTAATCTAATGCTCTCAGAAAGAAGCCAAAGTTTTCCTGCACATAATCCTCAGGAATACCTAATTTTGAAAATACTTGTCTTTGAATCTGAGGATCATGAATACGTATACTTCCACTTCCAAGTTCTTGCCCATTTAGTACTAAATCATAAGCTCTTGAACTCGCTTTTAATAATAAGCTCCTATCTTCTTCAGCAAGAATTGCAGAGTCTGTCGGTGATGTGAATGGATGATGCATATAGGTTAATTTTTTAGATTCAGAATCCCAGTCAAAAAGTGGAAAATCGGTAACCCATGCAAACGCGAGTAAGTTAGAATTCTGAGAAGAAATCTGGAATCTATCTCGAATAGCAAGTCTAAGTTTGCCAATTATTTCCTTGAACTGGCGATCCGAAGGTCCTGCCATAAAAAATACTAATTCATCAGAAAAGCCCGCTAATTGTTCAGATACCGCCCGTACCTCATTATTTGACCAAAATTTGGCGATGGTCGACTCAAAACCACTAGATCTTAAGTGACCCCAGGCGGGCTCAGCTACACCCAACTTAGCTATCTCTGCACGAATCCACTCTATATCAGAACGAGTCGCTTTATACTCGGCTGGCAATACAATAGCTCTAACTATACCACCCTGATCAACAATTCCTCTAAAAACTTTGAACTCGGTGTTTTTAAATATATTTGTCAAGTCTTGTATGGGCAGTTCAAATGTTAAATCTGGTGAATCTGAACCATAAGTGTTCATTGCTTCTTCATAGCTGAGTCGCATAAAGGGTGACTTTACATCACAATTTAAATCCCATAGCGCAGACAAAACCAGTTTTTCCACTTCATCCATAACATCCTGTTCATTAACAAAAGACATTTCAAGATCCAACTGTGTAAACTCAGGCTGACGATTCGTTCTTTGGTCCTCATCTCGAAAACATCTAGCTATTTGAAAATAACGATCCATGCCTCCTATCATCAAAAGTTGTTTGAATAATTGCGGTGATTGCGGCAAAGCATAAAATTGGCCATGATGTGTTCTGCTAGGTACTAAAAAATCACGAGCACCCTCTGGAGTTGACTTAGATAATATGGGAGTTTCAACTTCTACAAAATGACGTTTTTTTAATGTAGATCTAAGAGCATGCATCAGAGCAGACCTCGCTCTTAATGACTTTTGAATCTCATCAGATCTGAGATCCAAATAACGATGATTTAATCGCTGTTCTTCACCTACCTGTTTATGATCCTGTGGTCTAAAAGGGACGGGTTCTGAGCTTCCTAAAACATCTATTTCGGTAGCCTCAAGTTCTACGTCTTTTGAATCTATCCAAGTGCGGTCTTTACCTTCCGGGCGAGGAACCACCAGTCCTTTTATACGAACACAGTATTCAATATGTACCATTTGAGCAATTTTAAATTGCTCTTTGCTCATACTATTAGGATCTAGAAGGACCTGTAGTCTTCCACTGGCATCGCGGAGGTGAAAAAAAAGCACTCCACCATGGTTTCGAATGGTTTCGACCCAGCCACAAAGTGTAACTGACTTACCTTCGAGACTTAATCCTATAGAACCTACAGTATGACTTCGATAACTGGTTTCAAGCATTCTTCACTCCCAGAATATTTTTGTAAGACGACATGATAACCAGCATGACCTGTAGAGGTCCAGAATTCGGACTTATAATCTATTTATGAGTACTTTTTTCAATTAATTCGCCAAGCTTGGGGAAAAAGATTTCTCAATCGAGATCCAGTTGCTTTAGCCCAACCCAGCCCCTGACCTTTGTAACAAATCAAAATGTAACCTTTTTGATCCTTCTCATTAACAAGTTCTTCACCTCGCAAATAACTTTGAACTAACTCATCATTTAATTCAATTACACCAATTGAAGAGGCACATAAATCCTCAGCCGTAAGACTGAGGGCCAGAGCCTGCGAAAATCTAAATTCAGACTTCTTAAAACCTTTTTTAAGTTCTCCCACCTCAAGTCCCTTGCGGCGATAACCAAGGTCTGGAAGGGTATTACTACACCAATACCATCGATTATTACTTTCTAATAACTGACCCTCATTATTCATCCATTGAAATTTTTCAACAGAGTTTATGAGCTCATTTAAAACTTCAGGTATTTTCTTTTTCCTCTGTCTTAATGATTTCAAATTAACAGGTTGTATATTTCCAATTTTGCGAAGATAAGCATAGTAATGGCCTTCTCCTAAGCCTTTATGGGGCCATATTTTTGTAGAATCGATCAGTTCTAGATCTCCCAATTTCAAAATCTTATCAACAACTTTCTCATTTTCGAAAATATTGAGAGTACATGTTGAATAAATTATATATCCACCTGGACTCAAACATCTTAGTGCATTCTTCAGAATTCTAAACTGCCGCCCAGCACATATCTCAATAGATTCTCTACTCCATTGCGCTATGGTATCAGGGTCTTTGCGGAACATACCTTCACCAGAACAGGGAGCATCTACCAAAATTAAATCAAAAATCTCAGGACATCTATCACCTATTTTCTCAATATCAAGACTTGTAATTGAGGACCGCCATGCTGACGCACGCTCTAGATTCTCCATGAGGACCTTGCATCGAGCGGAAATTATTTCGTTACTGATCAGACTTCCATCCGACGAAAGTAATTCCATCAACTGTAGACTTTTACCTCCAGGGGCCGCACACGCATCTAAAATACGAGAAAATTTCCTGTCAACCGCAATATTTTTACGAAATTCATCCACAGGTAACATTGCTGATCGTTCCTGACAGTAATATGAACCCGCTTGCCATAAGGGGTCTGAACGAACTTTCAACGTACTGGGAATTTCACATGCAATAGCTGAAAACCAATCAGGAACTACTTTACCATCTATTTTTCTGGCCCATCGCACTGGTTTTTCAGTCAAACTATTTACATACGCTCGGTATTCCGCCTGACCTAACTGCTTTAGAACATTTTTAAGAAATTCAGTGGGTAATTTGGATTCCACTGGATTATCTCAGACCGTTTCCGCCATTACCGCAGTTTTTTCGATGAAAAAATCACCCCATTTCTCTTTATCATATCCAAAAATTTTGTCGAGTACCAAAAATGGATTAGCGTTAGCTCCCCTTTGAGAACAAACTGATAAATCAAGACTAAGTTTGCCAGAGTCCATATTGGCAGATCTAACCGCTTTACTAAGATCAATTTCTTTGTCACGATGCTCAACAATAAAACTTTCTTTGCTAAGAAAATCAGCCAATATCTCTTCAAAATGTGTAACACTTCCATCAAGGTTCATTTCATATCTTGCCAGCGGAAACAATGAACTTAAACTTTTTTTACTTGGCTCTAGAGCTTCAAAACTAAGAACATTAACTCCCTCTGGTAAATACTGATTAAGCTCATTAACATGCGCTTGATCAATCGAGCCTATCAACCACAAGTCTAAAAGTTCTGAACGAGAGGAAATTCCAAGTGGTAACACTGGTCCAAATTGCATAATAGGTCTCGGATTAAATCCTTTGCTCAACAAAACCGGAAAGTCGCAAGCTTTTATACCTAATTGAAATAAGCGAATCATATCGCTATGTGCTAAAAAGCGGGAAACCCCTGCCTTTGTATAAATAAAGCGATAACGCGTAGCATCAGCACGGGTTTGCTCCATTCTAAAAACTTTTTTCTCTTCATTTCCCCACTCATCTCTACGACGCTGCATTTCTTCTGGAGACGGCGGCTCATGCTTGAGCCTAATATCATCCTTGGGAGTGGGTATACCGCAATAGTGACAATCTCCCCAGCGACAGTCTGTAGTTGTCTGCTTGTGTTCACGAAAAGCTTTCTTGCGTTCGAAAGTCAGATATTTCTTCTTAATTTTCACGTCAATATGATCCCACGGAAGAGCTGCTTTGATATCTTTTTCAGCTGTCCAGTAATCGATATCAACACCTCCATCACGTAAAGACTGCATAATTCCTTTATAGTCAAATGTTTCAGACCATCCTTCAAATCGATGACCATCTAAAAATGCCTGATAAAGACCCTTTGAAACACTACGATTACCCTTGGAAATAACAGCTTCAAAATGAGAAAGGTAAGCAGGCTGAAACTTGAAATGAACAATCCGTGAGGAAACCTTATCTCGAACATATTGCATTCGATTACCTATTTCCTCTACTCCCATAAAACTGTCCCATTGAAATGGTGTATGAGCTTTTGGCACAAAAGGCCCGAAACTTACATTTACTCGCTTTCTACCACCAAACTCCTTAGCTATTTTTTCAATGGCCTGAATTAATTCAATGGTCTCATCTAGGTCTTCCCAAGTTTCAGAAGGCAGCCCCACCATAAAATATAACTTGATAACGCTCCACCCCTTTTCAAAAGCCATTCGAACAGCAGCAAGAAGTTCTTCATTAGTAATGTTCTTATTAATAACTCGACGTAAACGTACGGATCCTGCTTCTGGTGCAAAAGTAAAACCGGAATGCTTTATCTGTCTCACACTATCTGCCACTTCTACACTCATGCGATCAGCCCTCAGAGATGGCAAAGAAATAGCCACATGTTTCGGGGTGGTTACTTTAGAAACCTCTCGCACCATATTACCCACATCGCTATAATCGGCTGTAGATAGTGACACAAGACCTACTTCTTCATACCCTGTCTCTTTTAGGCCTTCTTTAGTCAATTCCACAATAGCATCAGTAGGCAGCTCTCGTATGGGCCTGTAAATATAACCTGCCTGACAGAATCTACAAGATTGAGTGCAGCCTCTAACCACTTCTACCACGTGCCGGTCTTGCACAGCCGCAGTTTGTGGTATTACAGGATTACTTGGGTAGTATTCTACTTTAAGCTCCTCTACCCATCTTCGAACTACCTGTTCAGGCACTTCATCTGTAGTGCGCTCTACTCCTTGATAAATGCCTTGATCATCAAATTTTTCTTTATACAGAGCCGGCACATACCACCCTGGGATATTAGCAATTCCAACCAGAATTCGATCACGGCTTAAACCTTTTTGCTTAGCCAACCTATAATAATCCGCTAATTCTACGAAAGCTTCTTCCCCATCACCTATTAGAAAAGCATCAACAAAATCCGCACAAGGCTCAGGGTTACTGGTCACAGGGCCCCCAGCTAAAACGATCGGATCGTTTTCGGTTCGTTCTACGGAGAAAAGCGGGATGTTCGACAAATCCATTATGTTAAGCATGTTGGTAAAAGTGAGTTCTGATTGAAGCGAAAAACCTACGAAATCAAATTGATTTAATGGAGTACCAGTTTCCATACTAAGTAAACTCTGTTTTCTCAAACGTAATTGCTCTTCCATATCACCCCAAGGGGCAAAACATCTTTCCGCCGCCACATAGTCTTTCTGGTTCAAAAGGTGATAAAGAATTTTAAGTCCAAGATGCGACATTCCTAATTCATAAACTTCCGGAAAACATAAAAGAATACTGACATCTATATTAGACAAATCTTTACGAATGACATTTTTTTCTATACTGATATAACGAGCTGGCTTGTTCACCAAGTGCAGAAAAGGCTCGTAGGGACTGTTATTTGTGTATGTATTACTCATTCCTTGACTCCTGTCTAGGTTTATTGTGTCCTCATAAACAACTTGCTAAGATTTCATGATTAAATCATCGATTCAAACCGAAAGCGAGAACCAAAGATTATATTACATCTTTTATATTGCACTACCGTGGAGTATTAATTTGAGAGCGGGCATTATTAAAATTTTCAAAATACTATTGTTTTCTATAATTTTTGTATGCTTCGATCAAAACAATTACGCACAAGCAGTAAACACTATAACCGCTAATCTAAAAAAAAGTTCTTTAAATCAAAGTGGCCTAAGCACTGTTGTACCTGCCTCTAATAAAAAACCAATATTATATTATTTTTCTTCTCCTGGATGTCCCGCTTGCTATGCTATGGATCCAGTTGTTAAAAAGGCTAAATTACATTATAAAAATAAGATTGATACAAAAGTATTTTTGGGTAATTCCAAACAGCGATTGAAGCTTCTTAGGCGTTACACCAGAAATGTTGATGTAAGATATGTCCCATTCACAATACTTGCTGATGTGGACGGAAGGTTACTATCATATTCAAAAGGCTATACACCTAGAGAAATATTATTCAAACAAATCGATGAAGGTTTGGAAAAACAAAGCCGTTTGCCAAATTTTGAAATTTCCGAAATGATGTTCGTTTGTCACTATGATTACGATATCTGTCCAAAACTAGAAAAAGAATTAAAATCTTGGATCACTTCCAAAAAAACAAGTCAAATTAAGTTAAATAAAGTAGATATTCGGAGTATTCAAAAACCCGAAGATATGAAAAAATTTAACTCACATCTTGAAAAAATGAAATACTTATACGGCTTGGATCATATACCTGCAGTAATTGGACTAACAAAAGACAGTGAAGTTATAGGAATCTTACAAACAGTTTTTTCACAGAATTCTTTGGAAGCAGAATTCAAAGGTCAATATTAACAATAAATATAAGAGCATAGCTGCTCATGAGCATTAAATGGGCCTCAATTGCGGTCGATGGAATTTTTAGAAACCATTACGACTATGAAATATAACTGCGCAAATCAACGGCTGCGGCGTTCGGCTGCAATGTTAACCATACTAATTGGAATTAGTTTTCAATTTGGTTGTAGTTCACGATCAGAAAAACACCTGAGAGAAGACAAAGTTTTTAATAGATTTCTGCAAGAGATAAAAAAAACCCCTAAACCTGCACTTCAGAAACTTAGTGACATATTCAAAGAAAAACCGAATTTAGAAATTTTAGGGAATGTTGAACAAGAGTTTTTTGATACCTACACCACTTTCACCATTGCTGGCAGCAAAACAAATATGAGATCCAAAAAAATTGATGGGCTTAATTTCAAAAATAATAAATACATGGGTGAAATCAAATATAATCAAGTAAAAGATATCAAGGAATTCAGAAAAGAGCTGATACTTAATAACGCCAAGGCAACAGCAGATTTCAACTTATTATTATGTGACGATTTTTTGCCTTTACTGCCTAAGGAGATGAATCTTCTAAATCAAGATTTATCCCACGGTATTTTAATGGATAAGCGAATGTCTCTTAATCGCTTTTCTGAAAATAGAGCTCGCTTAGAATCACCTATCTCCACGTCTAATAATCAATTTCTTAAGTCTACATTTTTTTTCAGTCCTATGGGATATACAAAAAACAAAGAATCTAGAAGAAGAATAGGTAATAAGAAAACTAATCTTGATAATTGGACAGAAACGGCACCTGTAATCCCAATTTCAGTACAACGTCTAGTAATTGCATACAATCAGGTGGCATGGGAATCCTATCATCATCTTCGTCGTTTAGAAAAGCCAGTTGAAGGTGAATTGAGTAGCCCCATGGAGCCTCCGGTTATTGAGGAACTGCATTTCAACGATTTCATTGAATATCTAGAACGTTGGGATATGAGAATGCTTTATCCTGACCCAGAGTCTTCAGATCCGAAAGTGCGTAATCTAGGAATAGCTTTCATTTGTCAATTAATGAGCTGGATCGAAAATCGTTACTATCAAATATTTTTAACTAATCCTGAAAGCCCATTGATTGTGGACGCAGTGCGCAGTATTAAAAAGTTCTTGTCGGCCAAAAGAGCTGTCTTATTACCATCAAATAGTTTAGATCAAATGCTGCAAGCAGCACTTAGTGAAAATATATTGGATAGTCCTCCCTCCAATTTTAAATTTCCCAATTTTTTAGAAGTTAAGGATCTTCCCGAAAAATTTAAGTTGGATGAGGTAGAAAACCGTATGACTTTTGCCTACATTCCTGAAACCGTATTTGTAGAAGCTATGGCAAAGTACAATTTTCAAACCCTAAATAATGAAGTCCTTACCGAATATAGAAAGCGTAAAGACGAAAAACAACGCTTAAAAGAATTAAAAAAACTTCGTAAAAAGAGGCGAAGAGAAAGACGGAAGAAAAAAAACGCAGGCAGCACTTCAAAAGCAAGCGATGAAAGTACTACAGAAAAGAAGCTTCAAAAAGATACTATCCAAGCAAAAGTAGAAATTTCACTTAATAGCTCGATGCTAGCGATATTCCAGTTAAAAGAGCATATAGGCTTGCGAGAATATGTAGCTATTCCAAATAATGGTTTGAAGAAAAAAGAAGCTCTTAGTTTCGCTGTATCACTTCTTCAAAAAAATATACAAAATGCTATTAGTCGTAACTTGTTAAATAAAAAAGGTGGCTTAAAGTTAACGAAAGCTCGTCGACCTATACGTATGGATACCCAACCAGTTGTATGGATACCAAAGGAATTTTTAAGGCCAAAAACTGGAAAAGGGTTTAAACCTCCGAGAGAATTTTTTGAAACATCTGTTTACAATACACAAAGTGAAGCACAGAAAACTTTTATCCCTGTTCTAAATTATTATTATCAGCGAGCTATTATGGCTCTGTGGTCAAAAAAGAGATTCTAAGGATTTATTATGTCAGATATAAAGTTTGTCAATATGGATATAGAGTTTGGAAATCAAAGGGTTTCAAACTTTGTAGCTTCAATGATGAGTGGACAATCGATCACTATAGTAGGTGACAAAAATTCCGGTCGGGATACACTCATTCAAGGCATACTTGGTTTCGCACCGTTAACGGCAGGTAGTATTTTAGCTAATGAGGAACCTATTCATACCTTACCAACTAATCAACGAAAAATTGTTAAAATTGGAAGTGATTGGGGACTTTTTCCACATCTCAGTATAGAAGACAATGTAAGTTTTGGATTACGATTTCGAAAACTTAATAAAAGTGAAATCAGCGAACAAAAAGAAACTACACTGAAAGTTTTCAGCTTGTTAGATAAATCTAAGCAATTTTGTGCTCAATTAAAAGATATTGATAAATTCAAAGTAGCTTTGGCTAGAGCAGCTGCAATAGAACCACATCTAATAATACTGGACGACCCTTTTCAAGCTTTCGATGTCAATACGCGTTTGGATTATCTAAAAACTGTCTCTGAATTACAACGTAAAGCTGGTCTGACTTTACTATTCTCTACAAACTCTCCAACCGACTACATGGGAATATCAAATAAGACTGCTGTCTTGGCTAACGGTTACCTTGAACAATATGATGATACTCAAAAGGTATACGAAAACCCATCAAGCGTTTTATCCGCTAAGGCAACGGGCGAGATCAATTGCGTCAAAGCTCAAGTTGTTATGGGTGGAGATTTCACTATGTTTTCTAGCAAACTTGGAGGTTTAAATCTACGAGTAAGCAAAAAATTAAGAGTTGAATCTGAAGTTTCTGTAATGATACGTCCAGAATATACACGCATCGTTCCATTAGGTGAAACTGAAGATGCTCGAAATGTTTTTTCAGCCAAAATTAAAAGCATTCAGTTTATGAGTGGCTTTAGATATGTAATTTTAAAAACTGAGGATGACGAACCCTTTTTATCGATTCAAAATATGGATCAATCATTTGATATCGATGATGACGTGGATGTCATACTTACAAGGGACATCTACCCTATTATGACGCGCTAAATAAATGATTTTTAGACTATTTTACAAACTAAGTTTTCTAGGTCGCTTTGCAGCAGATGTTGTATTAGCCGTTTTTCTGGTATTTCTTTTATTTCCAATTCTTCCCGCTACTGGAATGATAAACCATCCCTCTGGCTCAACGACATTTATACCCAAGTACTTTATCGCATTGATATCAAAACCTATTATAAATGATATTGCATTCGCTTTAGGTATCTCATTTTTTCTAGCTTTATCATTAATTATACTGGGATTAATAGTCGGATATTTTAGTTTTCGATCATTCACTGGTAAATTTACTTTACTTGGTCTGGTGTCATTTTTTTTATTATTACCTGATTCTATATCCTTTCTTTTAGGTATACCCTTCTTAGCCATTTTTTCTAAAAAGAATTTATATTTATTAACCTATGGCAGTTGTTTTAGTTGGGGTTTCGCTGCCGCTTTATTAGGAGCATACTCCTTTCTTCATGGAATCCGTAAATCTGAAATCGAAACTCTTCACATGCTTGGTGGGAATCACCAACAAATTCTCACAAACTACATATTTCCTAGGGCAATTCCCTACATTATATATGGCAGTCTGAGTTTGGGGTGCATTTTATCCCTCCAAGGTCTTTATACATTTCAACATGCCGGTGGTAGAAAATCTCTTTTAATATATCACTTAACTCGTCCACAGGAATTCTTTAACGACCCCGGTCCGGGAGGTGCTGTTTATCTAGTTCTTTTTTGTCTAGCTATTGGAGGTGCAATGGTCGCGACAAGATATTCTTCTGTTGAAGTCAAATTAGCAGATGCACTAAATAATACCGGTTACCTTAAAAAAGTTCGAAGGCGTACACCTAAGAAAAAATCAAAGCACAAAATTCAAAAAAAACAGAAAAAAATTAAACTACAAGAAACTGTCGCAAATCAAAAAAGCGAAGAAAAAAAGATTGCTCCAGCAGAGGATGTGGATCTCGAAAAAGATCAAACGAAGGATAGCAAATGATTGTTGGCTGTCCTCAATGCAATCGTCGATATCGTTTAGGTGAAGAGTATATTGGTAAATATATTCGTTGTATTTGCTCAGCAGTTCTAAAGGTAAGCAGCAGTACAGTTCATTCTGCGTCGAAAAACAATGACCTATCATCTAAATCAACACCTTCAAGCAGCCCTAGCTCTCCATCTAATGAGCCATTAAAATATGGTATTTCAATCATGGATAGTGTTATTTTCCCAGATTTCACTAATCTAATTGATCTTTCAAAGTTCACATCGGATGAAGAAGATTTGCCCGAAATTGAGCAAGAATTACCAAGTTTTGATGAGGACAATTTTGATGATCAAGATACCCAGGCACGTCAGTCAAGTCTTAAAAGTTTAGATATCTCTGGTCCCGAAAAGTTAGACCCTAGGATACCGTCTGCCTTAAAAGCCTTAAATAAATCACAAGATCCAAAGTTCATAGTTAACATGCTTTATCTCTTATTAGAAGTAAAACATTTTGAAGTCGAAGATACTGTTAAAAAATTTACAAATAATCCTAACCCTCTTGCAGCATACTTTGCCCAAAAAATCTTGGCCGACTTGGACAAGATGCGTGTTAATAAAAATCAACAAACAGAAACAGTTACTGCTTATGATCGAAAAAAATTGTTCGGCAATCTTTTTCAAGGTTCAGAGCAGACCAAAATCCAGGCTATTGAAAGCGCAGTCAACAATATTGAATATGGAGCGGTACCTTATCTTTTGTGTCAATTATTAATTGAGAAAAATGTAAATGTAATTCAGGTAATGTTATCTAGGGTTAGCTTGCTAGCAGGACAACTTGAAATAGAATTTTTCGCACAATTTATACGACACAAAAACCAAAACATAAAATATGCTGCTATTGAAGCACTAGGGGGGATTGGCGGTGAAAAGGTAATCGCTTTGCTCATACCTAGTCTAGTAGATACAGATAACAATGTCGTTTCTGCTGTAAAAGTAGCACTGGGTACTGCAGATCAAGATGAAATCGCTCGCCAAATTAGAATATATCTTCGTAATAATGAAGTTGATGACATGCAGGGTTACATCCAAATTCTTCAAGGCTGCCGTTCTAAAGAAGGATTCAAAGGTTTAGTATGGATGTTTGATGATCAAAATGTTAGGCAAACCGCATTTCAAATAGCTAAAGAATTCGATCTCTCAGATGAGGATAAAACACAAGTCATCGAAGAATATTTATTAGTAAGCTTTGACGATACTCCATTTACTAATGATGTTATCGAATATCTCGAACTTATAAACACTACGTATGATCGGGCTCGATTGATTTCAGTGAATGTTTTTGATGATTCCTACATCGAATTAGTTAAATTGAGCCCACTATTTGAAAAAGATTTTAGAAAAGATGATGATGGAGCTTCTGACTGGGCTGAAGAAGAGGTTATCAATATACCCATCTTTAATATTATAGAAATTCTGAAAGCTCCAATAGAAAGAATTAAAAAAGAAACTCTATATTTTAAAGACTTTTCAAAGTCTAAATTAGGTACACCAATCGTATCACTCCAAGTTCTACTTTATTCTAGTCTCGGTTTCATGTTGTTTTTAACTTTTTTGAAAGGCATGGGCACGAATAAACGTGGATTTCCAACACAAATAATACCATCAAAAATGAAGACCGATTATGGTTCAATGATTTTTGCTGATCCAGCCTTTGGACCTGCAGTAAACACCCTTTTGATCGCCGCATTTTTATCTATACTTGGAGCTTGGGTTTTTGGATCATTTCTAGCTATTGCACAACTAAAGAAAGGTAGCAGATATATAAGGTTTTTACCCATGTTTCCACTCTTAATAACTCCTATTATTATAGGATATACATTAGGTGCGATTCAAAATACATTCCCGGGTGAAATACTAATTCAGACTTTGTTGGCTATAGGATTCCTATTCCCATGTATCAGTATTTTCTATCTTATTTACACGAGATTTTTTCAACTTGTCCCTGATAGCCAATTAGAAGTTGCAAAACTCTTAGGCGCACCAGACGATGTGGCTCATGCAACTGTTTACAGTCCTTTCTATTTAGTGGGAACCGTATTTTCTATTCTCCTTTGTATCCTCTACATTTTTTCATCTCATGCTATGGGATTTTTCATTAAGTCAGAGGAAGTATTAGGCTTTATCGTTATGAATAAATTGGAATTTCCTGAAGGTTACTTAATGATGGGTGCATATGCATTTCCATTTTTAATAGCTACATTAATCATAGTAATGGCAATTGAAGTTTTTGTACCAATAGCATGCTTATTCCCTATGGGAATTGCCAGGCCAATAAATCATCCAGAATATAGTAAAATGAGCGAATGGTTAGCCTTAATAGGTTCTATATTCTATAGTCCATCTTGCTATCGTCGTCACAAAGGATCTTCCAAAGAAGAAGAAGTCGTCGAGGAAGAGATTACTGAAGAAAAATCTGAAGCAGTTGAAGAAGTTAAACCAATAGAGGAATCTAAACCTACTGTAAGCAATGTAGATGATGATGAAGACGAAGTATTTGATGATTAAATATCATGGTAACAATGAAAATCGAAAAAACACCTGATGAACAATTACTTCAAACTATAGATTTGATCTGTGACTTCCATGGAAAATATGCTCCCGGTGCAGTAATTGGAGCCTATATGGTACAACTAGCACAAGAAAAGCTACAACCGTTAACAGGAAAGCTTAATGCAATCGCAGAATCTACAGTATGTCTAGCTGATGCTATACAAATAATGACAGGATGTACAATTGGTAATAAGTATTTATGGCTGATGAATTACGGTCGTTATGCCCTTTGCCTGTATGATAGAGAAACTAAAGAAGGAGTTCGAGTTTGGGTTGACTATAACAAAATAGACCCGATCAAAACTCCAACATTAAAGAAATTTTTTGACGGCACTCGAACTTATGAAACCATCGATCGTCCCACACAACAACAAATGGTTAATCAAGAGTTTTTCACCGTTAATCGCGCTATTTTAGATTGGAAAAAAGTCTGGGTAAACCTCCCGACCAAAGGACCTCTTCCTAATACAGCTTTTTGTAACATTTGTAATGAATATTACAAAAGCTTCCTACAACCACCTCGATGTAAATGTATAAGTGAAAACCTATACAGTGAAGCTCCCAACCAGGAGTAATGTGAAATATTGGATAATTAAAATAATACTACTTCTTCTAATTGGAACAGAGCAGCTAGTTTTAGCAAACCAAGATCCACTAGTATTATCCCAATTTATCATTCGACAAGCTGAAAAAGAAAACAAGCTGATTTTCTTATATGTTGGCTCAGATGTATGCCTAGAGTCACGAAGTTTTCTAAGTGAAATCGTGAATGATAAGGAGTATTATCAATTTATTAAAAATAACTTTATAGTCTCTATACTCGACTACGATAAAAATCCGTCTCTAGCACTGCGTTATTCATTGCCAACAATACCTGGTTTTTTAATCATTGATTCTATTGGAAACACTTTCTTTGGAACAACTCGACCCCAAAAGCAAGCGGTCTTGCCCATTCTTCAGTTGATAGTCGATAAGTTTACAAATGATCGCAATGGACTTCTGGAAGACTTACAGCAATTTAAGGATGAAACCAGCTTTAGTTTACCAAACACTGTTCAAGATATTATTGATTCCACAATGAATGTACCTAATCATATTAGCCTAGACCTCGGCCGCTACATTCTATCCTTATCTCCCGAAAATGAACACTTTCAGGATTATGTTGCACAATTTTTGGAATGGATTAAAAGCGAGAACTTTGACTATGTGGAAGGTTCATTTTTCATGCCTCGTGGATTTAGTACCTATCATGGAGAAAGTAAATATTCTTTTTTTAATTTTAAACTGCAAGAAATGCTACTAGATTTCTATTCCAAGACAAATAACCCTAAATTCAAATATGCTTTTTTGAAAAGTATGAAATACCTAAAGCGGGATTTGTTTATAGATGAACGAGTTAGTTATTCAACGGGTTATGCCAGTAAAAAATATTTTAAGATGAATCTTAAGCAGCGACTACAATATTATCCTCCATCACCACGTCGTTCCGACCTTGCACTATCTCAAATAGTCTATTTGAAAATCATGTATAAGGTTTCTATTTTATTGAGCAAAAAGCGACTATTTGAAGAGGAAGTCTCATTTCTTAGTGATCATTTAAACCGAAGACTTTCTTTGTTTTCTCAAATTGTGGAAAAATATAAACGAGACGATGGTCTTATGTACTTTACATCTCAAAAATATTTTACTAACTTTGAAACTCAAGTGGAATTTTTCGCCCTGTTACAACTAATGGAAAAAACCGAAAATGTTAATCCAGGTATTTTTCTGCGTAAAATGGAAAATCTTTACAAATCTTTCGTTAAAGCTTTCTTTGATAGAGAAGTTAAAATGTTTAGTGACATACCGCTAGAGAGTTTCACGATGAATAAAGACCTTTACCAGTACAAGCTATATTTCACTAGAGAACATGCAAGATTACTTTTATTTCTAGACTTTCTTTATGATAAAACTAAGAAACCGGTATATAAAAAACAAAAAGTTACACTTATAAATAGTATAAATAAGCAAAACGAAAAGTTTCCAGAACGTTTTTATTGGTTAAACTGGTATCAAAATTTGGCAAATAAACAATGAATCTTAAATTACTAAAATTAGGAGCTTTGAATCTGCTAGTCTTTAGCTTCTTTTTTTCAGGATGTAAATTTCAAGCTAAAACTGAGCCCAGAGATGTTTTTGAAAACTTTATAGAAGCTATATACAAGAAAGATGAAAAGTATATTTTAAGTTTTATTCATCCTGCCTCTCGCAGCGTATTCAGTTCCGAACTTGGGAAACAAATTCAGTGGTATGACAGTTTAAAGCGTAATACCGAACTTTCTAAACCTAAATTTTTAAAATTAGATTGGATAAAAAGAGGTAGTTTAGTGAAGGTCGTATATACCCACTCTGGAGATTATGAAGACTATCTTCCTATGATTCTACAAGAAAATAAATGGTGGATTGACTTCGGAAATCATCAGAAAATGCCCACCGTTTTCCAAAACATTCCAAGATTTATTCCCGGTAAATAATTCATTTTTAGATATTCTAAAAATAGAATTTTTACAGTTGATTCAATGCATTAAATTAGTCTATAAAAATTAAATCTACTTACACTAGGTTTAATCAAAATAACTCTGTGGGATACTATCAAATAATTCCTTAGGGAATCATGAACCCAATAGGTTTGAAACTTACAATTCGATTAGAAGTATGTGGCAACTCCGAATACGAGTCCATTCTGATCTACTTGTCGACTGCGTCGATTTCGGTCTCGATATTCCCAGTGATGCTCTAAACGATATACAATCTGTTCAGATGGTCTATAGCTAAATCCGAAAACACTTTCAAGCATATCGTATTCGTTTTGAAAATCTGTTGCCGTATCTACTTTTCCAAAACGAGCTATAGCTCTAGCCCTATCTTCTTCATCTATACTGTACTCAAATTGGGAGTACCAACCAAAAAAATCATAACCACTAGAATTTGTATTTACTTTAGTTATGTTTCGATTGACGAAGCCAAAATCAAATTCCCCAAACCAATGCAGCCGATCGAAAAGTTTAGTTGAATAATCAAATGCCCATAAATTCAAGTGACGCTTACCACGGAAACGCGGGGTTGCTGGTGGAAAAGCTGAAGTGTATGAACCAACATCAGCTCTGTAAAAAGATGCTCCCACTTCAGTATTACTACTAATTTGCATATGAACTCTAGAAGTGAATGCTTTATTATTTTTATCAATCTCGAAACTAGCAAGCCCATTGCCTTGCAAACTAACTAGACCAGCTAAATTATGAAGACTGTCTTGATGATCTGATAAACCATTCATTGCATAAACTTCGTAACTGAAATCATAACCTAACCAATCCCAAGAGCCAAAAAATCCTGCACCTGCATCGAACCAAGGTATAGGTACTATATACTGATTTACCAATGGAGCACGATTCAGATTACGAAGTGGGCTATCATACAATTGATTATACCTTCCCACTGGAACTCCAATAATTCCCGTCCGCATAGCAAAATTATCTGTAAAATGATAATCCAGATATGCTTCTGATAATTGTACTTCTGACTCGTCAATTTGTAATCTACTAGTAAAATCAATTCTATGATTTATTTGACTATCCCACTGTAAAACGAAACGAGAATTACTAAATTGACCTGGTTTGGATTGGCCCATCAAATGTCTCTTATCATATTGAAAATCAAAGAACCCTGAAATATTCAGAGGTCCGTGCCAGCTACCAACCACCTGCTGATCCATAACATCTATTTTATTGCTTAAATGCTCATATCGTTCATCGAGACTACGTATTCTGGAGTCAAATTGTAGATTATTCGCTACTACCAATGATTTATTATCCGAATTTGACTTATTACTAATCTTTTCCTTGGATGGCCTATGATCAAAAGGACTATCGTCCATGACAGATTTCTTTACTGGAAACGTGGGCTTTTGAGATAAATCCACAGCTCGGGGGAAGCTTCGAATAGCGGGTCGATGAAAACCAACTACAGGTTGAGTTTGTAAATCATTCATCAAGCCGTGAAGTCTACGCATAATTGCACGATTCTCAAGAGATTGATCTAGTTTTTCATCGAATAAAGTAGTCACACTTTTTCGAGCCGACTCAAGCCGTTGTAATTCTGCAGTATTACGATTTTTACGAAATTTATTACTGGATTCCTGATAAAGTTGGCGACTAATGCCTCTTAAGCGGAGCATTAACTGGGAATTTTCGGTCGCAGAGTATAGGCCTATTAGGCTTAAAAAAAGTAGTGTGTGCGTGGCACGCTTTAACATGAAATCTGCAGTTTCGGTTTAATTTATTGAAATTTCTTTTTGAGCTCATATTTTCTTCGGAATTTTCTCCTTCAAATTCCATACAAAATAATGATAAATACTGGCATCTCGAGCATTAGTTGAAGAATACTCTTGCTCTAGACAATTATTTTGTATGACAAAGTAGCTTATATACTAACTAATTATGGTCATATAACCCGCATTCAGAGCGGAAAATGACATGAGCAACTTCTAAATTTTTGTGTTAAAAATTAAGCTTCTAGATAAAGCTCAGGTATATCATTATTTTGTATAAATTTTTGAAATTCAGGCCACTAATCTTTGTTGATGAATTATTATTAGTGAAATATGAGCTCTAAAAGATTTGAATACGGAGATTTAGAAGGGCTGCGAGTAGGTCGTTTTCCAGGAAGGATAAATACCACATGCATTCTTTATAGGTTTGAAAATACCCTCATTGATACTGGTCCTCCAAACCAATGGCGCGAAGTAGAAAAATTCATACTTGAAAAGGATGTCAAACAGATTTGCATAACTCATCATCATGAAGATCATTGCGGAAATTCAACACAAATAAAGAAAACTACTAATGCTAAATTATATGCTCACGAAAATGGTTGCGAACTATTAAAAAATGGTTGGTACATGGAGCCCTACCGGCATATTATTTGGGGTCGACCTCAAAAAATGGAAGCTCAGCCAGCTCCCCCAATAATTAAAATAAATAAAAGTATGCATCTTGAATGTATCAATACTCCAGGTCATTCTGATGATTCTTTGTGTTACCTTGAGCCAAATAGAGGCTGGCTATTTACTGGGGATGTATACATAACTAGTAGGCCGCATTCACTTAGGGAAGACGAAAACCCTCATGATCAAATTAATAGTCTTAAATTTTTACTAAGCCATAATTTTGAAACGCTATTTTGCGCGCACAGAGGAGTGGTTAAATTAGGTAAACAAGCTATTCAAAGAAAACATGACTATCTTCAAGAGTTGCGTGACGAAGTGTTTCACTTGCACTCATTAGGACTATCGGAAAAAGAGATACGTTACAAACTGCTGGGTAGAGAAACTTTGGTAAGTCTCTTAACTTTATTCAACTTCTGTAAACAAAATTTTGTCAAAAATTTTATTCACTTTAATCCCAGTGAAGATCAGACTGCTAAATAACTTTCTTTCACACCAGCACGAGGTCGAATTACTTCATAAACATTAATTGGCTCTTGTATGCCTTTGACGGTAACGGGCTCCCAAGCTTCTACTTCAAAAAAACTCTCCAGACCTTTAAGCGTTGATTCGTGAACTAGTAATCCGTCCAATGGTGCTCGCCCTTCCACTCTGCTGGCTAAGTTAACTACATCCCCGTAAACATCCTTCTCTTTTACATATACTTCACCCGTGGCAAGACCTATACGTGTATGTACTTTCTGAGACTCGTGTTTGTATTCATTATAAGTAGACATACTACGTTTTACATCTAAACTGAACAGAATGGCATTCATTGGATTTTGAAAAGTGTACATGAAACAGTCACCGATTTTTTTTATAAGAACACCATCATGGGTATCTCCAATAGGCTTGATAATCTGTTCGAAATCTTCCAGCATAGACATTAACTCGTCGATACTTGAAGTCGCTGTTCTGGTTGTATATCCAACAATATCAATAAAGAAAACCGTTAACTCCTGCATATCTTTTTGACGAGCAAATTGGCGTTTTGCGGAACCCCTTTGAGTCTTTAAATTGTTTAATATGTCTTCCAAATGCTTACGTTCAGCTGGAGCCAACTCCTCAAAACTATCTGCATCAAATTTTTCTCCCTCAACAGTTTGCAGAACTAATTGCATTAATTCTCGCTGAGAGAATTCCTTATAATCTACTTCAAAAAATGAGGTAGCTGCCTTTTGAAGTAAGAAGTCATCCGAAAAAACTAATTTGAATATTGTTTTCCATTTAGCTCCTAGCTTAAAGTTACGACAATATTTCACGGCTTTTTTTATTACAGCGGAGTGTTCTGGGCCTAAACACTGATACATTAAAATTTTGCCGTATTCATCTTGAAGTTCGAGAAGCATTGCAGCTAAATCAGGAAGATATAATTCGTTTTCATCTTTAATTAACTTATACACAAATTCACTAAGAACTTTTCGACGAAATTTATTTTTAACCTCGTCATCTTGGACTTTCAATATTTTCCACAGGGCTTTTAAGTCTGTATCTTCCAAAATATAATTTTTCTTAGTAATTCGTTCTAAAAAATACTCCTGCGAAGAGGAAGCACAAAAATCTACCATCAATTCAGTTAATTGGATTTCCCACCCTGAAGGTAATTCACCAAATTCACCCATCAAAGCTTTACTCAGTATTATTGACCATTCCGTATCTTGAAAATTGTCTAAAGCTTGTAACCAGGAAAACAAACAATGTAGATGAGTTTTATTAATTTGGTTGTTTTTATAGAAAATTTCTTTGGCTGCGTTTGTTTGTCGAGTAGAAATATGTGGTAATTTTTCAAACAATTTTCTTATGTTTGATTCATCTAACTCAAAGATATGTTTAAAGCTGAAAAGGGTAGCATTACTGTCATCAGATACTAAAAATGCCCTCAATAATTTTAATCGAATACCTTTAGTTCGATTCATAGTCATAAGACATTCATACAAATCTCTAAACACTTTATAGTCACATTCTTGTATCATTCCTGCATATTTGAGCTGAAAATCTAATCTCATAAGTAGACGATCTAATGCCAAACGAAAGTCTATTTTGGAAAACTCTATTGCTAAGCTTGACCGATTGCGTGCAGGATGATTTGCAGCAACGTATTGCAATACAGAAGTGACTCGTTTTTTCTGCGTTTTACCGAAACTAGGTAACATTTGTTTGATTAAAGTAACCAATGCAACACGAGTTTTAGGATTCTCTGTACTAGACTTGAGGTAAGCTTGAAATAAGTCACAAAGCTTCTGATGCCCTAAATTCTCGAAAAATTCTAAAATATCGTTGCGTTGCTCTCCATCGGATTTCGAACGACGGTCTTTTATCAGATTTTGTTGATGCTTTAATTCACCTAAATTTGTTTTAATTGCTGCAGAAAGAGCTGCTTTTATTGAATATCCATATTTTTGAATATCTATTAACAAATAAATATTTTCAAATGCTTCTCTATGAATATTGTCAATGCGCGTACTGAAGGATTTATTACGTAATAAAGTTGCCAAAATTTGAATTAAAAAATCCTGATCACGAGGGCTTATAAACTTAGAAATTCGAAGTACGAACTCAGCGTCATCGATGGTTTCAGTAGTACAATGATGAAGAACCAACCTCTTGACTCGTTCTACTGATTCTTTAAAAGCATCTGATCCATCATAAGTACCAAAAAGACCAATGATTAAATTTGAACCCAATTCACTAAGTGGGTTTTCGAGACTTTGATATTGAGCATAAAGTCTTTTATACGTTGGTCCATGAGGAACTTCACGAAAACGCTGAAGTACATAACTAAAACGCCAATCAAAATTGGCCCTCGGGATCAGCTCTACTATCATTTTCGCAAGAAAATCGTAATCTCCAGCTTGGAAAAGACTCTCTATAGCCGCCTCTCCCGCTATATCCTGCTTGATACCTACACTAACTCTTTCTTGTAATATTTCAACCAACTCATGTTCCCCCCGTGTGGCTAATGCCCCTATAGCTTGTAAAGCCTTCACCAATACTTCTACTTTAGATTCTTCGAAAAGTACTTCTAGAAGAAATGATTTGTATTCAAGACGAGGTCTATGCCGGATATTAGTAAGAATACATAACTGAATTTTTTGGCTGCTATCCCAATAAATTTTTTGATAATGTTCAGCTAAACCAGGAAGAGTCAATTTCCTAATACATAAAAGTGCTGAGTAAACAACTTTTTCATCCGTGTGGTACAAGTGTTTCACTAAAGCCTTGTCAAGCTTCAGTTCTCTAGCCCTGATGAGCTTATGTGCCCCTAATATCTCATTGGTTTCTATTTTTTTTGACATTGGTGTTAACTATTAAAAAGCTCGATAATTCCATTGTGAAATCGATACTGATCCCTATCTATATAAACAATTCTAAAAGCTAGATTGACAATTATTAATAAAAACTTACCTTAGCGTCAACATTTACTAGCTTATTCGGATGTCGTCAATTACAACATATGGCGATTCTGTATAATGAGAACAACCATAGCGGCGCGATTCTTTAGAAAGACCTATCAGTTTGTCACCTAAAGCTTCGTAAAAATTAAAGCCCAGCGATCGATTTTTAATACGACCCTGGATTTCTCCATTTTCCACCCAAAACCCAGATTGTATTGTCCCATTCAAATCTCCCTGTAAAATATTACCCATTACAAGGTCACCAGACATAACAAGGTATATACCAGAATCCATTTCTTTGAGGAGTTCTTTGAAGGTTTTCGAGCCACTCTTAAGCGTCAAATCAGCGAACCATTTACCATTAAAATTACTACTCGTAGTTTTTTTATTGAGAGTTTTCGATATTTGAGGTGCTACTGGAATGAAGTTTAATACACCGTCTTTGATAATCAAACGAGTCTCGCTAGAGTACCCATTAAAATCCATGGGAAAATGCTGACCACTTTGACTTAATTCAATTGCTTCATTTAAAACTTTATATCCAATCTTATTAAGAAGAGGAGATGAACCGTTTTCTAAATTTACGGAACTGAATGCCGTATGTATTACCTCAAATAAACTTTGTTGAACTAATTGTGGGTGAAACATTACAGGATAGTTACCAGATTCAATTTCAATTAAATTCTGAGTCATCTCAAGGTGCCATAACAATTCATCAGAAAACTCATCAACTTGTTCAAGGCTATTGATCGGTTCATTTAAGCTAGAAGAAAAAAATAAAATATTATCTTCGTCACAACCCGTTACAAGACTGGATATTGAAAAACTATGAAGCGGGAATTCAAATTCTGAACCTGAGGAAGTTTTAAGGCCTAAGTTTTGGGAGGATTTTGAAATTTTCACATCACAAGCTAAATCTCCATGTCTCTCTATAACCTTTTCGACACAAGTCTGGCCCATACGGATCATCGAATTCAAATCTAGATTTTCTAGATATGAATTAGTCGCCGTTGAATAAACTCTTGGTTCAAGGTCTTGTTTAAGTTCATAATCAATAGATTGACCATGTGGAATCAGTGCATTTGCCTGATCGATCATAGTGTCAAATTTGGTTTCCTGCTCCCCATTAATATTTACTGAGCGATTGTTCTCTGCATATCTTAATACTTTGCTGAAACGATTCTGATAATCACAGTTCTTCAATTGATTTTTTTCAAAAGAAATTGACTGAGAATGGCTTTCTATCTCCAATAGTTGATAACTGGAATTCAAGCTAAACCTCCAACAGTAACTCTTTGTATTCTAATCCGTGGTGCACTCATGCCAACCGGTAAAGGAAACTGATCAAATTTTCCACATCCTCCATTTTCACCGCTGGCCGCCAATGTACCAAAATCGTCTAATCCAGTTATTCCATCAATTTCATTTAATGTTTTAAATAGGTTACCGCTAATACTAAAACTTTTAACTGGCTCACTCAGTTTTCCATTACGAATTCGGTATCCACCAGCAGGAATAAATGAAAAATTCTCTCCCCCATGCCCACCATGCATACCGACTGCATAGACTCCATCATTAATACCATCAAGTAAATTTTCAAAAGATTCCTCACCTGGCGCAATACAAGTATTACGCATTCGTACGATCGGTGGAAACCAATATCCTACCGCTCTAGCGTTTCCAGTAACGGGCTCACTAAAATCAGCTGCTGTTTCTCGATTATGTAGACGGCCCACCAGCGTACCATTTTGAATTAGTTTTGTATGACGACTAGCTACGCCTTCATCATCGTATTTCATACTGCCTGAATAGTCGCTGATCAACCCGGTATCATAAATATTTAGGCATTGTCGACCAAATTGTCTACCTAAACGTAATGTTTCCCGACCCCCAGGACTACTAGCAAAAAGATCTGCCTCTGAAGTATGCCCGAACGATTCATGAGCCAATGTGCCAGCCAATACAGAATCTAAGATAACTGGAAATTCTCCTGCATTCATCTGCTTGGCATCAGAAAAAAGAACTGCTTCAGCGCATACTTCATTTATTAAATTTTCTCTATTAAGAATAAAATCCGCGTCACGGGCACTATTTAGAATTCGCATCATCATTGTCGGAATTCCATTCTGAATAGCTATAGCCACAAAAGTAAGATCCATTGCTAGATTTTCCTGACTTACAAAACTTCCTTCTGAATTCGCAAAAACTCGTCCTTTAAATTCTTCGGTATATGTAATTCTGCATGCCTTTAGGCGTTCTGAAGGATAACGCTTAAAACAGGCTAAATAATCTTCAAAAATATCAAGTTTATTAGCTAAAGTTCGTTTTCGAGGGTCTTTTAACAAGTTTAGGGCTACATACTCCTTAATTACAGGTACTTCTGCTAAGTTCGTTTTTCCTTTGCCTAGAAGTTTTGCAGACTCTATAGCCTCCGAAGCACTCAAGTTAATATTAGATAAATCCGTGAAGGAACTGAATCCCCAGCCCCCATTAATGCATGCTCTAACACATCCACCTATTTTTTCGTCCTGACCTAAGCGTTTTATGCCTTTTTCATTATAATTTATGCTCAATCGACGAGTTTCTTCTAATCTAATTTCCATGTAATCTGATTGATTATTAAAGTTTCTAATAGTCTCCCTTATGCGGTCCATTAATTTGGATTCAAAAATCTTCATAAGGCCCCCTTCCTCTCGATTTCCTGCCGAATTTTTAATGCAGCTTCACGATATTTTTCATCGTAATTTGATTGCATTGCTTCTAATAAAACATTCAAATCATCATCATGGAATTGAAATAATCCATCCAATATGACGTCTCTTAAAGCCTGGTCCCGATGTAACACAAAGAGTCCCACAATAGCTAAACTAGCCTGATCACCCTTTTCTAACAATTTTGCAATCACGTCTAACTGATCTTTGACCGCACTTTTGTTTAAACCATCAAGGGCTATACTTTCATAGAAATGACTAGTCAAGTCATCATGATCCTCATTTATATTATGAGATGCATCGTTTACTTCACTGATAGCAATATTCAGAGCATCTCGCAAACGTTCATCTTCACAAAATTGAAGTTTTTGCCATAGATTAAATAGTCGATCCGAGGCCTGTGAATTAACCACTTTATCTATCCATTTTAATTCAAACTCTAAATCAGTTTGATTTAATTTTAAGAAATTAACATTGTGAGTACCATTATTCTCAATTGATATTTTCTTTTCTTTTAGAAAATTTTGTATACGCTTTTTTATGACTGCTATTTCAGAATTCGTAGAGATGGCACTTAAGTTTGGAAAGACAGCTTTCCAAAATAAATCGAAATCCATGGGCTTTCGGTCAGGTTGATTGCATATCTCTTTGGCTTCTAGTTTAACTTGCTCAAAAATTTTCGCATTTAATACTAAATTAGGACTTAATCTCTGCCAAATACGATAGTCTAAATAATCCTTTAATCCTTGATCAAATAATAAAACAAAAGTGTTTTTAAGTATCAAACAAGCCACTTGAAATTTATAATTATCTATAGACATTATTTGATACCTTGTTTCAGATACAAGCCGTACTATTCTCTCTCGCTTTCGAATAATGCGGAAAAGTTTGAAATATTTTCATTTTTAACAGAGGGAAGAATCAGATTGTTATACACAAACTGTCTCTCAAAACTCTGTGAGTTTGAAGGGGGGCTTCCTTGAGTATTCATCCAGTACTCACCATCCCATTGCTCAATAATGCAGGCGTAAGTTACGCCTTTATTTAACCAGCGACACAATCGACTTTTTTCAGTAAGTAGGCTTTCAAAATATTTAAATGTAAAATGAATAGTTAATTCAACACCTGCTTCAAAATCACATGGAAGATCACAATAATCCTGATCTACAGAAGTACTCACAATATCTCTGGTTACATAAATTTTACTATCAAAACCAGGGCAAGCTTGTACCCACAAACTTGCTTTTTTATTATCATATATCAATTTGTTATCTAAATTAGCAGGAAGCCTTTGAATTAATGATTCTGCACCTAGCAAAAAAACTTTACGAACAAGGTTCCAATCAGCCATTCTCGGCTCTCCATACACACAGTTTTTTCATCCCTTCAATAATAATTTGTGATGCCGCTCCGAAACTTAGTCTTACATAATCATCCTGACCGAAAGCACTACCTGGAACCACGCTAACACCAGCTTCATTTAGTAGGCGATTACTCAATTCTAGACTACTATTAATCTGTTGTGAGAATAAGCTTATTGGTAAAAAATAATAGAGACTTGTGGCAGGCTTCCTCCCTTCCCAACCAAAATCTTTGATTAAAAAGTTAGCCATTAAATTCCTTCGTAATTTCAATTCATCAGTAAGGGATTTTTCGATAACTTCATAATTTAATAAAGCATCTCTAGCAATTAGTTGAGCCAATGCCGACGTATTTCCGATAGTTTGACTTTGTAACGCAGTGATCATTTCTATGTGCTGTTGGTTTGCAATAACAAAACCAACGCGTAAACCCGTCATTGCAAAACTTTTACTACAAGATTGAATGATGATGCTATTTTCTAAATCAGGGTCCAAACTTGCTAAACTAGGGCTATTACTTTGTTCATAATCAATAGCTAAATAAACTTCATCACTTACGATAATTACATTACGATTTTTAGCCCATTCTAAAATTTCAACTAATTCTGACTTGGAATAAAGAGAGCCTGATGGATTACCAGCATTATTTAAATACAACAATTTACACTTTTTATCATAAGCTTTATTTAATTCGTCTACGCTAATCTTGAATTCATAATTACTTTGTACTAAAACGGTATTTGCATTACAAATTTTTGCTTGGGCAGAATAGCTTGGCCAGTAAGGTCTGCAAAGCATTGCATTATCATCTATATTCAAAAATGCTTTAGAAGCTAGATAGCTAGCATGCTTACCACCACAAGTAATTAAACAATTTTGATTTTTGATGTTGACGCTAAATCTTTTGCGCATGTATTCGATAAAAGCTTCGATAGTAGTTACTAGGCCTGTCACTGGAGGATAGTTAAAGCGCTCAGCAGATGAGTTATTACTTAAAGATTCTCTGATCACTGAATGTAAAGGAATTAAGGTTTCGCCAACACCTAAATCCCAAATAGTATGACCCGCGCTACGCAAATAAACTACTTGTTGAGCAATTTTGACGGTATCAGATAATATTTCTGATTTCACAAAGACACCTTATTAACATTTAAAGGCAGCTTATTTACATCAATTAAAACTCCTTGTTTGTAGCTACCTAGAATTCGCATAAAATTAACATAACTATGGATTTTTTCTAAAATCCTTTTACTCCGCTCATCATTAATGCCTGCTTCAAAATCTAGATAAAAATAATACTGCCAAACTCTACCTAATACAGGTCTAGATTCAATCTTTGATATATTCACATTTAATTCACTGAATAATTGAAATACCCTACCCAAACTTCCTGGCTCATCGGCAGCTGTAAAGACAATCGAAGTTTTATTTATCTTTTGAGAATAGCGAGCCGATGGTGCGATTACAAAAAAACGAGTGTAATTTTGTTTATTAGTTTCAATACCATCAGCCAAAATTTTCATACCGTATACTTCAGCGGCTGATTTGGAAGCTATCGCGGCCACATTCTTTAAATTATTTTTTACAATATCTATGCAACTTCCGGCAGTATCAGTTCCCTCTACGACTTTCCAAAGTGGGTGTTTTCCAAGATATTGTCGGCATTGTCTTAAAGCTATTGGGTGTGATCTAACTTCTGTAATATCTCTTAGGCGAACATTTTCTTTAACCAGCAAATTGTGACTGATTCGTAGGTATCTTTCTCCATGTATTCTCAATTCATATTGCAAAAGAAGGTCGTAGTTATCGTGCAATGAACCAACAATACTATTTTCTATTGCTATGACTCCGAAATCTGACCTACCTCTGTATGTATCTTCAAAAACTTCTGTAAAATTACTTCTAAAATTACTTTCGTGGTCAGAGCCAAAGACATGATTAGCTACTAAATCATGATATGAGCCACGTTCACCCTGAATTGAAACCTTCAAGTTTTACCTCCAGAACTATATTGCATTAGCTTGGACTTTAATTCATTCACACATTCAAATACTCTCTCTATCATTTCTTCTGAATATGGATTGTAATGTTGCATTGAGTAAAAAAGCTCCCAAGTATCTTGGGTTACATATTCTAATGCCTTATAAATAATTCGGAATCCGCGAGTATCAATTGGAGTTGGTGTAATACCGACTAACTCACCTAATCTACCTATAAAGTGATTATAGTTAATTGTATAAGCTGCATAGCGATCGTGTTCTTCTGGCGTTATTTCTACTATATTTACTCCCATGAGTTTCCAAAATTCACGAAAGTTTGCATAATTATCTTTCTTTGCATTAACGTTATGTAACATAAGATTAAGATCTTCATAATCATTACCCTGCAACGTAGATTCTGGCCCAAACATAGGATGACTTGCAATAATTTGACATCGTTTCCCTAAAGTTTCTGTCATCCATCTGACCGGGTATACTTTAACTGAACACACATCTACAACAAGGGTTTCTCGTGGTGTAATATCAACAATTTGCTTTAATACTTCTTTGAGAGCAGGAATTGGCACTGCTAAGATTAGCCACTCACTCTTTACTACCTTTTCTAGTGATGCACTTTCTTCAATTAGACATTCCACTTTCTTATCATAAACACGCAATTCGGAGCTTGGTAGAACCCTATTGAAAAGATTTACCAACATCCTACCAAAATTTCCATATCCTAAAATGCCTATACTCTGAGGGGCTTTGTAGCGATCGAGATGTTGCAAAAAAACTGTCGTTTGTTCTTTTTTACTGCACTGAAAAATTAATTCATATAAGTCTTCTATTTTGACTTTTAATGATTGATTTTCCACATGAGATTTAAGCGTTTGCAACAACTGCTGTTCTCTTACTGGATGCGTTAAAGGCAAGTCCTTATTTATTTTATATTGAGCTACTTGTCTAGCTACAATCATACGCTGTTGTAGATAATCGACAATTTTATGGTCCAGAAAATCAATTTTCTTACGCAAATCTGCTAATTCAAAAAAGTCATCTTTTTTTGCCATGATTAAACATTTTATCTCAAACAAAACAAAACCGCTTATAAGTAAGAGAATTTGCTTGTTTCAAAAAATTTTGGAAGTGCCAAAATATACAAATTAAGTCGATACGATAAAAACGATCGGAGAAAATTATGCTTGCAGTTGAAGCTAAAAACAATATTAAACCAAATCTGCAAACCCTTGCTAATAGAACCAAACTGTCCATCGGTGCCGTTACCAAAGTCGTCGAGGAGTATAGTAAAGACCTAAATTTAAGCCGTATTCCCTCAAGTACGGAAGTATTACCTAACCGCTTAGCTGAAAATTTATATCAGATTCTCAGTTATCATAAGCTGGGTTGGAGTCATGGCCAGGTTGTTTCTCATCTTCGAAACACTTCAATTTCTAATCCTAAACATATAAATAACGCACCTATTCGCGCTTTGTTTAAAGGTCAATCTCGACTTCAAAAGCAAATGCAAGTAGGTATGCAATTTGCCGAACATCTTCAATCAAGATTACAGATAATTGAACAAAGTCATAAGCTAGAAAACCAATTGATGCTTACCAAAATAGGCGTCCTTATAGATGCCGTGGACAACTTAAAAAAAGAAAATAAAAAACTTAAATCAGAATTAAAAGACCGAACATCATCAATTCATATTATTGGAGAAATTAGAAAATGGATTTTAGAGCTTTTTTAATTTTCATTTAGTTAATTGAATCATTAAAATATCTTCTTCATCTTTAACAGATGTAATGATGTTTTGAATATCATTGTATTCCTCAACCAAGCCGTTCACCCCACCTTTATCCTCATTTTTTATGGCATGAAAAAGTCGATCTGTAGGCTGTAAATCTATGAATTTGATCTCGCGACCAGGAGACTGGATAGTACTAGTTATAGATTCTACCCCATATTGCTCTCTATAATACGCAGCGTGTATTTGTGGGTGATTCTCACGATCAATGATTCTAAAAAAGAAACCTTCCCTCGGTATTCTTTCGCCAGTTTTACCCTTAAAGTAATCCTTAATTTTTGTTTCCACCATTGATCCACATGGAATAGGTTTTAGATTACCTTCGAGATCATACATTAAATGGCCATCTAAAACTCTACGAGTAAGCTTAATAGTAATTCCAGACATAGTTACTCCTCAAGAATTAATAACATTAAACCTTAAAGTGCTTTTGGTTACTACTTATCAATTAGAACCTCAGTTGCGATAAGACGTCGAATCGTCAGATCACCAAAACTTTGTGTAGTATTATGATTCATTCTCAGAACATTTGGTGACCTATCTTCCTGTCTCATATTCAAAAAATCTTTAGAGGCAAATTCTTCGCGACGTTTCATTACTAAAATGTTTTGATTTGCTGCATTTTGCATAACTTTGTATTCATTTTCTTGTGTTTCTCTAGAAGTTGGTTTTATAACAATTTGCTTATGTTCAATAATTTTTTGTGAGGTACCTTCAGCCGTAGATAGCTGAAAGAGACTAGTACTAGAAAGACGTTTTGAATATTCCCGGGGGGACATTGTTTTAGCTTCTGTATAAATAAACCAACCTTCAAATGATCCCTTAGACAAGTTAATGTTAAAAAAATACAAGCCTTCAGCCAAAGCAGAGTTTAATTCTGTTCTAACATTAAATTTAGACCAATTACGACCCTTTATAGCCATCTGAGTAAATTGACTTTCATGGTCTTTAGAATTTAAAATAATACGATTATCGGCATCAAGAATTTGCAGCCCCTGCAGTCTTATTTCAGAGCTAGTAAAACCCTCCATAATTAATTGATGGGAAGTGCCATTAGGGTCTACCAAAGTTTGCACACTCAATACCAAATCTCGGACCTCATGAGGAACTTTCCAGTCTGTAGGAATAGAGCCATCTCCTATGAGATTTTGGGCACGACTAATTAAACTTAAGACATTTTTTCTCTCATATATGCTAGCCGTCTTTTCCTCGAGTAAATTTCGTACATTGAGAGCCATAAGTTTCAGATCACCTTTTAGAAATGATTCATGGGCTTTCTGCACATTAGACTTAATTCTATGAGAAAAATGATTCTGAATTGGATCCGCCTGAATGATCCAAACTAACATCAATAAATTTATTGGAAAAAAGACCCTTAACATCATTTTATAGACCGAAAACGATACCCTGTACCATGAACTGTTTCAAACAATTCGGTATTAAATTTTTGTCGCAATTGTTTTACATGCATATCTACAGTTCGAGTGGTTGGATATCGTAACCCCCAAACCTGATCCAACAATTCATCTCGACTAAAAACCTGTCCGGGACTTTCAAGAAACATTTTCAATAGAGAGTATTCCATCTTGGTTAACTGTATTATTTGATTTTCATATTCAACTTGCATGCTTGCTAGGTTCATTGATATTCCATGAACCAAAATTAAGGACCCATTTGTCTGATTATCGGTAGAAACTAAACTATCCAATTTATTTCTTAA
>MDTD01135535.1_pt1 | contig 43249 bp, 35 predicted proteins | sample 811221 | NCBI WGS metagenome assembly MDTD01 (sample SAMN05326646, study PRJNA326480) | marine metagenome | isolation source: seawater | place: Pacific Ocean: South West | collected 2011
TAATGTCATCCTAAATTGAGCATATGGAATAAAATCAAAGAACTCAATCCCTAGAGCCAAAATGTGATTCTTTATACAGGATTTTTATTGCATTGAATATTAATGCTACCAGCAAAAATAAGACCCTAATGGACCTTCGAAACTCGATTGACAACCTGTTGGAGAAAGGAAAGATTACCTCCAGCAAAAGCGACCAGGAGTTTGAAATTTTTCCGGTAGCCATAGACCCCGTGGAAGGACAAAGGCTGCGAGATTGGGTTATACGAGAATCCGCAACCAAGACCATAGAGATTGGCCTGGGGTACGGACTATCGACCCTCTATATCTGCGAAGGTCTACTCATGGGTGGTCAGCCAAAAGCCGCTCATGTGGCAATGGACCCCCACCAGTCCGGCTATGAAAATTGCGGACTACAAGTACTTGAAGCAGCTGGCGTGCTGGACCTGGTCGAGTTTTTCGAGACCGAGTCACAGATCCTTTTGCCTCGGTTTTTGGAAAGTGGTCGCAACTTTGACTTTGCCTTCGTGGACGGAAGTCACCTGTTCGATAGAGTGTTCCTCGATTTGATCTATCTCGGCAGAATCTTGACGCCGGGGAGCATCGTCTTTGTAGATGACTATCAAATGCCTGCCATAGAACGAGCGGTATCATTTTGCACCACAAACTTAGACTGGACCACGGAAGAGATATCACCTGAAGACAAGTTGCACCAGTGGGCTGTCTTGCGGACAGCACTGGAGCCTAAAGCAAGAACATTCGAAGACTATGTGGACTTTTAAGTGATGGAAAACGGAAAGACTAAATCTAGAACTCAAGTCTGGCAAGAGCTATGCGAAGAGATAGACGGACAGCTTGTCAGCGACCGTAGCGGCGACTATTCCAGTGACATTTTGCGCTCTACTCACAAAGGAATGACAATATCCCTGGACATCGAAGCAGAGACGCCTTCGCCATTCCTGAGTGACGGTCATGGAGAAGCAAAACTATTTACGAGATACCGAGTACCTTTCAATCCGAAAGTAGATCTCAGAGCAAAAATCTATCGCGAAGGTTTGTTGAGCAAAGTAGGAAAACTGGCGGGTATGCAAGACATGGTGCTTGGGTATCCGGAATTTGATGATATCTTCATCGTACAAGGCAATGATAAAGACAAGATTGCCGAACTTTTCAGCGACTCCGAGCTTAGAGACTTGCTTTTGCAGGAACGTGGATTCATTCTTGAGATCACAAAAACTTCAGGCATGCGACTTACTGGGTCTTCTGGTTTTGCAGGGATGATGCAGTTCAAAGCGACAGGCGCGATTCAAGACAAAGATAGATTGAAGCGACAACACTTGATTGTCGCGCTTCTTATAGATCAGCTCATCAAATCAGGTGTCATTTGAGAACCAAATTCGCTACCATCATTACTGCTTTAACAGCAAATAGATCACACAGAATATAGCCACCACCGACACCACAATCAGTGCTTTATTGGTTTTGTTTAGTTCCCTGGCGGTATGACGAAGTTCGGCACGCTCTCTAGCTGCTTCTTGCTCAGCTTTTAGCTTCTCTTCTTCCTTGATCTGCTCCATGCGCTCAATGGCTTCCTCTGTAAGCACAGGATTTTCCTGGGTCAGCCTCTTGTAGATAACTGGGGGCATAAACTTACGATCTTTCTCTTCATCTTCAAGGACGTAAATGCGGGACCTCTCCGCGGCTTCCATTAGGTGAGCGCTCATGTGTTCAAAAGAGTCAAATCGATCTTTCGGGTCTTTACTCATCGCCTTCAGAACCATGTCATCCAACATAGCAGGAATATCCAGTTCGGGCGCAACGCCTCGCAGAGGCAAAACATGACCTTCTTTATGGGCTTTTAATAGCTTCTCGTGGGAGTCGGCGGTATAGGCCGGTATACCTGAAAAACACTCATACATCAGAGCACCCACCGAATAGATTTCACTCTTCTCACAAGGTGGTGCACCCTCAGCTCGCTCAGGGCTTATATAAAGTGGACTGACTGTCTCCGGAAATCTCTTGTCCGGTTTGTCTTCAAGATTGTTGAAGCACTTATCCGGAATGCTTATTCCACCAAGCTTGAGAAGATTCGCCTTTTTCGCGTCTTGAATCAGAAGACACTTTGAAGGCATCACATTGCCATGAAAGATGCCTTCTTTTTTCAGGGCAATTAAGGCGTCTAGAATCTGATCGGCCACATAAACACAAATTTTAGCCTTCATCTCACCGTCAGTCTTTAAGGCTTCTAAGAGGGTTTCACCCTGGGGAAGCTCAGAAAGAATATAGTGCTGCCCGGTGGGCAGCGCACCGTATTTAATGCAAGAGAGTACGTTCTCGTGTCTGAATTTGGCTCTGGCTGAGAACCAGGCATCAAACTCCTCGTTATTTACGATGTCTGAGTTGATGCTGGCGTAAAGATAGTTGTCATAGTTTTCAACATCCCTTACTCTATACGCTTTTATATTCTCACCCGGGAAAGTGCACTCCAAAAATTCAAACTTTTGCCCGTCCAATTCAATGCTTTCAGGCAGCGTGCAATCGGCTTCTTTTAGCTCGAATGAATCGTAGTCACAATCATCCTTCTTCTCTTCCGAAATTCTGTGACAGGCATAGCAAAACTGAGCCATTAGAAACCTTCCTCATAAAAAGCGCTTGCACTGGAAAGAGTATATTGTATTTGAGCCTTGAAAGAAGGACAACCATAGCCGACAGCCATTGACATCCATCTCTTTACAAGAGCAAAAAACCGCCAAGAACGAAGCAGCAATAAGAATTAGCGGGTCGAAGAATCAAAGGGGCTAATTTAAGTAGGAGTGTAATTTCTTGCTGAGTTTGTCGTACTCAGACTTCAGGACATCTTTGTCCTGGGGAGTAAACTCGCGCACATTCCGTTCCTTCAACTGCTCTTTCATGCTCAAAACTCTCGCAAGCTCAGCTTCCATCTCGGCAGCCTGGGACGAACTCAAACGCTTTTCTTGCTTTGCCTGATCAATTGACGCCCTGATTTCAGCATATCTATCCCAACTCTTTGCCGCCGGCGCTTGAGAGCCAACAGGAACCTTTCCTAATCCGCCGGTATCAACGCTTCCCCAGTTCCTTGAGGTGAGTTTATCGCGCTTAAAATTCTCCGGAACTATCCGCTTGATTCGAATATTGTAAGTGAGTCTCTCGTTTTCTCTTCTCAGCTCATATTTTGAAGCATCTCTGGTCAGGTTAAATCTCTTCTGGGGAGAAAACTGATACCTTCCTCCAGCACTCATGAACTGCCCCTCCGGGAGAAACTCGACAGTAAGATTGCCTACACTTCTCCCCCAGGATTTGCCGGTCCGAAGAATATAGGAGATTGTATATTTCTCCTCCCAGGCCGGCAAAAAACTCGAATAGCTTACTTCCAGAGGCTCTGAAAGGCCAGGCGGCAGCTCCAGATTGAAGGAATACCAGATTAATTCCTGGCTGGCTATCACAAAATCATCATCACCAAAAACCTTATCTCGAAGAACTTTATTCAATCTCTCAATGGTCTCGGCAGGCAGATCACTGCGCTCCAGACAAGCTCTGGCTTGCTCCTCATCTTTACTCAACTTGCTCAAGTCAACAAACTCAGGAGTTTCAGGAACCACTTCCGCAAGTCCTGCTTTCAAAAGACTTTCCACAATTCCCCCTAACTCATCTCTAGGATATAGACATGGTGCCGGTGTACAAACTTCTTCCACCTTCAGGGAATTGCCTCCATAGGAGGCTTTCATGGAGACTATGCCTCCAATACTGGTACCACCGCACTTGTGACTGTAGGCTACCACCGGAAAACCTATTTTAAAGGTTCTCTTGCCTTTGCTGCGGTTTTCAAATCTGTAGACTGCGCGGTAACCGACACAGGGGAGAAGCATCTCGCCTGTGCCAGAGAAGGAAGGCACACGTCCTTCAATAGCGTCTTTAATGATCAACTTCTCTTCGGTGATGGAAACATCAGGCGCGCTTTCAACTTTGAAAGGTCTGAGTTCTCTTCCAGAACTTCCTATTGGCGTAGGATTAGCCAAAACAGAAGGCATAAAAGTCGGCAAACAAAATATCGACAGCAATCCGCAAACAGCCAATTTCACTGGACTTTTCACTATCTATGGGCGCCTCTTCTTCTCTCCACCACTATTGTTCCATGGTATTCCAATGTCGGCTAAATTGCCACTTCAAATCGCTAGCCGAGCAAATGATATACTGGCCCGGATCTTTAAATGGATGGTTAGAAATGAACCCACCTGAATCATTCAAGAGTCTGGTTGCTGCTAGCTTGATATTAGCCTGCACAACAGGCGCCCAGGCACAGGTAAGCACACACTCAACTTCCATGCCCGTGCCGGCACATTCTTCGCAGCATTTACAATGGCTCGACTATACTAGCGCCGACAAGTCCTTCTCCATGAAGATTCCAGACGGATGGGAAGTGAAAACCGGAAAGAACGGACTGATAGAAGTTTATAGTTACGACGACGAAAGCATTTCTATCTGGCCATTTTTTGTCCCGAAAAAACAGATAAATCTCACCGAGACAAAACAACTTTTCAGCGCTCTAATTAAAGATAAAGCATCCGGTGCCAACTGGTCAGAACCGAAACAGGTCGGTCAAAACGGGATGACCGCCAGTCACAAAGACGGCAAGCACAAACAAGTAATCTCCTTAATAGTACGCCCCACCAAATTCGGTACCATCGGCCGACTGTTCCTGGCAAAAGCACCGGATGGATATTCCAAACACTATTCAAATATTTTCTCTAATATTTTATCCAGCCTGAAGTTTAGACCCAATCCACCGAAGAAACCTGACGGATCAGATATTCAGAAAGCGGCCAATAGAAGCTCCGGACAAAACAGCCTGAAAGCTTACCTAGACTCGCTTGCCTGGACCAACTTCTCCGATCCCAAACAAAACGCTTTTTCCCTACAGGTTCCCCAGAGTTGGACAACCCAGGGAGCGATGGAGCAGCCAGGCTCACTGGATTATCGAGGCTGGGTGAACGCGACCTCGCCGGACCTTACCATGACAGTCTTCATGGGAGATAGCAGAATACCGATATACACGATACCGAATATGCAACTGGCTTCTTACGGCTTTGTGCAGGGCTCCAGATACAATCCCGGAGGATACAATTCGGTAGTAGCCAGTTATATCCCGGCCAACAAATACGTCGTTAAATACGGCAACGACATGTTGGGCAAATTGAAGATGAAGAACGTTCAGCTGGTCGCAACCAATAACCATCCAGACCTTGCCAGACAACTCAACGCGCCATTTAGCGGATTGTCTGACTATGGCTGTTCATCTTGCAAGTTTACAGCGGTGAATAATAAAGGCACACCAGTCGTCGCCCACTTTATGGCCTCCACAAGAAAAAGTAATGGCTTATGGTGGGTCACTCTGGTCTCCGGCGCATTGAGCAAAGCAGACCACGAGCCTGTTGCTCTTGCTGTACTTGGTCGCATGTTCGGCACATTTAAAATCAGCTCCAACTGGAAATCAGGACAACTCAGCTCCATTCAAACCGCATATGCTGGAATAACCCAGTGGTACAACCAGTACAATGAGACCATCCGCCAATCTTTTGCCGCAAGCGACGCCTGGAGACGCTCATTTTCCCAACAAGCTTCCGCCAGCCTGCTTGATACCAGCAGGTCATCCAACAGGTTCACCGATCATGATGAATGGATGAGGCAGGCGTCAAACAACATTCGTGATACCGAAGATGTAGTGGATCCCAACACTGGTAACTCCTACAATATCTGGTCCGGCGGAGACTATCACTATCTGAGCAATGACGGCTACACCGTATTAAGTACCAATGAACCCATTTATCCTTCGGCTCAGTGGAGTCAACTGACTACGCTTCCATAAGTAAAACACTAAAAAGAGAAGGTCCGGAGATTTGTTTCTCCGGACCTTTGCACTTATCGAAGATGTGACTCTAATACGGCCACTTCCAGTTTGCGAACTCTGGCTTATCAACGCCATATTCGTGAGCGTAAGCTCTAGCTTCTATCTGCATGTTGCGGTATCTTGATTTGGCATGGGCACCGGCAACTCTCAAACTATCGACCCGATCAATCACATCCATAGCCAGACTGAATCTATCTGTCTGGTTGTTGATTGCCAGCTCAAGAGGAGTGTTGATGTTACCCTTTTCCTTGTAACCTCGAACATGCATATTGTTGTGATTTGTTCTTCGGTAGGCAAGCCTGTGAATCAGCCATGGATAACCATGGAAGTTGAAGATTACCGGCTTATCCAGGGTGAATAAACTGTCGAAGTGCCTGTCAGGCAAACCATGGGGATGCTCGCTTTCGGGCTGAAGCATCATCAGATCCACCACATTAACAAAGCGGATTTTAAGATCAGGGAACTCTTCTCTCAATAGCGCGTTGGCGGCAAGAGCTTCCTGAGTAGCGATGTCTCCGGCACAAGCAAGAACCACATCCGGTTCCACGCCGTGATCATTGCTCGCCCACTCCCATATACCGATACCCTTTGTGCAGTGCTTGATTGCGTAGTCCATATCCATGTACTGTAAGTGGTTTTGCTTATCACAAACTATGACATTGATATAGTTTTTGCTTCTCAAACAATGATCGGTACAGGACAAAAGTGAATTCGCATCCGGTGGCAAATATATGCGAACAACTTCCTGGCCTTTATTTACCACCAGGTCGAGGAAACCAGGATCCTGATGGGTAAAGCCGTTGTGATCCTGGCGCCATACTGTGGATGTAATCAATAGATTAAGCGATGCCACACTGGCTCTCCAATCGAGATGATTGCAGATATCAAGCCACTTAGCATGTTGATTGAACATGGAGTCAATCACATGGACAAAAGCTTCATAGGTAGAGAAGAATCCATGCCGACCTGTCAAAAGGTAGGTCTCAAGCCAACCCTCCAGAGTATGCTCACTGAGCATCTCCATCACCCGGCCGTCCGAGGACAACTCGCCACCATCGGCATCTTCCGGGAAGTAGTTAGCCAGCCAGAGCTTCTTGGACTCTTTATATACATCATCCAACTTATTGGAAGTTGTCTCGTCCGGTCCAAAGAGCCTGAAGTTATTGGGATTCTCTTTCATGATATCCCGAATAAGTTTACCGATTGGACGGGTATTCTCCGCCTCACTTTGACCGGGTTTAGGCACCGAAACAGCATAAGACTTAAAATCAGGCATCTTCAATGAACGATAGAGCAATCCACCGTTGGCATGGGGATTCGAACCCATACGCCGCTTCCCTTCAGGAGCCAGCTCCTCAAGCTCTTTCTTGAACTTGCCTTCTTTGTCAAACAGTTCTTCCGGCTTATAGCTTCTCAGCCATTTATCGAGAAGCTCCAGCTGTTCCGGCTCGGACTTTGCTTTTGGCAAAGGAACCTGGTGCGAACGCCAGCTACCTTCCACTTTATGACCGCCCAGCTCCTGCGGACCGGTCCACCCCTTGGGGCTGCGAAGAATAATCATGGGCCAACGTGGACGCCCTTTAAATCCATTCTCTCTGGCATCGGTCTGGATCTTGCGAATCTGCTCAATGCAATGTTCAAGAGTAGCAGCCATAGCCTGGTGCATGGATTCGCTCTCGCTTCCTTCCACGAAATAAGGAGTATAGCCATATCCTTTAAACAGGTCTTCAAGCTCGTCGTGATCGATTCTAGCTAAGATCGTTGGGTTGTTGATCTTATATCCATTTAGATGCAAAATCGGCAACACAGCCCCATCCCGTACAGGGTTGATGAACTTGTTGGAATGCCAGGAAGTAGCCAGGGGACCGGTCTCAGACTCACCGTCTCCAACCACCACAGCGGTGATCAAATCGGGATTGTCCAGAACAGCACCATAAGCATGGGACACGCTATAACCAAGCTCGCCCCCTTCATGGATTGAGCCTGGAGTCTCCGGAGTGCAGTGAGAACCGATGCCGCCCGGGAAACTAAACTGTTTGAAGAAAGCCAGCATGCCATCTTCATCCAGACTTTTGTCGGGGTAAACCTCGGAATAAGTGCCTTCCAAATATACCGGCGCTAAAACCCCAGGCGCGCCATGTCCGGGGCCGGCCATGAAAATCATGTCCAGGTCGTACTTCTTGATCAGTCTATTCAAATGAATATACGTGAAGCTGAGACCGGGACTGGCGCCCCAGTGCCCGAGCAATCTGTTCTTAATATGCTCAGCCTTGAGCTTCTCTTTTAAAAGTGGATTGTCCTTTAAAAAAATCATTCCGGCAGCCAAATAGTTGCAAGCGCGCCAGTATGCATGAACTTTCTTAAGCTCTTCTTCCTTGAGCGGGCTGCCCTCTACCGTGGAGCGCGCCGGACCGAATGCGCTCAGCTCTGCCGCTTTCTCAAGTTGTTCGGATGCAATAACCATAGTACCTCCCGGATAGGTCAATAAGACTCAATTTGCGGATTTACCGCGCGAAGCTCTATCGAGACAATGAATGGACGAAGAGTACAGTTTATACCTTAATTCGGTAAGAATCGATGCACCGGAGGAATAAATTTGCAATCCGATGCGATCAGCCTAAAGACTGATTTTGAGCTGCGGAGTAAAGCTTCTTAAGAAAGACGTCTCTTCTGCCTTTACTTATTAACACTATGGTGTTCAATTAGCCGACTATTTCAGACTCGTATAAAGTAAAAACAGACACACCGTATGTAATATCATTTAAAGACAAAGACGAACAATGAAACACTGCCAGTAAAATTTCAGTCCCCACAAGACTTCAAAAACGCCTCAAAGTAATCTTTACCCTGCGGGGTAATTCGGAAGTAAGGCCCAGGCCTTTCCGTCTCAACAGAAATTACATAGCCTTCGGAGATGAGTATGCCTATAAATCTTTGGGCCCTCTGATGATTGGTCAGAGCCAGGCAATCTAATATCGATTTGAGACTGACTCCTTTATCCCGATGCCTGCCAGAATCTGCATGCTTCAGAACTTGCAGAATTGCTAGCTGGAGCTCTATATCAGTCCAATCCACGGAACTCGCATCATCCATTCATCTGTCCTTCCGAATAAAGAAATTACCTTGAAATGTAGTATGGAGGTGGCTTACACTTTCTTCTGGCATAGTCATCCTCATCCAAGACATGACGTTTCAAATAGGCTTTGTATTCCTCCAGAGTTAATTGTTTTCCGTCACGAATTTCGCGACACTCACTACAATGTTCTTTCCAATCAGGCGGCAGACGATAATAAGAAGGAGGCTGTTCAGGGCGCAATCTATTATCTGAATTTACCAGAAATGACTCATAGGCAGGGTCGTTCCAATAGAATCCCGCCGTCATAGAAGCCATCAATAGAGCCATTGCATATTTCAACATGGATACAGAATAATCCATGAATCAGAGCAGCAACATACGGTTATCACCACGCTCCAAACAAAAAGGAATCTAAGGCTAAATGACAGCAGCACGGAAGTCGAACTACTACTTCACCTTAACTTTCTGGGGAATAGCCGGCTTAACCACATTTACGGTGCAAGTAGCTTTCTTTAGAACCGCTTCCGCTACACTTCCAAGAAGAAGATGTTCTAATCCCTTTCTACCGTGGGAGCCGAGAACTATCAGGTCGGCGCACCATGCTTGAGCGTATTTGCATATTTCGGCAGCAGCATATCCGCAGCAGATATTTGTTTCAATCGTATATTCTTGTCCGAGAGATCCCTGAAGCAAGCCTTGAAACTCTTCAAGCAGAGCCCCTTTACTCTCAAATTCGGATTGCAAATGTTTTTTAGCGGAAGCCGGGAACAGCGCCGGAGCATCAGGCAACGGCTCCACAACACTTATAATCATGAATTGATCGGTATCTTCCCATTTCAATCTGGATAAAAAGTTCAATGCTTCTTTGGAACATTCAGAACTATCTGCTGCCAACAATACTCTCATGAAAGTCTTTCCTTCTCTTAGCCAAAGCTATCAATTGCTTATTCTCTCTACTCAATCATCTCCGCCGGAGGCGGTAGCCGGTCTCACGCCAACGCCTAGTAGTTTGGCCACAAGAAAGACGGACAAACCAGCCAGCATTCCCGGCATCACTTCGTATGTGATATCGGAAAGACCCATGTTGCGCCAGGCAAGCATGACTACCAGACCGGTAAGCATCATCCCCATGGCCACCGCTTCGGAGGGTTTCTGACCGAGAGCATAAATAGCTACCAATGGAGCGAAGGCACACCCCAAAGCCCCCGAGGCGACAAGCACAAGATCAAAAACACTCTCATTGCCTCCAAGAGCAATTGCTAATGCGATAAGAGTAACCAGAACCGTTGCTGCTTTGGACATATAATAGCCCACATTTTTGATGGGTAGAACATCCCGGGTCAATGAAGCGGAACAACTCAGAATTTGAGAGTCGGCAGTGGACATGGTCGCTGCAAATATACCGGCAAGAATCAATCCAATGAGTGCCTCCGGCAATAACTTGAGAGACAATGTGGGAAGTGCAAGCTCCGCGTCAAAGTTGCTGGTCATGGGGATCAATACCCGGGAAGCCAGACCGACCAAAATAGTGAGAACAAAGAGGAGCGTATACCAGAAGTAATAGTATGCCCTTGTTTTACTCATGTTTCCGGGATCGTCCATGGACATAAAACGAACCATGACATGGGGTTGACCGATGACAAGAAATCCGGCAAACAACCACCCTAGAATGAACAACGAGGGTCCGGCGATGCTCCCAAGAGGAGAACCGTGCGGAAGAATACTCATGAATGTTGGCGATACAGCGTAAAGCGCGTTCACAAAAGCACTGGCGCCACCACTGGCATTGACACCAGCCACAACCAGTATCCCCATGGAAAGGAACATCACAATTCCCTGGGCGGCATCCGTCCAGATAGAGGCTCTGATACCACCGGAGAAGCAGTAGAGCACCACGATGACGCTTCCAATAATGGCGCCGGCGGCATAGTCCCATCCGAATAATGCATGCAAAGCCTTACTCCCCGCGTTGAACTGAGCGGCCGCGTATGCACCAAGAAAGATTAAGGTGATGAGGCCGCCGGTGACACGCAATGCCTTAAAGTCAGTGCCATGCCATCTACTTAGCGCGTCTGGGTATGTAAGAATATTTTTGTCTTCCGAGACAACACGCAGTCGTTTGTGGATGAATAGAGATGTAAGGAAATCCCCGAAGATCCAACCAATAGCAAGCCAAATGGAAGACAATCCATGCAAGTACGTGTAGCCGATCATGCCGATGAACATATAGCCGCTACTATATGTGGCCACCGCTGACAGTGCCACCAACCAGGGCTTTACACTTTGTCCGGCCAGCAAATAATCTTCATTTGTTTGCTTGTGCTTAAATGCCGAAGCCATTCCTATTAAGACAAAAACGAGCAGGAAACAGCAGAAACTAGCGATAATCATGAGCTACCTTTATAAAAGAGAACCTGGCCGTTTGCAACAACAGAAAATGCATAGCAAAGGAAAGCCCTTTTACCATGCAGGTTTAAATATGTTCTACAAGAAATGGTCTACAACTGATTGGTGCAGGGTAACATCTTTAAAAACTAAATTCAAACGAGACTTAGAGACAGCTAATCTGGCTAAAATAAAGCATTTTGAAAAAGCCCCCAAGAGAAAAGCCCTGGCTAGCAAAGCTAATCACGGCTCTTTCTCTTATATAAATCCGAGTAGTATCTCTTATCTATAGCCACTCTTGCGGATCAACTTGCTGCAGGCACCAGTCCGGTGAAGTGCCTAATCAGATCATCGCGATTGATAGGCACTTTTCTACCACTGCGCTCCATAAGCCTTCTCAAGCGTATCCATTTGATACCCAGGTTCCGGTTATTTCGCTTATAAACGATACCGAGCTTCTGTAGCTGCTTACACTCCGGCTTAAACTTCTCAGGCATCTCTTTGATGTAAACTCCTTCTCTTCCATGTAACCAGGAAAGAAAGTCAGAACATTCGCGGATGGAGCCAAAGATTTTGTTAGTCGATTTATTCATTAAATACCCTCATTGATTTTGATTCGAATCTACTGTGCTAATAAAGACGCACAGCACCATAAGTATTCACTCAAGGCGAATACGCTATAACCAGTTAAAGAAGACTGGCTTCGCTATGTGGGGTATCTAAAAGAATTAGAGTGAAATTTAGTGTACAGCTTAATCATTCCACCACCTCCAAACTAAAAGCATGATGAAGCTGTCGCCTCGCTTTCCTCGATCTGAGAAAATAGGCACATTACCACGAGACTTCTATCTATTACCTATAGTAGCACAAAAGCGCCCTCACGTCAAGGGTTGCTGGTATCATATATGGTGCCCCTACAAGAACCAACAATTTGACAGAGAGTAGCTTCATCTCAAGTGCGGCTCCTGGACTGACTCTACATAAGCAATGGTCATGCGGAATTAAAGATTAAATGTCAAGATCTCCGATCTTCCATCCCTGTAGTGATTGAATTTGCACTTCTTCCCTGGCGCTAAATTTGGGTAGGTGCTTTTCAAAGAGGAAAGCAGATTTTCATACCTGGGATTACTTGTCCTGCAGGTTCTTCTTTGCTGTCCGTTAATCTCAATAAAGATAGACTTGTCTTCTTCTTTTATCAGGGCGCTCTCCCAATAAATTGGATTGTCACTATAGTCTGTTTGTTCTTCTATGCTCATTCACTCTCCAATGGTCGATCTCAAACCGAAACAATCGCATCTAAATCCAGTATCTTCCAATGCCCGCTAAAAAGCATCGGAGATTGCGACCAGCCAAATATGCCAAGCCGGGCCCGGTCCTTAAAAATATGTTCTTGCTTCATTATAACTGAATGAAGCGCAGTTATAAAGAGGGAACAAAATTTAGCCGGTGGACACCGCTCCGCTCATTTCTCTCTTGCCGGCGCGAAGATTATGGTGAGCCGCCTTCACTATCTCTTCCAGGTTACTTCCATCAGCAGCAGAAGCAATACCGGCACTGAAGGTAGTGCAAAACTTATGGCTGGAACCGGGGAATTTGCGAGCAGCGAACTCATCGAGCGCCTTCTTCATAGCTCCGGCAACATCTTGGACTTCACTGCCGGGAACGACAATCGCGTAACCGGAGGTGCTCCACTTGCATCGCAAACTCTCTGCTGAAAAACGCTCTTGCAATATCAAACCAAGCTCCGCTGCCGCCGAGTGCGCGCCATGAAAACCCTGGGTGATTGTCGTGTGGTCAAACTCATCAATTTCAAGAAGAGAGAGGGTAAATGATTTATTGTCCTCTCTATATGACTCAAGAAACTTCTGCGCTTCAGCCATGAATGCCTGGGTGGTCAACATCCTTGATTCAGGGTCCCTCGCCCTGTCCTTCCGCTTCCTGGAAGCAAGAGCCAACTGAGAAGAGACTCTGGCCACAAGCTCCTCAGACAAAACCGGTTTGGTCAGAAAGTCACTTGCGCCGACGGCAAACGCGGCGGAGCGAGCATCCTGACTGGTCTTGGATGTCAGAAAAATCACTGGAACATCGGTCCAACGACCTTCTGCACGAATCTGCCTGCAAACTTCATAACCGGTCAGCATGGGCATCATCACATCGAGCACCACAAGATCAGGCTGGAAAGCCTCCATCTGCTCCAGGACTTTAATAGGGTTGGTTTCGTAGACTGCCTCCATACGCTGGTCGGTGAGAACCCCGGCGGCAAACTTGCAGAGCACCTCATCATCATCCACGAGAAGTACACGTGGCTGACCCGGCACGCTGATCTTAAGAAGTGCTTTGACAGATTGGCGAAGATTGTCACCATTTACGGCACCATTTATCACATGCGAAGCGCCCATATAAATCAGGTCCGCGTTGGTGAGGGGCGTATCTTTGTTGCAGAGTAAGCCGATGGGAATACTCTCGTTACCGGGGATATTTCTGACCCTGGCACAATCCCTGACAGCAGACTTGATATCGCTAGCGGTATCTATAATGACAGCGTCCAACCGGTTTTCGGCGGCATACTTCATAAACGCCGCAGGACTATCCGTCCCCTGGACATGAGCAAGACGCATGGTTGCCTCTTCTCTAGCGGCATCGATGACGCTATCCCTCTGGCTCAGAATGAGCACCCTGTTTTTAACGGAGGATGGTGCTGAGTCTTTGCCATCAATCAATGCTTCAGAAACAAGTTCGGTTCCTTTTGCCACCAGCCTTATAATCTCCGACCAATAGATCTCCTGGTCGGTTGTGTCTCGACTGTCAATAGACATCAGGAAATCTTCAAGCTTTCCTGCCACCGCTCCTATATCCTCAAGACCAAGCGAGCCCGCAGTTCCGCGAATACTATGGGCGATGCGAATAGCAACGATAAGCGGAGCATCGTCTTCCTTATTGTTGTTCTTCTCGTCAATACTGGAGACAAGCAGCTTCCAGTCACGATCCAGCTGCTCGTAGTACTCGGCCCGTGCTTGTTTGATAGCCTGTTCCACTTTAAGCTTCTTGGCCACATTTCGCATCTCGGCGATCATTTCGGCATCAGCTTCTCTATCCACATTTGTGGCTCCTGCTTCTATATCAGCTATGCCTTCTTTCAAATTCGACTTCTGGTAGCCTGGCAGAAGCGATTCAATCTGCTGCAGAAAAGCCGATGGAATAATGGGCTTCTGGACAATCAATGCGACACTCAAAATATTCCTCAGCCAGGAAAATGTCTTGGCGTCACAGGGTACGGCAGAGCAAAAGACAATCGGAGTGTTGCCGCCAGCTTCCCGGAGTTTTGTAATCCAGGTCATCCCGTCCATCTGGGGTAATCTGTAATCGACGATCGCAAGCACCGTCTCCTTTTTGGAGAGAATAGTATTCGCTTCGGCCGGGGAATTCGCCTCCACGACCCTGTAACCATGAGGTCGCAAAAGGTTTGCCACAAGGCCTCTAAAGGTGGGATCGTCATCCAGAATTAAAATCGAACCTTTACCGTTGGCGCTCACTGTCATTACTCCTTAACTCGATAAAATTTAGACGGTTATAAAAGGCTAAATGCTCGCAGGGTCCTGTATTTTACTACCAGATCATGAACATTTCGCTCGGCGTCTCTATACGGTCTTTTCCTCGACTACCTTTGCTTCCAGGGCTTCCTTATATCGCTTTATCTCGAACCAGAATATGGAGCCTTCTCCCGGTGCGCTGTCGAGTCCGATCTCTCCGCCGTGTTGCTCCACCAGGGACTTGCAGATGGCCAGTCCTAGCCCGGTGCCCCCTTTGGGACGACTATCGGTGGAGTTTAACTGCTGAAAAATCTTGAACAGCTTCTGCTGGTCTTTTTCACCTATTCCTGGACCTTGGTCGCAAACCGAGAACCTTATTCTGTCATCCCTGGGATCTGCTGACAGCATGACTTCACCTTCTTCAGGTGAGAATTTGACAGCGTTGGAAATTAAATTCGTGAGAATTTGTGCGACCTTATCCCGGTCGGCAAATATCTTGTCCTCACAGATCTCACCTTTTACCAGTCGAACAGAATGATCCTGGGCATAGGCATTCATGGACTCCATAACTTCGTCTGTCAACTTCAAAGGACTGAGAGGAACAGGTTTGATTTCAAGCTTTCCAGCTTCGATCTTACGAATGTCGAGGATATCGTTTATTAAACGAACCAATCTATCGCACTCCTTTCTACCCATGGTGACCAACCGCCGGGCTTTGGGCGAAAGCTCACCGCCTTTGCCTCCTTCCAGCAAAGCCAGGGAGCCTTTGATGGAAGTCAGAGGTGTACGCAATTCATGGGAGACCATGGAGTAGAACTCACTTACTCGCTTTTCGGCTTCGTGCCTGGCGGTGATATCGTCAACAACCACGACACCGCCGATGATATTACCATCATCATCGCGAACCGGTCTTCCGTTTACATTGATTACTATGTTGTCACCAACCTCTTCATTGACGTAGGTAATGGCGACGTTATCTGTGGACGCGCCTTCGAGCGCCCTCACAATCGGCAAATCCTCATACCGCAAAGGCTTACCGTCATCAGCGTAAAAGACTTTATCCATCCAATAGTCTACACTCTTCTCACCAATGCCGGTGCCAAGAATCTGCTCCAGTGGACGATTATAGAGCCTCAGTCCGCCTTTCTTCTCCGCGTAGATAACGCCGGAACTCATGTTATCCAGAACCGAGTCCATAACACCCTTGGCCTGAGCCAACTCTCTCATCGACTTCTGCAGCTTGTCTTCAATATCCCTGCGTTCAATCAACTGACCGATTTCGGCTCCAACCAGGGAGAAAGCTTCCACTAGATCCTTGTCTGGTTTCTCGATCTGACTACTATAAAAGGCGAAGATGCCTATGAAAGTTTCCCCGGAGAATAATGGAAATGCAAATCCGCTATGCAAATCTGCGCTCTTGATCAAATCAGCAGGACTATATTCTGAAACATCCCTGGACCAGTGGGCGTTTTCATCTTGCCAGACAAGTCCGGCCAAACCTTCTCCCTTCTTAACCGTGGCAACTCGGGTCAGCTCTTCCAGTTCAGGCTCCGGCGTCTTACTGTAAAAGCCGCTGCATTCAAGGAAGTCTCCATTCTCGCTCTCCTGCAAATAGAGACCGACCTGCCAGTTGAATTGCTCGCATATGTCTTCGAGAATGCCTGCAATAGAAGTGGAAAGGTCCTCGGTCTTAGCCATCACATACGAAACTTCAAAAAGAACTTGCTGGGTCAGACGGCTTCGCCTTCTAGAAGCGTCCATCCGCGTTATGTAGAAAAATCCGGTCACGAAGGCGACCAGTGCGACAAAGGAGAGAAGAATAAGCCTGTCCAGAGCGGACGCTGCCGCCAGCTCCAACTGCGCAGACTGTATACGGAGAATGCGATTCTCTTCTCTCTTCATCTGACGCATGCATCGAACAAATGCTTCCATCTGCTCCTGACCATGATCAGTTAGAACAACATTCTTCGCTTCTTGATAGTGCCCAAGCCTGCGAAGCTCCATGGTTCTTCCCAATTCTGCCAACTTCTTATCGATATGACTTTTCATATCGACCAACCTCTGGGCCCGCAAACCACTGTTGCCTGCCATGGATTCCACTGTGGCAAAGATACTCAGGAGACGTTCCGAATTACTTTTAAACGGCTCCAGATATTTTCTTCTGCCGGTTATCAAATATCCCCTTTGCTGGGACTCGACCATGTACATGGCTGACTCAAGCCGCGTCAGGAGGGTTATCAGTTGCTGGGTTCTGATTACAGCCCTTCTATGTTCGGAAAGCTCCCGGGCCTGAATATATGTAGCCGTAACCGCCACCACAAGAATTGTGGCCACCACGGTAGCGGAGAGCAGAAGCAGTATTCGTGAGAAGTTATCTTGAGAGCGCTTTCTAGGCATTCCCCTCGACCTTCTCGCTGCTTCGCTCAAGCAAGTCTTCTATCTGTTCGGTGAGACTCATGGGATCAAAAGGCTTGCTCAAAACGCCAAGCACGTCCAAATGATCGTATTCGGTAAGTTCCTGGGTCTGTACCCTGGCAGTCAAAAAGATGATCGGAATGCCTTCGGTAACAGGATCGGCTTTCAGCTCTTTCAGGGTGGCTATTCCGTCTTTTTCGGGCATCATCCGGTCTAGTAAGATCAAATCCGGCTTATTCTCCCGGGCGATCGCCAACCCTTTATCACCAGATGAGGCCAGTAGAACACTCCAGTCATCCTCAAGAGAGATCTCCAGAATTTCTCTGATGCTCTTTTCGTCATCGATTACTAAAACTGTTCTTTCCATTATCTGCTCTCTTGATTTGACGGGTTTTTAATATGTATCTATATATAAGGAACGGGAAAATCAATGCTTGCGAGCCAAGCTCAAATCTTTGGTCGGTTTAACCAGGAAAGTGTGTCTGCATCAAGCCTTGAAGAGTTTCATCGGTCATGGGCTTGACCACATAGTCTTTGATTGCCGGATTAGCTTTTACAAGGTCAATTTCCGGACATTTATCCGATGCGACCATCATAATTATTTGAGCTGTCTTGTCTGACTCATGGAGACTTTGATAAGCCTCCACGAATTGCCAGCCGTCCATTCCCGGCATCTCAACGTCCAGCAGTATCAGCTGTGGTGGCAAACAGGATTTCTTATCGTATGATGTCAGATAGTCTATAGCACCGTGACCGGTTCTCATGGTCGCCACGTGCCCAACACAGCCCAATCGCTGTATCATTCTCTCGTGGAGAAAGTTGTCGGACATGCTGTCATCCACAAGCATGACACAGTCGAGCCTGGCACCCATTTTGCTATCCCCCTGACCCACCAAGTAATCTTACTTTTATAGCAGGGTGGAATTAAGCCTTCAAGCGCCCGACACTTGTCTACCTCCGCAAGGACGCAAAAACAATGCAGTTAACGGCTGAAGCCCAGCTTCATGGATTTTGCTATCAAGTTCACAAAATAGCCTACTCAGCTTCTATTGTGAACATATTCAGGGAACATTAGGTGAACATATGAGCGGCTTCGTAGATATCCTTGAACCCCTACCAGATCTTGGTTTTGAGCATCATACTGATGGTCATTATCAGGCTGGCGGCAAGGAGTATGATCGCCATTATTATGGTAGGGGACCAGATAGAGATTGAAGATGCCGGCGAGACACAGCGTAGATGATGATGAGCTTTAAAATACTGGAAAACTCCACCGGCTATACCCAGAACCCCCAGGGACATAAGCACTAGACCAAGGGTTCTAGGAGAGGCAAGATTCAAATCCTTTAGAGTGCTGTGCTGAATCAGAGTGTGGACATACTTGGCGAAGGTGAATCCGAATCCAAGCAGAGCAAGCGATGTGCGAATCCAGGCAAGCAGAGTACGATCCAGAGCCAGGGTAGTACGTGTCATGGCAAGCTCGGTATTGATGTTGGTCTTCTTGGGACCTTCCTGCTTCGCCTCGTTGCAATCTCCTTCTGCCATCAAGAATCTCCATCATCTTAATTTCCCGCCAGAGACGATTATGGCACAGCAGTCTCGCAGGTCAAATTTCCCTGAGTTCTAAGACATTCGATAAATCTCTCAAATTCAAGAGATAAAAGAAAAACGTGGTAATCGCCAAGACCGCGAGATTCATCCTGAGGAGCACTTGCACCGTATACAGTGCCTCAAAAACAACCATCACCGGCTCACTGCTCCCGGTATAGGTTCGGCATCAATCCAATCCAATCCAATCAAATCGAATCCAGAAGAAGTCCAAAAGTATTGATATCGCGCGACATCCGACGAAACAGCCCGGCTCGGTCAGTTAACCAAAATAATACATAGCATGGGAATTCTCCCATCGACTTGATCTTCGGAAGTTCTTATCTTATCCGCTATGGAAGGGTTTACGAGTCAGACAACAGCAATGAGAACGCCTATTTATCTAAAACAAGCAATTCTCTTATCGGCAATGATTGTTCTAGTCAGTGCTCTTAATTGCCCTGGTGCTAATGCGAAAAACATTCAGTTCCACGGCAAGCTAAAAGAAGTGATTAAAAAGCACAGAGACTCGGTCCATGCAGCCGCTCAAAAATCGCAAAAGCTTGCCATGAAGTCGGCAGCGACTGAAAAGGTCAATCATCCTCGCATCCTCTACTTCTATGCCCGCTGGGCAGAACCCTGCAAGCGCATGGAACACCGCCTCAAAGAATCCATGCAGCCCTGGGCCGACCAGGTAGACTTTGTCGCCTACGATGTGGATGACGAAGCCAATGCTTCCATTATCAGAAAGTATCAGGTGAGCCCAATCCCCACGGTTCTCTATCTAGACAAAAGCGGAAAGATAGCGAGCATGAATATCGGCTACTCGAAGAACACAGATATCAACTCTTGCATAGAAAAAATTATTCCTGGAAGTTGAAATCAACCACCGGGTGAGGTTCGATGCAGAATAGAGAGACGGCAAAAATCTCCGTTTAATTTTTAATGGGAAGATCCCCATGGAGATCGGCGGACCGTAGATATATTGTGGCAGAACCGGCAGTAAAGATTACGCCGACGTTTCTCAATAAAAACAGGAATCATAAGCAATGGCATTTGAACAAGGCGACGTCCCGAATAGAGCCCAGACATCAGGAGATGAGGCTCGCTCAGCTCTCTCCAACGAATACATTCAGCTGGCCAGTCTACCCGGCGATACGGAGATCACCGGAGACGGAGACCGGCACAATAACATTTTAGAAGCCTCCGAGCCGGCAGATGCCCGGGTGGCGCAAACCCAGCTCTCCCCGGAAATCGAGGCGATGAAAAGACAGTATCCTGTTATTGGGGAGCTGTTTGAAGAGTATAGCGGTCTAGTAAATGGCGGCAGTCCCGAAGATTATCTGAAAGCGGAGCCAAAATTCCGAAAAGCTGTAACAGACTCGGACACCAGCCACAGGGATCTGGAACAAAGCTTAGATAAAAGACTGAAAGATCTGGGACCAGGCTTGCCTGGACTGGTGAAAGACTATACCGATGCCAACAAAGCGATGGAAGACGCTCTGAAAGCATTGCCGCCGGATGAACAGAATCGAATCATCCGCAACATGCAAATCAAACAGATACCGATGTCGAAAGCGGCAGGACAACATAGAGAGCTGGCTGAAGCCGCCGCTAAAGTCGAAAAAATCTTTAAAGACAACACACCCACTTTCCTTAAATTGACAGAAATGCAAGGTGAGTTGGCGCTCTCCACCCAGCAGAGGCAATATGCCAGAGAGATGCATGGTGACACCCTGGAGCACGGCGCCGGTGCCGCAGAACCGGGTCAAAGAAGACAGATGCTGGCAGAGAAAGCCAGAATCGACCAGGAAGTCAAAGACATTAACGAAGGCGGCGTCCCGAACATTATGGACTATATCAAAGACTAAACGCCCTCAAAGACAAATCATGGTCAACTCTCTTCGCTATTCCAGGTGCCCTTGCCATAGCCAAGCTCCCGGGCAGCCTGCCTTTCGGCGTCATTGAGAACTTTCCATCCTTTGTTAAAGCTCTCCGGCGCTCCCTTATCACCGCGCCAGCTTCTGGCGGACCAACCGAGTATCTTCCAGAGCCTCTTCTCCCGAGCAGTTAAATCGCCCCAATAAAATGCATTCCAGAATGAATCGGGATGGAGAAACTCGCCTGTGTTAGGGGGGATTCGCACGGTCTCCGGGTCAGGCTTGTCCTGGGTCCAGCGCAAATCACTGATTCTCTGGCGTTCCGATAGTTCACCGATGGAAGCAACAATCTTGCCGCGCACATGGCGACCGGCAATTCGCTCCAGACCTTCCAATATTTCATCAAAGCCGATCACCGAATCAATTACGGGATGGACGGCTCCGTTAGCCACCATGGATCCCAGTTCATCGCCCATGGCTTTCAACTCGTCCACAGCCTCAGGACTATCATTGAGCTCGGCGCTACCGAGCATTACCGAATGAAGGCTAAAGGGTCTGGCGATTCTATCCAGCTTGGTCAAATCCGGCAGACCGGCGATACAAGCCACCGCGCCACCATATTTGAGGATAGACATGGCGCTCAAAGCGCTTTCCGACGACACTGTGTCCAGGATGTAGTCTAACTCCAGATTGTTTTCCTTGAGAATAGCCAGAACCGATTGTTTTATATCTTCGCTCTTATAGTCGACAACATGACGGGCTCCCAGGGTCTCCAGAAATTCAACATTGTCGGTGGAGCACGTGGATATCACATTGAGACCAAGGGCGCAGGCAATTTGTATGGCAAAAGTGCCGACACCGCCGGAGCCACCAAGAATTAAAATAGTATTGCCGGCTTTGATCTCCATGCGCTTCACCAGGGCTTGATAGGCGGTGAATCCGGCGCAAGGTATTGCCGCAGCCTCAATAAAAGACAATCCTTCAGGAAGGCGACTGATAGCCCTCGCGTCCACAAGCAGATACTCGGCGAAGCCGCCGGTTCCGGCTATGCCCGTGTGGAAATAGACTTTGTCCCCTTCTCGCCAGCGGGGCTCCTCGGGAGATACGGAATCAACTACCCCGGCCACATCGAATCCCAACACCACCGGGTATTTAAAAACTTCATGGCCTCTCTCGGCGATATTACAATCCACCGGATTCAGCCCGACCGCTTCCACCTTTACCCTCAGATAACCGGCTTTCAATTTTGGCTTCTTAACCTGGCTAAACTCCATTTTTGAAAAGGAACCAGGCTTCTTGAGCAAAAGGGCTCTCATAGATCTCTCCTTAATATGCCGCTCACTTCCAGCGTTTGAATAATATACCGGATGGAAAGCGGCAAGGTATCAAATAAAGCGGCAAATTCTCAGACACTTGCCGCGGAAATGCTTGAAAAGCTGCTCTCTTGAGATCAGAAGAAGGCAACTTCGCCATGGTGTACCATAGACCAGAACAGTGCAAATTTTGACGATTTTTTGTGCTGAAGATAGAAAGCCCGAGTCTAAGATCGAAATGCAAAAATTGATCAGTTTAGTATGGAACAGGGAAGAGAGAAGAGCTCGCGCCTTATTGCGTTTGCTCTTTCATTATATTCTTATTCTGGCCACCTCCCAGCTAGCGCTGTTAATAATCCAGGCTTTATCTCCTGATATGGAGAGCTGGTATAGCCGGCTCAGCTCTCCTCAGTGGGTACTCACATCATTCTTTCTTGCCATGCTGACCGTCGGCGCCACATATTTTTGTGGACGGTTTTTAGATAAGCGAAAGTTTGCCGACTTCGGTCTGATGCTAAATCACAGGTGGTGGCGCGACTGCCTCTTTGGCGTGGTCCTGGCATTTCTGCAGATTGGAATGATTTTTCTGGTGGAGCTTTTACTGGGCTGGGTAAAAGTCGAGAGTTATTTCACCATGACAGGCACCACCGGTAATAGCTGGTTCTCCATCATCACCACAGCACTCCTTTCCCTATCCATGCTGATTTTCTCCGGGATCAAAGAAGAGATCATCACAAGAGCCTATCAGCTTAAAAACCTGATCGAAGGATGCGGAGCAGCAGGCAAAACAGGATCTATTTTGATAGCGATGTTTCTATCCGCCTCGTACTTTGGTGCTCAGCATCTTATCAACCCGAGCGCTTCCATCATGAGCACAGTCAACCTCACCCTGGCCGGTATCATGTACGCTTACGCGTTTGTTTTGACAGGCAGGTTAGCCCTCCCCCTGGGTCTCCACATAAGCTGGAACTTCTGCGAGGGAGTTGTCTTCGGGTATGCCGTAAGCGGATACAATCTCTCGCCCCAGATTCTCTCCACCTCCGTCAGCGGTCCCGAAATATTCACCGGCGGCTCATTCGGTCCGGAAGCAGGGCTACTAAGAATTCCCGCCATGCTGATTTGTGCTCTTTTAATTACAGCCTGGGTAAAATTCAATACCGGCGAAGTTAAGCTCGAAAGAGATCTTACGAAACCTGATGAACTTTAGAGTATTTCAACCCAGACTAAAATCAATCCAGACCGCCCGACGTAAAAATTCTCCTTATCAGAATCAATCCCAGCACCAGGGACAGTACCGAGCCGAAAGCTCCTATTAAGGAGACTCCGAATAAATGTGGAGCGACATCATTGGCCCACAAATTAGAAGACCCCATGAATAGAGCAGCTACGATGATGCCGTAAACCAGCCGGTTGAGAGGTCTATCCAGACCACTAAGCTCGAGTTTGATATTCAGGGTGCCGCTGTGTAAGCGTTGCAGAATCCCGGTCAGATCACGGGGCAGATTGACTATCAGATGGTCCCAGTCTCTGTAGGACCGGTGCACCCGCTTCCAAATTCTCTGGGGAGAATACTTTCTTTGTATGTGTTGATGCTGATAGTCTCTCAGTATTTTAGAGAGATTGAAGCTGGTGTCAAAGACCCTGGAGGTCCCTTCAAGTTGCACCAGTACCATGAACAACATGTTTACCCGTGGTGGCAAGATCAGCCGGTGGGTTCTGACTATGGACAGACATCCATAGATCATCGCTTTCATGTCGAACTGTTCCACATCTTTGCCCAACTCAGAACTGACAAACCGACCGATGTCGGCTCTGAGCGCGTCGCGATCCAGACCTGGCGGCTCGCTACTTACTCTCAACAATTCGTCGGTCAGAAGAGTGGTGTCTTTGGAGACAAAAGCATTTGCCACGTCTTCGAACTCTTCCTGGGTCTTTTCATCGATTCTCTCGACTTTCCCACAATCTAGCAATCCGATACGGCCGTCATAGAGAACGAAAATATTTCCGGGATGGGGATCGGCATGGTAAACGCCGTCTCGGAAGATCATATCCAGAAAAATGTTAGCGCCCTGTATGGCCAACTCCCTCGTGTCGATATTTTCCTTCTTGACCCTCTCTCTATCGGCAACGCTAAATCCGTGTAAGCGCTCCATGGTGAGCACCCTTTCGGTGGATATCGAAGGATAAGGTTTGGGCAGATGTAGATACGGATTGTTGGCGAAATTTTCGATAATGGTCTCCATGTTTCGCAATTCGCATGTAAAATCCATCTCCCTCAATAAAATTCGCTCGAAGTCTCTTGCCAGCGCCCGGGGCTGGAAGCGTCGCAGCTCAGCGCTTTGAGACTCAGCCAACTCAGCGAGATTGGCGATTATTTTCAAGTCTTCTCTTACTTTCTCTTCTATGCCGGCATGTTGAATTTTGACCACGACCTCGCTGCCGTCCCGAAGACGAGCCAGGTGCACCTGACCTATGGAAGCCGAAGAGATGGGTTCTTCTTCGAAATAAGCAAATACGTTCTCCACCGGGCAACCCAGCTCAGCTTCAAGCAGCTGCCTGGCCACTTCAGGCGGGTCCGGAGGCACATGGGCCTGGAGAGAGGATAACTCTTCGGCAAGTTCCGGACCGACCATATCCGCTCGGGTGCTCATCATCTGACCGAACTTGATAAATGTGGTCCCCAGCTCGGTGATCGCCATACGCACCCGGGCTTCCACCGTGAGCGTGGACAAATCTTCGCCGTCCGGACCGATAAACTTCTCTTTCAAGAACTCCGGTGAGTCGGCGGTAACAAAATCCGATAAGCCATACCGGGCTAAGATTCCAACGATTTCGTTGAAGCGCTTCAGGCCCCTTGCCTCGATGGGATATGTCAAATTCATGGGAACTGCCTACCTCGTATTCTAGTCTCGACCTCCGGACAATTTTATATAGCAAACATCCGGAGCGATGAAGCCCGGGAGAAGATCCAGACTCTGCAACCGGCGAGAATACTGTGAGGTTAAGGATTGTTCCGAGATAGAGCCGGATTTTCTACTAAATTTTGATGGAAGCGGGTAAATAAATAGAAGTTATTATGCGTGTGGTGTTTTACGATGAAAAAATTGATGGGTGTTCTATGTATGGCTGGCTTGCTGCATGGTCTCGCTTATCAACCTTCCTGGGCAGGTTGACGACCCCGCTCTGTCTCGTCAGGTGGGACGAGAACCTACAATAACTACACTCCTCAGAAAGCAGTATTCAAAAACTACGGATCATCCGGTCAGACCGGGAGGCGAGCTAGCGCCACGGTGGCCACGGTCCAGTACGACCCCAAAATGGTCAAAGAGTATGTCTCCAAGGCGGATAACTACCGCAATCTGGCCAGAGCCAGCCAGGAGTCAGGAGATTATGCCGCCGCGGCAAATTGTTATAGACAGAGTTTTACTCTGCGCAATAGAGTTCTGGGTCATCAACATCCCGAGGTTATGAATGACGCCCACAACCTTGCCTCCATGCTTCAGAAAGACAAAAAGTACTCCCAGGCGGAGAGCTATCTGAACTGGTGTCTGAAAGCAAACGCCCGCACCCACGGCGCCGGCGCATATGAGTTTGCCCAGACCAGAGAAGCGATGGGCAAATTGTATCTGGAGCAGGGACAATATCCCAGAGCGATCAACAACTTCAAACAGGTTGTAGCCCTGAACGAACGCTACAAAGGCGCGGCCAGCAAGAACACTTTTAAAGCGAAAAAAGCCCTTGCCAAAGCTTATCTAAAGTCCGGCGACCGGGAAAAATTCGAGGAGATTATGGAATCGGCAAGGTTGGCTTATTCCGGCAGCAATGAGGCTGGCGAAGAGAAGGCAGCGGCACCGACTACCCCCACAACCATAGCCGTCCAGGCCCAGGAGTAGACTGCTTTAACCGAAAGAGGTAGACCTATCTGACAGGGGATACAAGATATAATAGCTTGTATCCTTTGTTAGATATTTCCATGGCGCTTTCTCAAAAGCAATTAGAAAAGCAAATCCGCCCCTCCGGTGGTGGCAAAGATCTTGTCATCATTGGAATGGTGGGACTGGTAATGATTGCCGCGTTTATCTTTTTTCTATTCAAGATAATCGGCCAATCCGAAGAGCACGTGGAAAAAGTGCGAAAGACAAAAATGAAATATCAGGAGTCGCTGAAGTGGCGTCCCGATAGCAACCTCAGTGAAAAACGCATTCTCCAGGACCTCAAAATAGACCCGAGAAGAAGAAAAGCATCTTACAGACAGCTTGATCTATCTCGCAAATCCTTTAAATATCTGGGTCGCATGGTAAGCCTGGAAGACCTGAGCCTCTCCGGCTGTGTTTTCAAAGATAGCTGGTTGAAGTACATTCAAAATTTGCCCCTTATCGCCTTTAACCTGAGCAGCACCAACCTGACTGACAAAGGCACCAGGTACATATCCGAGATAGACAGTCTCAGGGCGCTGAGCCTTTCCGAAACAGAAATATCCGATCATGGTCTAAAAGCTATTTCGAATCTGACCAATCTAGGTTCCATCGGACTGGATGGAACCAACATCACCGACAACGGTGTCAGGTACCTGCTCAAATTGAAGAATCTCAGCCTTCTCAGCATCGCCAATACGAAGCTCAGTCCAATTTCTGTGGACAAACTGGTGGAGAGCAAGCGCCTCAGAGCTCTAAATGTGCAAGGTATTTATCTAAAACGCTCAAACGTCGAGAAAATTGCAGAGAATACTAAACTTCACTTCTTAACGATGAACAATTGTGGTCTCACAGACGAAGATGTCGCCCCCCTGACAAAATGCGGCACCATACAAAGGCTTAAAATGGACAGAAATGAGCTATCGGACAAGAGCCTCAAACTCCTGGCCAAATTGCCCCAATTAAGATTTCTCAGCGTGGAGCAATGCTTCGCCATCACAGACAAAGGAGCCAGAGAATTCCGCGAGAAAAAGCCCCAATGCAGATTGAAATACTCCCCAGAGAAAAACAAATTACAGAAAGGCATTCCCCTGCGCAATATCAATGAAGAAGTTATGTTTATCGAAGACCAGGTCAGATCGAAAGGAAAATAGTAGACGACCTCGACTCTCAGAAAGTCTATTTAACCCCGACATAACCTTGCTGCTTCTGAATAGGAAGTAGTGTGCCAGCTAAATTAACCACAGTCGACACAGGATCTTTTCCTATAACGACTCTTCTAAATCTAATGTCCGCCACAGAGCCATTGGTGTCATATGTGGTTCGCACCCCGGAGCCGCTCTCATCGAATTTTTCATAGATAGAAGGATCTCTATCGATGGAAGGTCCACCGATACTTACAAGCTCCCACTTGTATGCGAAGTCGGACTGCGGCATAAGCAGCGGTATCGCACCGATGCCAGCCCCAATCAGGGGAGGCTGCCTTTTGGCCGCGCCATAACCAGGGAAGACCAGTTTCCTCGCTATCATCCCGGAACCACCCTGGTCCAACTTAAAATTATCGAAGGAGACTAGATTGTTGTCCATGGGCTCTCCGGCGTGTCGGCCGCCCTGGGCACCGTAGCGACGGCTATAGATACGGATGAACATATCATAGCGTGGAGTAAACTCTACCTTGCCCAGGGGGATAGTAGCCGGTGGAACAATGGTAAGGGGCACCGGAGAGACCTCAAAAGAAGCGGCACCATCATCGATGGCATTATAACACTCCATAAAGCACTGCCCATCACTGATGACCCACCAGGGAAACGGCTTGATCTCAGCATTCTGATAGTAGACGACTCCGTCGGTATCGAACCGATAAATATGGCTTACACCCCGGGGGATGTTACCGGCGGGAGCGGCAGGAGGCCAGGGGACATCCGGGCCCTGGGAGACGAAGGGTGTCTGGTGCATGCCCACCACCGAATCCACGTTCACCTTGGTGCCTCCCCGGCGCAGCCAATCATACACTGCCAATTTGCAGCCGGAAGAGGCAAGTTGCTGGGGATCAGAAGACAGGGGCCAGGGTCCTGAAGCAATCTGGCTGGTGGCATTAATCGGGTAGTCACCGGGCTCCGCCGCATAAAAATCCGAAGTATCTCCAGCCTGGCTTAGAAATGTCGCATAGAGATCCATCGGTTTGGCCACACTTTGATCCCCGTCCGGAGCACCGTCGGGAAAACTTATTGTGAGAGCCCCGGGAGCCGGTCTTGGATCGTAAACAGTGGCGGGCATCGCGCATGCCACCGAACGCATGGAGCTTGATCCCAGATCAGTGTTCATATTTTGAACCGCTTCCGCTTTCACGACGGTGGGGTACTGATAGGGCAAGCCCGATATGGTCTCTTGCCATTTGACAGGATCGACAAGTTGGATGGAGTCGCCGATACAGGCGAAAACAAAGTCGACAGAATTAATAGGTACGTTTACGTTGGCGCGATACTTTCCGGAGATCGTGTTTGTGTTGTTCAAAGTGGAATCAGAACCGGCAGGGCTGGGTACCGGAATATTGGTAACGGAACCTTCAATCACCCCAAGATTCAGATTCAAGGAGTTGTTCTGATATGAAGAGCTACCGCTCATGCGAATCTGATTCTGCTTGTAAGCAGTTTCCGCCGAAGAATAAGGAGCAACTGTCTGACCATTTTTGTCCAGAGCCGTGCCACCTGGTTTGATGGCGTCTTTCATAACATCCACAAGCTGTTGAGCCGCCACCTTTGTGGCGACTAGATCCATAACCGCCAGTTCACGCCACTCGACAATGTCCAGACCGGGCTGGCTGGCGATCAGATAGTCGAGCCTGGCGGTTCCAATTAACGTATTGATGCTTTTTACCGGAGTATAGTAATCATCCGGAGCGTTGGTGGCACTGCCATCCGGAGCGGAGTCCGAGAGCCCTACGAATCCGAACTGAGGTGTGTCGACAACCACCCGACTCAATTCCCGGGCGGCGGCCAGGGCGGCTGCTTCTATGGCGCTGTTCTGCTCAGACTTAGAGCCGTACAGTCTTAAAAGAGTCAGCGCAAAAATTGCCATGGCCAGAATGACAAAAACAAATGCCGTCACAAGGATCAGCATATTTCCACACCGTCTACCGGCGGTTCGTAAATTTGGCTTCGATTGCATATAGAGTTTCAAAAACCGCAAACAGTTGCTGTGGGGCCTACGGTCTACTATATATTTTGCCTCTCAAGAGCAAAATTATAACGCCCGATTCTCTGGACTCGACCATCAGGGACTTTCCGGGCTTGTGGAAGTATTCAACTCTTTTACCGATCCGGAGCTCTGTATCTTTATAATCTTGCCTTTTTGAGTCGGCTTTGGTCCGTATATATTGGCACTGCTTTCCGCCGCCTCCTTGCTCTCTTCGACCGCGGGCTCTTTCGTCTCCACTGTGATCTTCTTCTTCATCTCAGTCTCCGGGGACTTTGTCGAGGCTGGATTATTCTTGCTGAATTGCTCCATGGAGATGACACAGAGGGCAGCAAATGCCAGGGCCCCGACCAGAAGAACCACTACCTTTAGCCCGGCAATCAGCCGATGAACCGGAAAAGGGGCTCTCTGGCTTTTGATATAGGATTCCACTTGATCCGTTCTGAACTTATCCACCAGGGAGTTCAGCTCCGAAGCTTCTAATTCTTCAGTATTTCGGGATAAAGAGATCGTCTCCTCTTCCGCCCGCCGCTTTCTTCTTCGAACCTTTCGAAAAGGAGAAGCACTCTCTCGACCACAATTAATCCACCAGAGACCCAGAGCATCCTTCAATTCCGCCGCGGACTGTTGTCTTTTGTCAGGTTCACTTTCAAGGGCTCGCAGCAGTATGGAATCAAGCTCTCTAGAATTTGGCAGGTCCGGCGCCAGGGCGGATATTGGCCGGGGATTGATATCCGGATCGAGGTGACATTCGACAAAACCGATATCGGTTTCGGCTTCATAGGGTAGCGCGCCGCTCAAGAGTTGGTATGCCACCACCGCGTAAGAATATAGATCCGAGCGACCATCCGGCTCTCTCCCGGAGCAGTGTTCAGGACTCATATACTCCGGAGTGCCAAGCAAAACCCCGGTACTGGTCAGCTTTTGCAAATCATCCTGAATCTTAGCCAGACCAAAATCAAGGACCTTAACTCTCCAGGCGCCGGCCTGCCTGGTGAGCATGATGTTATCCGGCTTAAGATCCCGATGGATTACCTTCATATCGTGGGCATACTCCAGAGCATCAAGAAGTTGTCCCAGAATGGAACAGCGCTCCTCCAGACTAATTTTCTGGTCTGAGTCAGCGTTCATAAAACGCTGTAGAGTAATGCCGTCTAAAAGCTCCATAACAAAAAATGCCTGCCCGCTTTCAGTCATGAAGTGATCAACGGCTTTCACTATATTAGGATGGTTCAAATCACTGTGGATGCGAATCTCACGAAGAAACCGATCGACTACTCCGAGACTGGAGAGTTTAAGAGTTTTGGCAGCCACCGGCTCACCGCTCTCCAGATTCCTTGCTCGATAAACGACGGACATTCCCCCCTGGCCAAGAATCTCATCCAGACGGTAACGACCATTGAGAATCTGACCGGTGGGAGTCTGATGGAGGGCGATGTTTTCAAGCTGAAAACTTTTGAAGCCTTCTTCCTCATCGTAGGAGACAAGCGCGGGCAACTGCCAGATCTCGGCCAGTCTACCCTCATCCGCATCATTTGTAGTATCACCTTCACTCGGCGCATCGATGCTTTTGTCGTCCGGAGCCCCAGCAAGAGCCAATCGATACCAGGTTTCCAGAGCTTTGGAGAACAGATCCACGGACTGATAGCGTTTCTCTCTATCGGCTCTCATCGCCGCCATAATTGTCTTGTCCAGGCGTACAGGTAAAGGAATCGGCTCAGACAAATCCAGTTCCGGTGAATACAAAGGCACAGGACGAATCGCCTCATTGCAGTGGCATTGCATGATCTCATTGAGGGTTGATGCCTTATATGGTGGCTGCCCCGTCACTATCTCGTATACGATCATGCCGAAAGAATAGATATCGGAGCGATTGTCCAGAACCTCTCCCATACATTGCTCCGGGCTCATGTAATAAGGAGATCCGACTATCACTCCGGTCTTGGTAATTCTCTGCATCAATTCGTGGGCTTTAGCCAAACCGAAGTCGACCACTTTGACTTCCACCGCTTCATCTCGAACAAGAAGGACTATATTGGCAGGCTTCAAATCTCGGTGAATAATTCCTGCGCCGTGAGCATAGGCTATAGCCGCGCAAGCCCGGGAGATGATGAAGGCGCTATCTTCGGCGGAGAGCCCACCGCCTTTAGTATCGAGCAACTCAGCGAGGCTGACGCCGGGCAAATACTCCATTACAAAACATGACTCGCCATCGAGATCAAAACAATCCAGAGCCTGGACAATATTTGGATGCTTGAGGCGGCTGTGAATCCTTACCTCCTGGGAGAATCGACGGTGCACGTCCTCATCTTCGGCATGGAGGATTTTTATGGCGACAGGGCGTTCAAGAATGATATCAACGGCCTTGTACACGCTGGCGGTGGCACCGGTTCCCAACAGTTCCAGCACTCTATACTTACCTGCCAACTCCCTGCCAACCAACTCATCTACATGGCCGGAGCTATGGCCGGAGATATTGGCCTGGGCTCTGAATATGAGACTCTTGAGTGACTCGGTCATTTTTATTCGAAGCTACTTTATCCACTCTTCTTTGAATTCTCGGTACTCTATGCGAAATCCCCCTGCCCTGGACTTCTCATTGTTTCGGGTGCGAGCTTTACCCTGGTATATATCTCTCAGACTAGATGAGTTGAAGGGAGGCAGACGATTTGCTCGACCTCGATGATCGTTAGTCTGCCTGGATGGCGAACCCTCTTTTGAATGTCCGTTGCCTTGAGCAGCTATTCTACCGGTTGAATTTTCTCCTGATTTGAAAAAGGGACCTACCTGGTCTATAGCATCATCCGGCTCCTGGGGCTGTCCAGGATGAAGGGCAGCATAGATTGCTCTTGAAGAGTTCCTCCAGCCTGTCTCGAAAGGTTCAGGATTATTAGTATAGGCAAGATAGACTCCACCAACCAGGACAAGCCAGACTAGAGCAATCAAAGAGACCTTACCGGCGGTGACAGTGGGAGACTTTCTCGGTCCGCTTGAGGCCAGGTCGGTCAGCTTGATGACCATGGACTCTTCCTGGGCTGTCTGCCTCTTTCTGAGATCCGTCAGATGTTTTACGGCGCTGGACAGATCGCGGGTAGTGGGCGTTTCGATAGACTCCTTAGCGCTTACCGAATCTGACAATACACCACCAGCCCGGGGTAAAGCTTCACTTTTCGCTGTGGATTTTACCGCTTCCAGCCAATCTAAAAGACCATCTTCAAATTCACCTACACTCTGGACTCTGGCGTTACGATCGAAGCTGGTGGCATCTTCCAGGAGCCACAAAAACTCATCCTGACAGGAGAGCTCCCCGCGAACAGAGGAAATACTTTCCAGTTCAGAGACAAGCTGATTGTCCTTACAAGTCGGATAGATACCGGATACGACATAGTAGGTCAGAAGACCCAGACGAAATATATCTTCCAGTTTGCGACTCTCCTCGGAAGAAGAGCTGAGCTTACCCCGGGGCGAGAAATCGTCAACCTGGACAACTATCTGTTCTCCCTCACCGCTTCTCAAAAGAACTTTGTCGGGTGTGAGGTCACCATGAACGACACCATTGTCGTGGGCATGCTGCAATGCCTTACAAACCTGGGAGATTAACGAGACAGCTTGCTCCTCCGATTCCACCGGTCCGGAAGAAGAAACGATCTCATTGAGACGCACCGTATTCCTGTAGTCCCTGACAATAAATGGCAACCGTTCCGAATTAGAATCACCATCGCCTATTTCATCCGACGGCTCCATTGTCTCCATACTAGAATAAAGAAAAATTCCGTCCTGAACCAGGGAGCTGGATCTATAGAACTCAAGAAAATGACCGAATGAAGCTCCCGAATCAAGAGATGAAGGGAAAACCAGAACGACGTTTCCCTTAACTGCTTGATCGATGGCAATGTAGTATGTCTGAAATTTATCCTCTAATATTTTTCGTTTCAGTCGATAACGACCCAGAATAATATCCCCAGCCTGGGGCATGGCTGTCTCCGATTGCTTCGATGTTTTGGAGGAGTTATCCGACACGCTCCGGTCTTTCTCCTGAGGTCCTGATGAAAGATTATATACCCTGTATAAGTTCATGTCCGACTCCCATAGCAGTTCCTCCGGAGTAAGGACAATTGAGTCGGGAACAAGCTTTAGGGAGACTTCAAGCGATATCTGAAATCGTCCCCAAAAATGGTCTATTATTAGTATATTGGTGTTATTGAACGGACAAATCGATAGTGAGTATAAATCTGATCTGGCGAATAGATTCAGCCATTATTCTTGCCAGTGACAGCCTGACCACAGTCAGACAGAACAATAGAACATTTGCCCGCAAGACCCAGAGAGTTTTCAAACTCTACTGTCATATTCCACTCGCTGCCGTATGTTCAGGCTCTTCAATCATCGGAGAGCTACCGGTCGCCCAACTTCTGAGCCAGAATTATGAACAGGAGAGAGAGTCTATAGAAGGCTACGCCGACCTTATCCACGAGGAGATAAGAGAAGCAATCAAGCACGACCACTCTTCCATAGAAACGACAAATTTTGCCATCCACCTGGCTGGTTTTTGTCCGACGATGAACCAGTTCCAGCACTTCCTGATCTGTACAGAAAGAAACTCGCTTAAACCTCCTAGAAAGCTTGAGCGAGAGATTTTTGTCGGCGGAGACGTGGGAGCCGGGGAGATTGAAATTTTAAAAGAAGCTGGATTAGGCTCGGTGCAAAGCGCCAACATAGAACAAAACATGGAAGCCAGTGTGGACATCGTAAGGTCCGCCATGAATCGAATTCTTAGCGAAGATAGCAACAAGGTGCTGGAGCCGGCTCAGATACTGGTCATCAAGAAAGACAGAGCAACCTGGGTGAATGGTCCGGCCATAGGAAACATAGCCGACTTAGCGTGACACTGATCAGATTAGATTAGATCAGATTAGATTCACATCAGATGCTGCTTTCGGGAGGCAGCGAGACTGTTCTCAACTTCATCTATCCACTTTGCCACCTTGATGGCACTTTTAGTATCACCATCCTTTATGAACAGCTCCCGCGAATGGCGCAAATCTATGAGAGCGCGTCGATACTTCTCACCACGAATAGCCGACCACTTCTTAGATCCGTAATAATATAGGTCACATACGGCACGTTTATAAATAGCTTCCGGATTGGCAGGGTCATAGAAAAGAACGGCGCTGAAAGCATCCCTTGCCTCACTCCATTGTTGGCTCAAATAGTAGACGCGAGCCTCATCCATCTGGGAGGCGGAGACAACACTCAAGAACACTTGGTTCCTACCGGATACGATACCAGAATGCTCTGCCCGCGCCTCAGATTCACCAAATCTAGCCTTAATATTGACCGCCTCATCACCCGGTTTATAAGGTATTGAACTTAAAATCGCATTGACCGCAGCCTGGTCGGCGGAGAATAAACCACTCGATCTTTTGACTGAAAGATCTCCTAAAAAACCACTTCGCAGAATCTGGAATGTGATCTCCGCAGGCTTCTGTTCTCTATCAGATATTACCGGATACCAGTTCGCTTCTATAAGCTCCTTCAGATCGCCGAGATACCGAGAACTTACACCTGCCCAAGCTGGACTGCCGGATAAAATCAGAGCAGCAAGAGCAAAATAGAATATTGAATGTTTCAATGGGATCAAGGAGCGGTAATCCTTTATATTCTATGTAAACACCTGAGAGTCATTCATAGCACGATATTTAACAATACGAGCCAGAAGAAAGTTTTAGGCGGATGAGCATCCGGTGGACGCTCTACCATTGCCAGCTCTTCCTGCCAGTGACCGGATAAAGAACCCATTGACGTCCCTTCAAAGACCATGCTATTGATCGACAGCGCAACCATGAATAAGCCAAATATACTACTGACATTGTCACTGAGCATCTTTCTCGTCCTCGGAGCGGCGCCCCAAACCGGCGCCGAGCCCCTCAAGGCGCATATAGAACATTCCACCAAAGTAGAACCTGTAGCTCCTCAGCTAAGAGCGGGTAGCCAATTCAATCAAGATAATCTGCCCCGAAAATACAGCCGCTCAAAATGGTTCGCCATTCCAAGATGGATGGCTGGTGAATGGCGGCGAAAAGAGGTCCATGCCCAGAAAAACGGAAGACTGCTCCACACTCAGAAAGATGTCCGGCAACATCGCTACGGATTTCAAACAGACAGCGAAGGCAAAGTCTGGCACTGGGTTCGCACCCCCCATCCCACCATCACGGAACAAGTAGACACAATCTCCTATTTCTTAATCAGGAATGAAGAACTGGTGGCATCGGAGCGAGATAAGGTCTCGGTGAAGATTACCTGGACAACCTGGGTGATAAACAAAAGAACAAGAATCATAGAAAAGGTAATCCAGGGGATTCAGGTCGATACCTATAGACCCCAGGGGGAGGGCGTACTCATGGCCGAATCCCACGTGGCCAACTACAACCAGGACGGGAAGCTTCTGATTCGCCAGGACTGGTGCTGGAAAGATGACCTTATGGTCTATTACGAGCCGGTGGATCAATTCGAAGGGGTAAACGTGAAATTACTTTTTAACGACTACCTGAAAAGCCACAATTTAGCGAGACTGCTGCCCCGGTGAGAATACATCTTGCCAACTGATAGAAAGAGTTCATAGTAAACTAAAGTTCTTCCCACTATTCACCAAGGAGTGACGGATGTCCCAGACCATTGCTCTGGTTTTCGATTTTGACGACACCCTCTTGCCCGATTCCACCAGCGAGCTTCTCGAAGCTCACGGAATCGACGCCATGGAATTCTGGCGCAATGAAGCGAAAGCGCTCTTAGACAAAGGCTATGACCCCACCCATGCCTATCTCAATTTAATCATCGACCGGGTCGGCAAAAACCGCCCCCTGGGCCTGCTCAATAACGAGGCCTTAAATCAATTCGGCTCCACCCTCGACAACACTTTCTATCCGGGAGTGAGATCACTCTTCAAGGACCTGAGAAAGCTGGTCTCGGATGTTTCGGAAAACCTCAACATTGAGTTCTATATTATCTCGGGCGGACTTCAGGCGGTAATGGACGGAAGCAAGTTCATACGCAACAATTTCACCGCCACCTACGGTTGCCAATTCGGAGAGTGCGATAAGACCGGTCTGATCAAGAACATAAAAAGAGCGATCACTTTTACCGAAAAGACCCGTTATCTCTTCGAGATAAACAAAGGCATCAGCCCCGACGACACAGACAAAAATCAGTATGTGGTCAATCGAGATATCAACAAAACAGATCGCAGGATTCCATTCAAAAACATGATCTACCTTGGCGACGGGCACACGGATGTCCCTTGTTTTTCACTCATCAAACAGAATGGCGGTATCGCATTCGGTATCTTCAGACCAGGAGAAGAAGCCTCGGCCAGAAAAGCTTTCCTTGATTTTTTAAGAACCGATAGAGTCTTGAGTACCCATGCCCCACGTTACACTCAAAAAGCTGAGTTGGGAGCGCTCTTAAGAATCGCCGTGGAGAATATCGCCAACCGCATTCTCGTGGACAGCAAACAGGCCGAAGCAGAGTTTTACTGAAATGAATTACAAAGAAGCGGTTGCCTGGCTGGAGAGCTTACCGAACCTGGACCATCCTCCCCTGGTGCGGAACAGTCGTCCCCATATGACACCAGAGTCCTGTCGCGCTTTTCTCACTACACTGGGCATCGACCCAGACGGCAAAAACAACAAACGCCCCACCGGTCTGGTGCACATAACCGGCAGCAAAGGCAAGGGCTCCACCACCACCATGCTCTCCTCGGTGCTCAACGAATTAGACGGTCCCAGCGCCCACTTTATCTCGCCCCACCTCCGCTCCCACACGGAAAGAATCAACCTCGCCTCCACTGAGATAAAAGAAGAAGAATTCGCCGCCGCCGTCTCCAAACTGAAAAAGAAGTTAGAGCAGCTGGACCAGGAATCTGATCGATGGAGTGAGCCGGGTTCAATTTCGCTTTTCTATGCCCTCATAGCTCTCTTTCTCTCCCTGAGCGGTGAAGACGACGAGAAGAGATGGCATAAATGGCGAGTTATGGAAGTTGGACTGGGCGGACTGAAGGATGCCACCAACATCTTCGAGAAAAAAGAATTATGCATCTTCACCCCCATACATCTTGAACACAGATCTTTTCTGGGCAAAGATTTGAAAGCGATAACCCTGAACAAAGCCGGTATCATCAAAGAGAAAAGTCGAGTGCTTGTCGCAAAACAAGTCTTCGAACCGGTTGTCTCCTGGTTGAAGGAGAGAACCGAAGAGATGGATGGAGAGTTTCTGGTTGTCGAAGATCATTACCGCATGGAGAAGATGCAGGTGCATGGAGACAGACAGTCTTTTGTCTTGAACGGTCCTTCAGGGAAGCAAGAGTTCTGGACCCGTATGATAGGCGAGCATCAAGTAATTAATGCCACTACCACTATCGCCGCTGTCGATTTTCTCAATATAAAAAATAGCACCACTAGAGGTACCAGCTCCCGAACCGAGCTGATTAACAAAGCCTTTATGTCGGCGCGGTTGCCGGGACGCTTTGAAGTCCTTAAAAGAGAACCTCTATTAATTGCCGATGGCGCCCACACGGGATCTTCTGCACGATTGCTGAAGAAATTCATTTCAGAGCATTACAGCTACCAGGATCTGCATCTGATTTTAGCCCTGGGAGCCGACAAAGAAGTGGTATCAATATTGGAGGCGTTGCTTCCCGGAGCGAAAAGAATAACAGTAACCAGCACAGGCAAACACAACTCCTTATCCGCCATGGAACTGGCGAAGAAGATCAAAGAGAGTCAGCCGCAAGCCCCGGACCCGGTTGCCATAGAGAATCTAGATGAGGCTCTCTCCCTGGCGCTGGATACTGCCCGGAAAGACGATCTGATTCTTGTTACCGGCTCTCTTTATGCGGCGGTTGAAGCAAGCTCTATATTTAAACAAAATTTTGAAGGAGACTGATATGGCACATATGATTGAAGTGACCAAAATAAACAATGAAAAGATTGCCGTTAATCTACAGTATGTGATGACCGTGACCCGGTCGGACATGCCCAGCGCCAACACCCTGATCCAATTTCCTCCCACTGCCGGAGCGGCAAACACACTCTATGTTCAAGAGCCTTACGAAACAGTGATGAAGCTAGTCAATCAGTCCCCTGATTGAGGGATATTTTTTCTTTCCCTGGAATTTAATCAAATCGACTGAACTTTTTGTCCTCCTATTTCGTAGTAAAGAGAAGCGGCTCGTCAGTGAATACTGGATCTTGCGGCAAGGAAGGGGGCAGGTTCAATGACTAAATTTTTGAAAGATAAAGAACATCCATATGTAGGCACCAGGGTAGGTCAGTACAAAGTGGTGGAGCTTCTTGGCGGAGGAGCCATGGGTCTTGTTTTCAGAGCCCATCAAGAATCGGTGAACCGAGATGTGGCGATAAAATTTCTGTCCTATGACCTTAAGTCCAACGAACTGAGCCAGAGGCGCCTTGCCCGAGAGGCTCTCGCCATGGGAAAGCTCAAGCACCCTGGCCTGGTCAGCACCTATGAATTCGGAATTTCAGACTTCGGTCAACCCTATATCGTCATGGAGTATGTGGAAGGTGAACCGCTCTCAGAAGCCTTGAAAAAAGAATCTGAACTGAACGAAAGCAAAGCGCTGCACTACTTCATTCAGATAGCAGAAGCCATGGACTATGCCCATCGACACGGTGTGGTTCACCGGGATTTGAAACCGGCCAACATAATGGTAACCCAGGAACCCTGGCAAGACTTCCTCAAGATTTTCGACTTCGGCATAGCTCGTCTGACTGCGGACTCCCAGATGCTTACATGCCCCGGAGAAGTTCTCGGCAGTCCGGTTTATATGAGCCCGGAGCAATGCAAAGGTGAAGAGGTAGACCATAAAAGCGACATCTACACCCTGGGCGTGATCATGTACTTTTGCCTTACTGGAAACTTTCCTGTGATCGGCACCGACGGCAGAACAACCATGCTTCTAAAAACCAGAAACCGGGCCAGGTCATTTGCCGAAACAGCCCCGAATCTAAAGATCTCTGTGGAGCTGGAGAGCCTGATTATGAGCATGCTCGAACTGAGAAAAGAGTTGAGACCGGACAGTATGGCAAGGATAAAAGAAAGTCTTGGAGCGATGGCGGAAGCCAATCACATAAACGTGCCAACCAGCCAATCATCCAGCTTGAAAAACCTGGTATTGCCATGCAGCAGCACCACCCGTTCCCAGGACCGCGCGGTCAATATGATGATCACCTGCCTGGCTGCCATTGTTCTAACCCTGGCCTTATCAACAATCAAAACCAGGTCCGCCCACGGAGCTTCCGACAAGGCGATTGTTGCTCTGGGAAAAGAGACCTCGTCTCAAATTGCCAGGACGAAGGAGATAAAGTTAGAGCCGGAGAAAGCAAGCAAAGCCTCGCTTCCTATCAAAACAGAAAGTTCTAGCTCTAGCTCCGTAGACCCATTAAACTCTGCTCTAAAAAAGGTGGCGATGATGTCCCCGGAAGAGAAAAGAGCCATAGAAAAAGAGCTGCTCTTGCGACTAAATGAGAGTAGACCCCAGCAAAGTTTAAGACAAGAAATAAAAGAAGAAGCGAAGAACTCGCCTTCCAATTCAATAGAGTTTAAAACCGAATTTGGAACCTATAAAAAACTGCCTCGCTCCCGACCTGCTCGGGTACGTCCTGACAGGCGCTACTTCAAAGAGAGGCAAGCCTTCAATGCAGTTCGCGGCAGGCGCGGAGTTCGGAATCATAGCAGCATCTCCAGAGACATTCCCAAACACTATGGAAACACACCCTACAATCAGCTTCACTACTACTGAAAAACATTCCAGATTTGACTTGCCAACTTCTGGGCCTCGAGCACCTGGGATGCGGACATCCGCTTATTCAATTCGTCTCTCTCCTGTTTAGCTGCCTTAGAAATGTCATCACTACCGGTGGCAGCAAGGGTATACCACTTGTAGGCTTCGACCAGCTGGTTATCAACCTTTACAGGAATTGAGTCCGCCAGATTGATCTCTCCGTCACCGGACTTTCCATAGAGTCGAGCCACCTCTAATTGACCTTTTCGACTACCGCTTAACGCCGCTCTCAAATAGAGATTAAAAGCCTGAATCGTGTCTTTAGGAACCCCTGCGCCATCCCGAAACATTTCAGCAACTCTAATAAGGGCCGGTACATAACCACGCTCGGCCGAAAGGATATAACTCTTGAGCGCGGACTGCTCTGCGCCCTCTCCAAAAGAGCCGTGGTAATACAGATCGCCAAGCAGATATGCACCATAGGCGCTACCAAGTTCCGCCGACTTCAAAGCCAGCTCCCTGGCCTTCTTATCACTGGCTTCCACACCTTTGCCTGTATGATACATCCAGGCGAGCTTAGCAAGAGCGTCTCCCTCATCGTACCGGCAAGCCCGCTCAAAAAGTCCGGCGGCTGTTTCAGGAGAGACTTCTACCCCCACCCCGAGAAGATGCATAGAGCCAAGCAGTGTCATAGCTTTAGGGTGCTCATTTTCCACCGCCATCTCCAGCCACAGAGCAGCTCTTTTGAGGTCCTTACCAAGCTCAAGACCAAGACAATACATACGGCCAAGGAGATACTGAGCGTCGGCATTGCCTTTGCTGCCGGCACTTTTAAAGTACTCCCTGGCTCGACGACTATCCCTGGGTACACCTTTGCCTTCCAAATAAAGTTCCCCCAGGGCAACACTGGCTTCCCAGATATCCTGATCATGGGCTCGCTCAAAGTATTCAACCGCCTTTTCAATCTCAGGTTTGCCCAGTAGACCATCCCGGCTCATCAAGCCAAGCTTCCAACTGGCCTCAGGCACCCCCAGCAGTTGGGCAGTATTAAAATGCTCGTGGGCTCTATCGAACTGTTGCGGCACTCCCACTCCGTCGAGATACATACAGCCCACACGGTAATGACCCAGGGGATCACCATCGATGGCCGCTTGCCGAAAACAACGAAAGGCCTGTTCAAAGTCGATGGGAACCGGGCCGTCATCCAGATACAACTCGGCTATCTTCACCATCGCGCCGATATAGCCGTTTTCATAAGCCTGGGTGAATAGCCTGAGAGCCATACTCTCATCTTTCTCAACCACGTCTCCGCTGAGATAATGTTCGGCAAGCACAAGTTGTGCCTGCACGATGCCATTTTCTGCCGCCTGGCGCAGCCAATCGATCTCCTGATTATCGTACTCGATAGGCTCAGTACTCAAAACTCTTTTTTACTCCACCAGACAAAAAACAGGAAACTTAGAGTCCCCCCTCTTGTCAACAAGCTCTTCACCTAAAGATCGGCAAGAAGGTAAACCAACTTGATTTTAATAGATTTTGAATTAAAAGCGCCATAACGCCATTAAAGGACTAATGTAAAACCTGCCTCCTTGCCCTGTCCGGGCCCGACTATATTCATGCCATAATTGACCTCTAAAACTTACTAAATAGGTCGATTATGGCAAATGTCGTCGTGGGAATGCTTGGTCTTGGCACCGTTGGAAGCGGTGTGGTCAAACTACTGAGTAATCACCGCACTATTCAACTTAAAAAAGTAGCTGTGCGGGATAAGAACAAAGCCAGGGAGATTTCGCCTGACTGCGAAATAACCGACGATCCCCAGGCCGTGGTCAACGATCCTGAAATAGAAGTCCTTATAGAAGTGATGGGCGGAGACCAACCGGCTCTCAAGTTAATCACCGATGCAATCAAGTCCGGAAAACATGTGGTGACAGCCAACAAAGAGGTCCTGGCAAAAAATGGACCGGAGCTATTTAAAATAGCCAGAGAAAAAGAAGTGGCTATTTTTTTCGAAGCTTCGGTGGCAGGCGGGGTGCCTTTAATATCGACCATTCAAAAGGGACTGGAGGCAAACCAGATAGCTTCGGTATTCGGAGTTTTAAACGGAACCACCAACTATATACTTTCCTCCATGGAACAGGACGGACTGAGTTTTGATACGGTTCTAAAAAAAGCGCAGGACCTTGGCTTTGCCGAAGCCGATCCGACCAGCGACGTGGAAGGATTTGATGTGGCATACAAACTGTCTATTCTGGCCGCTCTTGCTTTCGGAAAGTTCGTCAGACCGGATGACATTTACAGAGAAGGAATTACCGGAATAGGCGAAGAAGATCTTGAACACGCGGCGGAATTCGGCTACCGCATAAAATTGCTCGGCATCGCCGATAGAGCCGGGGGCGGAATCTCGGCGAGAGTACAACCGGTCTTGGTACCACTGAGCCATTCCATAGCCAGTCTGTCGGGAGCAAGCAACGGCATTGTCGTGCGAGGCGACGCCGTCGGCGAATTGATGATGATAGGACCGGGAGCAGGTCAGCTTCCCACGGCATCAGCCGTGGTCGGTGACGTGGTCAACCTGGCCACTGCCCTGCGACTACAAGACTTTGCCTCCTACTTCCATACCAATGTCGGCAGCGAATGGCAAAAGGTGGAAGACCCTGCAACCTGGGTCAGCCCCTACTATTTGAGACTGGAAGTAGACGACCACCCCGGCGTAATCGGCAGAATCGGCACCGTCTTTGGTGACAACAAAGTGAGCATCAGCAGCATCCTCCAGAGGGGCGTCGCCGAAAAAGTTGCCAGTGTCATCATAGTCACCCAGCCGGTAAGAACGGACCGCCTGAATAGCGCCATAAAAGAGCTGGAGAAAGAGACCTTCCTCAAAAAAACAGCTTCCCGCCTGGCCATTTTCGAGGACAGTCCGGGATCTGAAGAAGATAGTTAAGTGGTCCGTTTCTCAAGTGAAGACAGATGATAGAGCAAAGAATAACGAGATGAGAGAAAGTAAAAGCCAGAGCATACTAGAGCGCTACAGGAAGTTCCTTCCTCTAAAAGAAGACTGTCCTATCATCACGTTAGGTGAGGGATTCACGCCTCTGGTTAGGGCAAAAAATCTGGCCAGAGCAATTGGCAGAGAAGATCTGCAAATTCATTTAAAACTGGAAGGGTTAAATCCCACTGGCAGCTTTAAGGATCGTGGTATGTGCATGGCGATCACACAAGCCGTAGAAGAA
>MDTD01080926.1_pt1 | contig 43237 bp, 33 predicted proteins | sample 811221 | NCBI WGS metagenome assembly MDTD01 (sample SAMN05326646, study PRJNA326480) | marine metagenome | isolation source: seawater | place: Pacific Ocean: South West | collected 2011
ACATAATTCACTTAATGTTTCAGAAATTTCTAATTCACTATTTGAAATAAATGGATAATAATTGGCATTTAAATCTGTAAAATTCCATCCATAATTTGGAGACAATAATAATTTATTTGTTTGAGCAGCTAGAAAATCAATTGAATAGTTGGTTCCATTGACTACGTAACTTATAGAGGGATTACTGATGTTCTTATTTTTAGACAACATGAATCCAGCTCCTCCAACCAAACAAAATCTTTGATTTCCAGTTTTTAAAGCGTTACTCGTCTCTTTATTTTTCCAATAATTGGAGATGTTAATTTGTATTTCATCACCATTATTGGTTAGGTTAGTACATATCTCGGGCTTTATCAGATCTTCATTAAATTCCCACCTAGGGATCAGAGACTGAATTTGAGTATCTGAGAGAAAAGTAATTTGGTGATATTCTTTTAAGCCTAGGTAATCAAAGAGTAAAATTACTTCTACACTCTGATTCGGAGTAATATTATTGATGGATTTAAACATTATTTCAATAGAACTATGTGGATTAATTTCTATAACTTCACAATCTTCTATTAATTCATTTTGCGAACATTGCATGTCAAAATCAATTGTTTGAGCCGTTTCCATCCATGCCCTAATTTTAATTTCCTTAGGTAAAAGTGAAGGATTGCTAATTGAAAATTTTATTTCATTAGTATCGTTGAAAACATATAAATCATTTAATTCAATGTTAATCTCAGAGTCCCAATCTTCTACTGGTTCCAATGGCATTTTCGCTGGCAAAAGTAGTAAAAGGAAAATTATAAATATTGATGTAAAATTCTTTGATACACCATCATTTATAGATTTTGTTTCGTCTAAAATTATCGGTAGTTTTTGATCAGTTCCATAAGTAAATAATAACATTAAACCTCCAATTATGATAAATGTCCAAATAGAGCTTTGTTCTAGAAAACCGTAAGATAAACCAAGTATCAAAATTAGAACCATTAATGAAATCTGAGTGCCAACTTTAGACATTTCATCTAAACCTATTAACCCCGCTAATATTCTACCACCTGCAAGAGTTGGTAAAGGTAAAAGATTAATCCAGCCAATTAATGTCAAAGCTAGACCAGCTAGACCTAATGGATGTAACCAATAAAGTCCCATTCCATCAATGTACTTTTCAGGGACTAAGGAGAATATTAGTTCGATAATCAAAGGTGGGTTTGTCTTGTATGGTTGAGAATTGAGTTGATCAATCATATTTGGAGTAAAAAATATTCCAAGAGATAGAAATAATGCACCAAAAATAAGAATTACAGCAGGACCACTTAAGCAGACACTGATCATTTTTTTTGTACTAGGCCAACATATTGAATCTCTTCTTGGGTGACTTGGAATAGCTATAATTCCAAAAGGCCATATTGCTAGTGGAATTGGAAATAATATTGGAATCATACCACCTATTCTGATATCATTTTTCTTGGCAAGGTATATCTGCACAATATTTGAAATGAGTAATGTGCCTATGAGTGGAATAGCATAATATACAAATGATCTATATAGTGTTGTATAGTTTGTTAATGATGTATCGGTTTGATGATTTGAAATCCATTCAATACCCATTCCCCATGCCGAGAAAAATGCTAGAATCCAAAAAAGTAAAAATTGTTTTCTTCCTAGTATAAATAAACCTTTAGGGACTGGAAGAATTTTCAAAACATATGGTTCTTCAGGGAAAATTTTTGCCATCCAATCAAGTTTTTTAAGATGCTTGTTCAGCTCAACTAATGAACCTGAAATGTCTTTATCTTCTAATGAATCAACTACCCAAGACGGCCAAATTCCGCTTAAAGACTCAAAAATATTGAAGTGTCTAGCTACAATTCTCTCTAGTAAATCTTTTTGACTCCATCTCTTTTTATGAGATTTGAGTTGAGAAATTGTAGTTTTATCTTCGACTCCCACTGGCTCACCTAACTATCGCGAAATGTTAGGGTTGTATAAGGTCATTTCTGATTTGTTATTTATTCTTGAAACGCTTTAGTCTGAAAGTTTCTTCGCGCTCCATTTCTTCTAGACGTAATTGAATGAAATCTCTTGCTTCCTCCATTTCAGGAATCACTTTAAATTCTAGAGCATTAACTCTCCTCTTTGTAGATTCGATTTCTGCTAGCAGTCTTTTTAATGTTGCTTCCATTTCGGCTGCATTTACGACTTTTTCGATGAGTTTACCGTATGAGTCTGCAGCTTCATCGATATAAGGGCTAGATCCAATGAGTCCGATTCCTCTTTTCTCTATATCTACCCTTAAGTTGGTACCTTCGACAGATGGCACAACAACACCCATGATATTTCTCCTTTGGACTTCGACTTCAGGATGAGTTGAACTTGCTAAAGCGGCACTTTTTACAGCCAAACCTCCTTCCACAGCACTAGCTAAATTTATCCTCTGAAGAGCGAGTTGATAAGTATTGGATAATTCTTGCTTAGCATTAATCATTTCTGAAAGCAGAGTTCTGAATTCATGAAAAAGTCCGTCTCTTTTCATTTTTAATAATTTATAGCCATTCTGTGTTTGTTTAATTCTTCTTTTCAGATTAATAAGTTCTGAACGGGTTGGTTTAATGTCTAGAGCCATAAAATCACCTAATTCAACTTACTTTTTTTCGGTAGGGTGATATTTATCAATCCATTTTTGATCGAGTCTCACTAAATATTTCGTATTAATCGAGGAAAGTAATTCCCATGCTAAATCTAAAGTTCCCTCAATTGTTCTGTCTTCGTCTCTACTTTGTCTTAGGAATTTATTTTCGAATAAATCAGCGAATTTCAACATTTGTAAATCACGCTCATTGAGAGCATCTTCACCCACAATAGCTACAAGTCCTCTTAATTCTCTTCCTTGGGCATATGCAGCATATAATTGATCAGAAACTGATTTATGGTCTTCTCTAGTTTTACCAGGTCCTATTCCAGCATTCATTAGTCTTGATAATGATGGGAGTACATTAATTGGAGGATAGATACCCTTTTGATGTAATTCACGAGAAATAACAATTTGTCCTTCTGTTATATATCCTGAAAGATCCGGAATTGGATGAGTAATATCGTCACCAGGCATTGTTAAAATCGGGAATTGAGTAATACTTCCTTCTTTTCCTTTTACTATACCAGCTCTCTCATAAAGCATGGCTAAGTCTGTGTACATATATCCTGGATAACCACGTCTACCTGGAACTTCTTCTCTCGCAGCGCCTATTTGCCTTAATGATTCACAGTAATTGGTCATGTCAGTGTAAATTACAAGAACGTGATAATCATGTTCGAATGCTAAATATTCAGCTGCAGTTAGTGCAAGTCTTGGAGTAATTAGTCTTTCAACTGCTGGATCATCCGCAAGATTAACGAATAAAACAGCGTTCTCTAACGCTCCAGTCCTTTCTAAATCATATCTGAAGAAATTATATTCTTCAGCTGTAATCCCCATTGCACAGAAAACTACAACAAAATCTTCATCACTGTCTTTCAATTTAGCTTGTCTAGCGATTTGTAATGCTATGTCATTATGAGGTAATCCTGAAGCACTAAAAATAGGTAATTTTTGACCCCTAACTAATGAAGTACATGAATCAATAGCACTAATTCCAGTTTGAATAAATTCTTCAGGACTTCTTCTACTGTATGGATTAATAGCAGCACCAATTATGTCCGCATTGTGTTCCGCTACAATATCTGGACCCCCATCTCTAGGTTTTCCAGCACCTGTAAGGATTCTTCCAACAAGATCTTTACTTACTGGTAGTTTGAAAACATCACCCATAAATCTGATTCCTGTATCTAGATCAACTCCTGCAGTACCTTCAAAAACTTGTACTACAACCATTTCATCGCTTGTATCAAGTACTTGTCCATTTTTAGTACTCCCATCTGATAACCTTAGTGATACTATTTCACCAAATGATACTGGTTCTGTTTTATTCAAGAACACCAAAGGTCCTTTAACATCTGTAATTGTACGATATTCTTTTTCTGTCATTTTAACACCTCTTAATTTTCAGCCTCCACAGCAGAATTAATTTCTTTTTTCATTTCACCGACTAAATTGTCAATTTTTTCTAGGTAGCCTTGTTCAAATCTTGCCCTCATTAAATTTGTTCGACTTTCTACATTTACCACGTCTTCTAGAGCAGCACCAGCAGCAATTGCCTTCTTGGCTTCAGATTGGAAAGTTAGTATTGCCACAGCCATTTTGTATTGTTGTTCAAGTGCAGAAAAAGTATCGACATCATGGAATGCATTTTGTTGCAAGAAGAATTCTCTTATCATTCTGGCAACCTCTAGGGTTAACTGTTGATCTACAGGTAGAGCATCTGAACCTACAAGCTGAACAATTTCTTGTAATTCAGCCTCAACCTGGAGTAAACTAGAAATTTCAGTTCTAATATCTGGGAAGTCTTGAGCTACATTATCTCTGTACCATTGATCCAAAGATGCAGGGTAGAGACTGTAAGAATTCAACCAATTAATCGAGGGGAAATGTCTTTGTCTAGCTAGCCCCGCATCCAATCCCCAGAAAACTTTTACAATTCTCAGTGTGCCTTGAGATACTGGTTCTGAAATATCACCGCCAGGGGGAGAAACAGCTCCGATTACAGTAACTGAACCGTCATCCCCAGACATTGTTTCGACACGTCCAGCACGTTCATAGAATTCGGCTAATCTACTTGAAAGATATGCAGGGTAACCTTCTTCTCCAGGCATTTCTTCTAATCTGGAAGATATTTCACGCATTGCTTCTGCCCATCTGCTCGTAGAGTCGGCCATTAAAGCTACATCATATCCCATGTCTCTGAAATACTCAGCAATTGTAATTCCTGTGTAAACCGAAGCTTCTCTCGCAGCTACAGGCATATTTGATGTGTTTGCAATCATAACAGTTCGATTCATTAACGGTTTCTCTGTATTAGGATCAATCAAATGAGGGAATTCCGAAAGTACTTCTGTCATCTCATTTCCTCTTTCACCACATCCAATATATACTACGATTTGTGCATCAGACCACTTTGCTAATTGTTGTTGAGTAACTGTTTTTCCAGAGCCAAATGGACCAGGAATTCCAGCAGTTCCTCCTTTGGCTAATGGGAATAAGAAATCTAGAATCCTCTGACCAGTAACTAACGGTGTGTCTGGCGCGTATTTTTGTAAAAATGGTCTAGGAGTTCTGACAGGCCATTTTTGCATCATCTGAAGTTCTGTTCCGTCATCAAGTATACAAACAGTTTCAGTGACATTAAAGTCTCCTTGTTTAATTTCCCTTATTGTTCCTTCTTTATTAGGTGGAACCATAATTTTATGTTCGATTGTTTCGGTTTCTTGTACTATGCCTATAACTGATCCAGGTTCAACTACATCACCAACTTTCACAGTGGGATTAAATGTCCATTTTTTATCCATGACTATACCATCAGCATCTACACCTCTGGTAATAAAAACACCCATCTTTTCTTCTAAAGCTTCAAGAGGTCTTTGGATACCATCATAAATTTGTGTTAATAAACCTGGCCCCAAGGCTACTGACAGCGTTTCTCCAGTATTTATGACTGGTTCACCAGGTCTAATTCCACTTGTTTCCTCATACACTTGAATGACACATTTATCACCATGTAATTCTATTACTTCTCCCATTAAACCTTCATCCCCTACTCTTACAACATCAAACATTGCTGCTTTGATCCCGATTGCAGTTACTACAGGCCCCGATATTCGGTAAATTTGTCCTTTATTACTCATTTTTTTCACTTCCATTTTTTATTATTTCCAGAGATCGACTCCGATTGCTTTTCGTATTGATTCTCTAAGTGTGTTGTCTTCCTCTGTACCAATACCTAATACAGTTGGAGTAATGCTATTACTCAAGCGTATTCTAAGCCTTTCAGGTAATAGCAATAGTAGTTCCGAATTTACTACAACAATACCAACACTTTTATCGTTAAGTAATTCTTTTAAGTACTCTGTACTTTCTTCAATTGAGTTTGTATTATATAATCTGTTGATTCCAGCAAGTTGAAATCCTAGTGTGAATTCTGGTTCACCAACTACAGCAATTTCCATTTTTTCCACCTATGCTCCTATGTGATTGTCAATTAAATCTTTATCTAATCCTACCGAAAGTCCTCTGACAATCATCCTTAGATCCCTAACTTCTTGCCTCATGAGTGCCAAGTAATGCACTACGGGTAGTGCAGAAACAGGAGATAAGTAACTCATTTTTTCTAGAATACGAAATGTTCTTTTGTTGAGAAACATCATAATCGGATCTAATGACTTAATTTCTTTAGATTCTTGAACTACTTTTTCAAACTCGGTGATTTCAAAACTTTTATTTCTCCTTAACACTTCTATAATTCCATCTTCATCCATAGTGGATAAGCTTTTTAGGGTTTTAAAGTTGAATATTTTCCCATCAGCTAAGAATAATTTTTCAATGAGTTCAGATGATAGACCTTGTCTCTTTCCTTCAAAAAACTTCATAATGTTATTGTGATCGATTTCGGTTTGTAAAAATCTCTTCAACAAGATATTTGCAATATTTTGGCCTTTGAGAGACGCAATGGATTCTCTATAGTAATGTCTATCTAGAGAGTCTTCGTAGTCAGCCAATGTCGAATCAGTTCCTAATGATGATATTGCCTTGCCCCAAGGTTTACTTTTGAGTGCGGCAGCGACTTCAGTTAAGTTTTCGGAATTTCTCACAATGTCCAACCAGTTGATATTCCATTCATTTTCTTCTGGAAGAATGTCTTTAGCTAAATCTTCAGCTGAAACATTGTTTTCTACAGCTCTTAGTACTACTTTAGTGTTGAAATATGAAAACCTGTTAGCATACACTTCTACCTGAGTTAGCAAATTTCCCTTACAGAATCCCATTACTTCATTAATTTCCCTAGATAGTCTATGAGTTAGTGCCATTTCTAACAAATCACTTCCCTTAAATTTTGTAGAATACAGATCAATTTCATTTCTGTATCCTCTGTCGGCTACACTAGATGCTAGCTGATCTGGAGATTGTTGAATTAGTTGCCTTAGTTGGGTTCTATCCAACAACTTCCCTCTTCTAGATTTACATCGTGCAGAAGCATTGGGGGCATTAGATTTACTACCTCCCAATTTTGAACTTGCTAAACTCATAAAATCACCTAATCAAATAAAATTTTACTTACATTCTGTATGTTCTCATTCCAGCAAGAGTCTAATCTAGAATCAAACCTGTAATCCAAACTAATTGATCCATCAGGGCTTTCAAGAATGAATCCACCCAATCCTTCAACGTCATCTCCAACTTTGAAACTAGATTCCACTTTGGAAAGAACACTTCTGTCAATATTCACAGGCTTCATGATCATTCCTTTGTTCTCTTTAGTATCAGCTTCTTTCACTATAGATTCTAACAGTGCCTTCCTACCATTTAATTTTCCTGACCCTACAAGTTCTCTGATTGATTTCCAAGTAGAGTCTAATTCACTTCTTTTAGCAATTAGCACTTTCTTTTGATTAGCTTGTTTGGCAGAAGCAACTATTTCGACTGCTAGTTGGGACACCTCTTTGTTAATTCTGTCCATAACATCGTTTTCCATAGTTTTGGCTTCATTTTTTGCTGAATCAATTATCTCCTTAGCTTGGTCTTTAGCATCATTGATGACTATCTCAGCTTCAGCCTTGGCAGCAGAATCAATTTTTTCTGCTAATTTTTCTAATGACATACAGCATAACCTCCTTATTCTCATCTAGAAAAATAATGGTAATAAACCAAGAATAACAATTGATTCAGGTAGTGCAGTAAATATAATTGCAGCACCAAATTTGCTGTCATCTTCAGCTAACATTCCTACTGCTGCTGCACCAATATTTGCTTGAGAGTATCCTGCTCCAAATGCAGCTAATCCTACTGCAATTCCAGCACCAAGGCCTTTCCAAGCATTAACAGTACTTTCGTTGTCGGCAGCTTCGGTTTGCGCAGTTGCAATACCGGCTATTGCACTAGCAATCATTAATACCGCCATTATTCTTATTCCATTTTTCATTACATTCATTTTCATGTTTTTTCCTCCTTTTTGTTCAGATATATTATTCTGGACTGTAATAGTAATTATTTTTCAACCTCCACAAGTTTAGGTTTTGAACCAAATGGTTGGAATGGTTCTCCGCTTCCATCGTAAAATTGTTTCATCCATTCTACAAAATGTAAACGTGCAGCATGAATATTTGGACTAAAAACTCCAAGTACCCATGCGAAAAGTTGAATACTAATCCATAGCACTAAGGCCATTATTCCTGTAAATAAACTTAGAAATTCTCCGTTAGAAAATAGGTTATCAAAAGCAATTACCATGTTATCGTATCCTAGCTTATTTCCCGCTTCTGCAATTTTTACGCCGACTACCCCAATAGCCATTAATCTCAGATAAGATAGTACATTTGATAACAGGGAGATTGATTCTAACGGCCCAACAAAAATTCCTAACGCTCCAAAACCTTCGTATTTTGCTAATCCGTAGCATAAACAGATTATTCCAATCAGAAGTGTGATTCCTCCGTAAAGAACCAAATTACTCATAGCAGAGTAGTAATTATCACTCAATCCTTCTCCATTACCAACTAAGAATCCATAGCATACGAAGAAACCACCAATTAAAACTATCAGCCATGACCCTTTTTCGAAGAAACCTGCTATGATTCCGTGTTCTTTGGAAACATTTATCATTCCTATTATGAATCCCAATGCTAAGTGAATTATTCCTAAATACAATGCTATTACGGTTAGATCCATCAAATTTGAACCTACTCTATGGAATGGGAATGTTAAGGTTATTCCGAATGGTAAATATGCTTTAGGTCCGTATCCATGGTCTAATTCAAATGGATATAGAGCACTTAAAAAAGCTACAGGAGATGAATTTTCATCAGCGTATACATAGACTCCATCAATTTTTGTTTTTTCGTAAATAAAAATTTCCCATCCTGCAAACTCAGCATATATATAGCCGAAAATTAAACAAGAAACGCCTACATAAAGAACTATTTTTGACGCAAGAAGTGCAGTATCATTGTCATTAAATTTGCTTCTTATCCACAGACCGAGAATAATTGTAAAAATTCCGTAAATCATGTCTCCAAGCATCATTCCAAAAAATATTGGATATGTGACTAACATAAACACAGTTGGGTCAATAGTACCATATTTTGGTCTTCCAACCAAATCTGTCAATAATTCAAAAGGTTTGGAAATATTTCTTTCAGTGTATGCAATTGGGGGTAGCTCTTCGACATGTTCATGGTCATGATGATGAGTTTTTTCAAACCTCTCTGTTTCCACAATCGTTGAAACTTCTTCAAGTTCGTTTAAATTCTTGACAGACGAAGTCGGAATCCACCCATCCATTACGAATGCATGTTCACTTACGGCAACTTTTACGGGGGCATTCAAAATTTCTAAATCTGATTCCAGTAGTTCAATACATGCTAATAAATTAGAACCGTGTTTTTCATTCCAAAGTTTTATGTCTTCGTTAAGTGAAGATTCTTCAGATTGAATATTATTTTTCTTATCTGTTAATTCGCTTATTAGTTTTTCAACAGATCCTACTTCATTTGGAGGATTTATGTTTTCAAAGTTAGATTCAGAAATTAAATTTTGCAATTCTTCGTGTAATTTCTTTTCACAAAAAATTGCAATAATGTCTTTCTTGTTATATTTTCCAGTTAATGACATCGCTCCGATATTATTAGTTACTGAAACTAAGTTACTTGAATCACTCAATTCACCAACCCAGTACGATAATGATTCGTAATTTTGTAGCAGTTCTAAGTCTAAATTTAGAACGGACAATTTCGCTAAAATCTCTAGTTCCTGAGAAATTCTTTCTAGGTTAATTTCTGCTTCTTCTTTTTTATTAATTTTTGAAATTAGCTCATCAATCGAATTTGGAAAGTCACCTTCAATTAGATTTTTGACATAACTAAGAGGTTTCTTGCCTTTTTCTGGGTTTAATTCTGCCGCACAGCCCCTCATTTTCACCAGTAAACTGCTCTTTTCATCAGCTACAGAATCTGGACTTCCTAGACTAATGTCCTCGATTTCACCATCATAATCTATTACATGAATGGCTCCTAATTTTGATGCTATCTTGAGTGTTTTTGATAACTCTTCCAGGGTTCCAGCTACAACAATACGGGACATGTCTGCAGTTGAGAACCCACTCATTTTTACACCTCTTTATTTCATGAAAGACGAAATCACCGAATCGATAGCTTTCTTTCTATCTTTCTTGCCTTTATCCATAATATTTTTGATTACAGCATCTCCTTCATTACTGACTTTATCTGCCTCTTTTTGGGCATTATTTCTAGCTTCATTAATCATTTCTCTCGATTTTTTATTAGTCTCTTCTTGAGAAGTTTGGATTATTTCTGTTGCTTTAACTCTTGCTTCTGATAAAATAGCTGATGCTTTAGATTCTGCATCTGATTTAGTTTTTGCAGCATCTTTTTCAGCGTTTTTGATAGCCATTAGGATTTCTTTTTTACTCATTTCAATCCCCGTTATCATAGGCGAATATTAATGGGTTTAAGAGTTTAACATTTTATTGGAGTTTTATTTCCTCTCAAATTTAAATTATTCCAAACCTAGCTCGACAAGTCACTGCTCTCCAGATTAGATTCTTTGTTAATCTGTTAAACGCTAAATTCACAAGAAAATCTGGAGATCTAAACAGTAAATTTCCCATTTTTAAGGATCTTTTAGAATTTCTCATGATTTTCCCCATCTGTTTTTCCCACCTTATGTTGTATTCGGTTAGGTCAGTTCCAAAGAGTAAATGTTCTGCAATTACTTCACCAGCTATTCTACCCCCAATCATAGAAGTTGAAATTCCTGCGCCATTAGATGGAAGCACCATCCCAGCTGCATCTCCAGAAATTAATTTGTTACCTTTAGTAAATGTTTTTACAGAACCCGACATCGGTAATGATCCAGAACCTTCGTAAATAACGTCACCTTCATATTTTGAATAAAACTTTTCAGCGTATTTTTTAAGACTTTTACCTTTGCTAAATTTTTTTTGTATTCCCAAGCCTATATTAGCCCCATTTTTTTTAGGAAAAACCCATGCATATCCTCCAGGTGCGCATGAACCAAAATGTAACTCGACAGTAGAGTTATCGTAATTTCCGTTGATTAACATAAATTTTACTGGAATATTCAGAGATTTTTCAGTCCAAAATCCTTTTCTTACAGGGTCATTCGTGCCTCCGCAACCAATTATCACTTTTGCTGAGAATACATCCCCTTTTCGTGTGAAAATTTTATTATCTTCAACCTTGGAAATGTAAGATTCAGTTAGATAAGTTACGCCTTTAGATTTTGCAAGTTTGATAAGTTCTTTGTCATGTTCAGGGCGATTCAACATAATACCTTCAAAAGGAAAGACTAATCCTTTTCCTGAGGGGGGTACAATCTTTAACTTTGTGGTTATCAGCGATATTGCGTTGTCTGGAGTTTGGAACAAATCTTCCATATCAGGCACGTCAGGACATAGTCGTTTTAACTCATCTACAGTAGGTATTAGTTCACCGCACTGCAGTGGCTCGCCGATTTCTTTTTTTCCATCAATCACTAATACAGATATATCTCCTTGAGATGCATACCTAGCAACCGTACTTCCCGCAGGGCCACCTCCGATAACTATTACATCCCAGTCTTTTTTCATAATATTCACTCAATCATATCTAGAACGTACATAGTGTGCTAATTCTAATACCATCTTCTTAGATGGGTTGTCATTTATGAAATTTATTTGGCGAATTGCTGAGCTTAGGTGTTCATTAACAAGATTCCTGCAGTAATCAATACTTCCAGAAATTTTAAGCAGATGTAAAATCTCTTCTAGGTCCTGTAAATGATATTTTGAAATTAAATCAAGAAGTTTATCTTTATCTTTATTTTTTAGATTTTGTATACCTAGTAACAACGGTAATGTCATTTTCCCTTCCAAGATATCTAACCCTCTAGGTTTTCCTAGACGGTCATCACCAATAAGGTCTAATAAATCATCTACCAATTGAAAAGCAAGACCTAATTGCATTCCAAAATTGAACAAAGCATCTTGAGTTTTTTTATCTTGACCTGTCAAAATAGCTACTGCCTTACAACCAGACGCAAACGGCCCAGCTGTTTTCCCTTCAATAATAGAGTAGTAATCGTCAATTGTTGTCGATGTATCGTGTATGTGTTCAATTTGTTTGAGTTCAGCTGATGCCATCTTAGAACATGTTTCTGACATTATGTCTACGATATCTTTTTCGTATTGTCCCCCAAGTCCGAAACCTACAACAAACAGCCAATCACCAGTTATTTGAGCTTTGGCTTGTCCTTCGAGTTCGTGAATTGTCTTAACTCCTCTTCGGATTTTTGCATTGTCGTTGATGTCATCATGTATCAGGGTTGCAGTGTGAATAATTTCGTATGCAGTAGCTAAAGGAAGAATTTCATCTAAATTTTTACCGCCTAGCATTTCGTAACACAATATAAGGAGCATAGGTCTAATCCGTTTACCTCCTGCTAGTAAAATATGCTCTGATAGATCAACTACTTCTTCATGTCCATCATTTCTTGCTTTGAGCATTAAATCTTTGATGTATGTTTCAATTTTATTCTTGTAATCCCTCAAATGACGCAGACTTCTAATATTCTTAATTATAGGTCCCATTAGACATTCCAGAAGAGGCGTATATATGAACAAGTGTCTTGAGCCATAATATATTCCGAGACGATGAAATGGCTTTAGACGAAATTAAAATTGGGCTACTTAAAGAATTTGACGATGGCTCACAATCACATTTTAGAAGGTTAATGGATACATATGATGTTGATTTTATAGAATTTAACTCACAAGATGAATTAATTGAATCACTAATCGAGGGAGAAATCGATTTAATCGGAACAAGTGGTATCAGAGCCCTGGAGCTTGGTTTTTCTGGAACTCAGAATTTAGAAGGCCTTAAAATTTCCACTTTTTTACCTAGAAGGGACCCTACTTTAGTCCTGGTGTCAAAAGATAATTTGGAATATTTACACAAGAATGCTAAAATTTTTACAAATTCTAATATTACTAAGCTCCAACTTAAAAGATTTAGAACAGATTTTCAAATTCTAGATGAAATTGATTTGAATTTGGATATGTCCTCCAAATCAGAGTTAATTGAAATGTTAGACCAGTTATGTGATGAAAATAATTTAGACGCCTACGTTATTGAACGCTCAGAATGGAATGAATTCAAGAACAAAGGCCGTAGAAGATCATTGGGGATGCAAATAGGTAAAGGTTATTCCAGACCTAGATTTATACCTCCGCCTTTACGTGGATTCAGTATTTTGATTTCTAGATTAGGTTTTCCAAATTCTATTCTAGGAGATTTAGATGATTCTCAAGCAAGAATCTGCTTCAATGTTGAATCTAATCTAACTCAACAATTAGGTAAAATAGATTTTATAGGGCTCAATGCTTCTATACGTAGAATATCCACAATTTCAAAATCTTTGAGCGAAGATGGTGGTTTTAGTTTAGAGATTTTGGATGAAAAACTAACTGATCTTCAAAGATTTGACAACGATTTCAAAGGTTTAGAACAGATGGTTGAAGTAATTGTTGAGTCCTTGGATTCTTCAGGAAAAGTTACTTGTGGTCTTGAAAAAAAATTTGTTGTTGGTGATGATGAATTCAGGATACTAAAAATATTTGTCGAGGAATGGAATAAAATAATTGATTTAACTTTTAGGGATTAACTTCTTCATTCGCTGTTTTATCCATTAAATCTTTTAATTGGCCTTCAAAAGACATCATGTCATTCTGTTCTCTTTTACCAGCACTCAGCAAAATAGAAATTGAATATTCTAAAATTATTTTCCTATTTTTTTGAAATTCAGAAGGAATTGATGTATCGGCAATTTCTTGATACGAGATACCCAAGTCTCTAGCATTTTTTTCCCATTCAGAACTTTTTGAGTGTATTAAAGTCAAAATGTCACTTACTGCATCGGTAAATTTTAACCAATCATTCATAGATAACTCTAATTCATTTCTTTTTTGTATGAAATCACCCTTAATCTTTCCATGAGTTGTTGCGATCTCTATCAATTGATCTGCTGCAGCATTAGTGTCGTATTTCTTCTTAGAAATTTGGCGTGCTAATTTGTTTAATTTTTTTTCATTTTGATTTAGTTCTAGTATAATTTGTTCTCTATTCAAGGAGAAATTATTGAGAAACAATTCCGCACTTTTCCTTAATTCGTTCAGCTGATTTCTGAAGATTTCTTTACTCTGCTTTAAGTTCTCTGAAAATAGCCTTATTAATTCATCCAAGTCTTCGGATGCGGTTCTTAGTTTTGCTTTTGCTTCCCTTTCAGTTTCACCCATGCGTGCCGACCAAACATACCAAGAGTCGATACTGCTTGAATATACCTACTCTCGAAAATTTAATTTTTAGATGAAATGGCACTTTTTTGTCAAAATTATTAGTAAGATACTTAGGGGCTAAAATTTGACCGTTTCATTATGATGTCAGATAGTGAGGTTAGAGCCTTACTAATTCAATTATATTCCGCTCGTTTAGAATCACTAAAATCTCTATGTGTTGAGAAAGGAATCCCTAAAAATGGAAGTGTGGAGCAAATTAGAGCGCGTCTGATCAAAGATTTGATCCTAACTGAATGGAAATTTGATTGGTCTTCAATACAATCTTACTCTAAACAAGACCTTTCGAGATTTCTAAGTACATTTGGGATAAAAAGATCAGGTTCAATAAAGGAACAGAGGCAGAGATTATGGTTGCATTTAAATTGTGATTTAAAATATCATTCATTGGATAATTTAGATAATTTAACCAGAGATGAGTTACATGAATTGTGCATTCATCTTGAACTCCCTCGTTCTGGCTCTAAATCTCAATTATTTGGCAGGGTCGCTGGAGTTTTAGCAAGCCAAGATGGAGGTTGGGGGCAAGTTAAAAGAAGTTTAAGGAGACCTAAAGGTGGTAAAAGTAATATTAAAATTCCCAAGCTTACAACAAATTTGACAAGTTCAGAGCCTAAATTAAATCCTATTATAGCCGAAGATGAACATATTGAAGAAGAAGATGTAATTCAGAATGATGCTGTTTTAGACGAAAAAATTTCATCAAATGATTCAGATGAGGTTATTGTTAAGGACGAAATCGAAAATTATACCAATTTAAGGGAAGAAATTGAAAGATTCCTATCCGATACCACAGAAAAATGGAGCGTAGAATTAGAAACTAGATTATACTCTAAATTGACTAATTTAGGGTTTCCTTTATATCTTCCTGAATTATCTTCAGAATTACATAAAATTGTAGACGAGTTGATTGAATTTGAATCCGAACCCGAGATAATTGAAATAAAACAGTCAATCGAAAATGTTGAGGAGGCATACGAGATTGCTAATTTAGATTCTAGGAATGCTGAATTAGACAACTCAATCAGAGACTTTCTTGAGGATGGAGATCTTAATGATCAACAAGATGTTAATGCATTTATAATGTCGCTCGAGAATCTAGGGATAAAGGTTGATATGCCTATTGTAAGAAAACAAATTTCTCAGAGAATCTTAGAAATGAAGGAAATAATTTCACTAGAAAAATCTTCAGCGTTATCTAATCCAAAAAATTGGAGAGAAAGAAATGCTCTAAGAAAATTAGAGCGTTTACGTCCCCATCTTTTGATAAAGTTGGAGGAAATCATCAGGAAAAACTCCGAAAATATTGTTAGAGCTAGAGTTGAATTTGAATCCTTGGCAAGTGAGGAAGGATTAGATTTGAGTATCAGTGGAATCAGTGGGCGTTTACATGGCCTATTTGATTTGCATATTGAATTAAATGCCCACTTGTTAAGAGAAGACCCCACAGTATTAAGGAGGGAAAAAGCACTAGCAATCATAAATCATAACTCTTTGGATTTACCAGAGAGTGGAAGAAATAGTCTACTAAGATTAGAAAGAAATATAGAAGGATTTGAACAAGTTGTTGATGTAATATTGAGGAAAAATTTTGGTGAATTTAATGAAACTCAGCAAACACTTTTGATTAGGTTCCTTGAGCAAAGAGGTTATGAAGCCAATCAAGAAGAAATCAGGCCAAGAATATTAGGAGCAGCAGGAGTATTAGGTGTGGAGATGGGCCATATTTCGCCAGAAAAAATTCCTAACTTAGGGCCAGAAAATTTAGTTGTAGAAGCTCAAATGGATTCAGTTATCTCTGAAATTAAAAAAATTGTCAATGATTTTGAGAGTGAAAAAGGAATTAATATCGACGAAGACAACGATCCAATAATTCCACAACATCATTTAGATAAGATTGACTTAATGAGGATTAAACTAAATTCAGCAGATGAAATATTAGACAAAATAGGTGCTAGAGGCCAAGAAAAATAATTTTGTTTAGGTTGAATTAACATCAATTAATACATGAAATTGACTTACATCGCTTGTGCCAGTAAATTTGATGTGGTTCAAAAGAGATTTACGAATTTCAGATAATGATGCATTAGAAAAAGCAGCCAAACAAAAAAATCCCCTGATTTGCCTGTATAATTTAGATGAAGAGAGACTCGATAGAAAAGATGTCGATGGCATCCATATCAAATGGGAATTAGATTGTTTAGAACAATTAAAATTTGAATTAGAAAAGTTAGGAGGGAAATTAATATTTAATTTTGGCAATATTGTTCACAAACTTGAAGAAATAAATATTTCATATGGTATTGATACCATCTATAGTAATGAAGAGACAGGATTAAAATGGTCTTGGGATAGAGATAAATCCGTGTCAGAGTGGTCTAAAAAATTGAATGTGAAATATATAGAATTTCCTACAAATGGAATTATAAGGAGATTAAAATCTAGAGATAACTGGAAAAAATACAGGGATAAGAGAGTTAATCATGATATTACTCCGACTCCTATTGAAATAAATTCACCTTCTGATTTAAACTCTGATCCGATACCTGAAATAGAGGAATTGGGAATCTTTGCAAGAGAGTTAATTAACAGACCTAAACCAGGAGAAAAATCAGCATTTGAAACTTTATTTTCTTTTCTTGATGAGCGAGGCCGTGGGTATAGAAAAGGAATGTCAAGTCCAATTTCTGCTGAATCAATGTGTTCGCGTTTGTCTCCGTACCTTAGTGTAGGTTGTATTACTATTAAACAAATAATTTATCATACTAAAAGAAAACAAAGAAAGGTGAAACAAGATCCTAGATCCTCAAAAAATCTAGGTTTCTCTACTAGTTTATCATCTTTTCAAAGCAGATTAGCTTGGCATTGCCATTTTATTCAAAGGTTAGAGGCTGAACCGACTTTAAATGATATCGCAATTAACCCAGAATTAGATAAAATTTTGATCAAGGATTTTGATGAGCAAAAGTTTAATGCATGGAAAAATGGTATGACTGGTTGGCCTTTTTTTGATGCATGTATGCGTTATTTGAAATCTAACGGGTGGATAAACTTTAGAATGAGGGCTATGATACAATCTATAGCAAGTTACACTCTATGGTTACCATGGAGAGATACAGGAAATGTCCTTGCAAAATTATTTTTGGATTACGAACCAGGAATTCATTGGTCTCAAGTTCAAATGCAATCGGGGGTAACTGGGATAAACTCTGTTAGAGCATATTCCGTGATTAAACAATCTCAAGACCAAGACCCAAATGGTGTTTTTATTAGAAGATGGGTTCATGAGTTACGACATGTTCCAGATGAATTTATTCATGAACCTTGGAAAATGACAGAAGTCAATCAAAAAAAATACAATTGTGAAATTGGTTTAGACTACCCTTTACCTATAATTAATGAAAATGAATCTCGTAAATTAGGCATTGCGAAAACATATTCAGCTAAACGTGATCCAGCTGTCAAATTACGTTCTAAAATAGTGTATGATATTCATGGAAGTAGAAGAAAATCAAATTTTAAAAAAATTAAGAATTAAGATTATTTCTTCAGTTTTGCGTAGAATCCTTGAATTACACTTGTAACTGTATTAATGTCCCGAATATTTCTTTTTACCATGTCTGCAAGAATTTGCATCCTTTGTTTTACATGGTTTTCAAAATCACCCGGAGTTATTCCCGCTGCAGTACAAATTGTTTCTCTAAATTTACTCGGAATACCCGTTTCTTCGATTTTACATTTCACAGGATCATACTTCCAAATTGCATTTAATCTAGGTTTATTACCTTCCATGCCTGCAACCTCAGCCACTTCAATTATTTTTCTGGCAGTTTTACCATTTTCATGTAACCTCGCTTGAACAATAATTAAATCTAACCCCCCGAGCATGATGCTAGGGACGTTCATGGGTGGATTAATTAAACGTGTAACTGTTTCAGCAGCAGTATTTGCGTGCAATGTTCCAAAAGAGCCATCATGTCCAGTGTTCATTGCAGTGAGTAAAGTTGCGGCCTCAGAAGATCTTACTTCTCCGACAATAATTCTATCTGGTCGCATACGTAGACTAGATTTTAAGCAAGCATTCATGTCAATCTCACTGGTACCATCAGGTCTTTCAGAACGAGTTTCCATCCTTAACCAGTGATCGTGATACACTTGTAATTCAGCAGTATCTTCAACAGTAAGCATTCTTTTATCCCAAGGTATAAACATTCCCATGCAATTAACAGTTGTCGTTTTTCCAGATCCTGTACCTCCCGCTAAAACAAAATTTGCTGGTCTTGAATCTAAACCTTCAATCCATAACCACATCATTGCGGCCAATCTCAAATTGATAGTTCCAAAATTAATCAAATCAATAATTGTAAACGGATCTTCTCTAAATTTTCTTACTGTTAATGTGGGTCCGTCTGGTGAAACAGGTGGAATTGTGCCATTCACACGACTTCCGTCTGGTAGTCTGCCATCAAATATTGGCACTTGGTTAGGGCCATTTCCGAGGGGGACATTGGTAAATGCGGCAATATTTTTTGCGATTGTTAAACCTTCATCATCATCAATCCAAATATTCGTCCTACACATTCCATGATCTCTATGTGCAACTTGAACACATTGTGCACCACCATTATACATCACTTCTTCGAGATTATCGTCCTCGAATAATGCAGCTAGTTTCCCGTAGGGATTAGGTTGCACTCGCCCTTCCACATGATATGTGGGGGCAGGATGTTTTTCATCTCTGTATATTGTTACTACTCCATACTGCTCTAATACTTTTTCTGCCATTTTTAACACCTTTTTTTTAACTTAACATTTCAAATCCAAAAATATAAATTAACATTGACATCAATGCAAAACTTGGGACATACCATAACCAACTTTTCATCCTTCCTAGCATTCTGCCACTAATTAGAACTGAAATTGCAGTAGCGAAACCAAAGAAATTTGCCATAATTGAGTTGAGTTCACTAACTACCATACCTGAAGATTTTGGAGCAAAAATTCCAACTAAAAACCCGATAATAGATGGCAACATTAATCCAACGAACAAGATAATTAAAAGTGCGCTACTCTGTAATTCAGTCTCTCTTCTGTTCATTAATTTATTAAGTCTCGAATACTCTTGGCTCATTTCGAACAATACATCTTGCATTGGAGCATCACCTTCAAGAGAGGTCAATATTAAATTTACAACTCTTTGAACCTGTTGACTTCTACTTTTTACAGCCATTTCTGCCATTGCAGCATTAAATGAAGTTGCTTTACTAGCTTGCATTGCATCTCCTATTAATTTTCCAAACAAATCTGATCTGACTTCTGCAACCCTGGCTAATCCCTGCTGAATGCCTTCTCCAGCACCAATGTTGTCTGACAATAACTCTAGAACTTCTGAGATTGAATTTTCAAGGCTCCTCCTTCTTCTACGTTCTAATATTGGTGGAATTCCACCACCCATAGTTGCAATAGATATAATTATTAAAAGTAGAACAAATGGATAATCATTTAAAATTTCTAGAATATCAAGAATCATACTAAACCCCCGGATCTTTAGTGTGCGCTTTCATTCCAATTAGTGCCATGCCTACAAGCGTGAAGGCCAATCCGGCTCTGACAACATTCATCATTGTCGACGTTGAGGGAATCGAACCCATGATAGCTCCTGCATCACCCATTAATTGTGGGGCTAGACCTACCAAGGTTAACATAATGGGTGACAACATCCCTATTGAAAGAAGAGATTCTGGTAGACCACCTAAGTCTTCAATATATTTTTTCATTTTTTCATTTCGTTCTTCCTCTTCTGCCTCAGCTTGCATTTTCAAAGTTTTCAGAACATCTGTATTTGACTTAACGTTGTTGTACATGGTCGTAAGTAATTTATTGTAACCTTTGCTTGAAGCTTTTTTCATCAATTCTCTGATAGAAACCTCCAACGTTTTTCCTTTTTTCTGTTGTTTTATCATTTTTTGGAAATCGTCGCTGATTATTCCATATCCTCCTCCAGCTATTGAGAGAATGGCTGCTTCTAGACCAACTCCAGACGACATCATTATTTCCAGAGCTCTGATTGCATACAGCAAATCTTTAGATTCTTGTTGATCTCTCATTTGTTTTCCTCCTAGACAATATCTTCGATAAACTCAAATTCAAATTCTTTTGACTCTCCATCGAATTCAAATCTTCCAAAAACAACCTTTTTTTCTACTTCTTCGTAAGGTTCGTGGATATATGGCTGTCCACCACGAAATATAGCTAGAACTTCTTTGTACTGATCTAAATCTAAACTTCCTTTAACAGTGTAAACAGCACTTTCAGCTCCTTCATCTATTAAATCATCACCTTCTCCACCATGAATTATAGTTCTGGTAAGCCGTCTAGATATTTTGACATTTACACTACAGTTTCTGAACTCAATCCACTTTCCATTAGCCGGCCGCAAGTGAAAAACTTGATCTCCCATGGTCATCCTCAGCAAGGCACATAAGAACTGGGACTTGAATGTAGTGGGGATTTTTAATGAAAATATTGATCAATTGACTAGTTTGTACCATCCAAATTTGATTTCAAATAGTTCACCGTCATCAACCATATTTTCGATTGAGATTTCTGAGGCTTCTCTTTCTCCATTATTTTTTATACAATAGTCTACAATTGATTCAAAGTCAACACCATTACCTTTATCATTATGTTTTACAAATTCTTCAATTAATAATTTATATTTTAAATCTTTAGAATCTGAATTGCTATCTGTTTTGTCATCGTAAGTTTCTAAATCAGTTAACTCGGCTTGAGATGAATCTCCTTCTGCAATAGCTAATGACCTTAAAACATTTAATTTGTGAAATTCAGAATCTATTTCACCGTAGTGTTCTTTGGAAAGAATTATGCCTTCAATTAAATCAGATGGTATACCCTTTTTTTTGTATTCAGAAGAAATTGGTTCTAATTGACTTGAGTTAAGGTATGCCTCAATTCTTCTCATTGTTGCGTCACATGCTTCAACTAGTAAATTAGCATACTTTTTGGTATCTATTATCACAATCTCTTCAGGTCTCAAGCCAGTGAAAATTGAACCTTCTTCTGATTGCCTCATTGATGATTTAGCTACCATCATAATTAATACGGGTTCACCTTGCTGAAATTTTGCTAACAATTCATCAGCTTGGATTTGTAATTCTTCTGGTTGAAATGTCCCTATACTAAAAAAATGTAAACCTGAGGGATCTCTAATTCTGCCAGTCCAGAAGAGTCCGGAACTTGTTTCTCTTCTCTCCATTAATTCCAGTAGTCCCATCGCAATAAGTCTGTTTACTTTAGCACCTAATTTGGTGATAATGAAGGCTGGGTCAAATTCACCTGTACCTTGTTGTTTGAGAGTAGACTCAGAGTATTCCTGTGCTAGAATTCTTACGGCAGGCTGTCTTTTTGCTCTATTAAAGTTTGATTGCATCCTAAATACCCCATTTAGTTTTAATTTCTGATGAAAATTCCTTTGGTTCAATATCCTCAATTTCTAGCTCTTCAGTCAAAAACATCGCACCTTGTTGATCTACGATACTTCTTCCTCTAATAGTAATCAAATTACCTAGTAGTCTCGATCTTAAATTTTTAATAAACTCATACTGCCCAATCTTGTTTAAATATTCACTGAATTCTTCCATTGATTTTTCTAAATATCTTTCGCTTGCTTGCCGATTCAATATTACAGACAGACAGTTTTCTCCATCATCCATTACCATTCTCAGTCTCAAATCTTTAGTCGCTCCAGATGTATCATCATCATTTTTTAATACCCTTCTATCAGAATTCCTCCAGATAATTCCCGAATCATTACGAATAGAAACTACAATACCCTTAGTTTGTAAATTTGCTCTAGAACCACTATTTACGAGCTCATTAATACTGATTGATTTAAATTCGTTTGAATCTTCAATAGTTTCCCAAATTGCATCATCATGTTTTTCTACTTGTTCTGAATTATCAATCGTAATGTCTGGAATTCCTTGCCAAGACCTAACTCTAACTCCCTTTAAGGTAACCCAGACAGGCAATTGATCATTATCAATTTCCAAATTCTGCCAACTGGTCATTTTACATTTTCCAGAAGGGTCAATTACTTCTCCAGACCATACAATTTTTTCATCACCACTATCATTTGTAAATTCTCTTTTTAACCAATTTTTAATTTCAACTGTTATATCAATTTCTCTCATTCCGTCTCTTAATCCAGAAATATTTTGTTTTGATGAAGATAATAATTCATTCAATTCTGGAAATTTTGAATCTCTGTAATTTTCTACTTTAGTGTACTGGCCTATACTTAATTCAGCAGTTTCTCTGAATCTTTTAATTTGTGCTTTTTCAATTTTAATCAAGTCCCCTATTTTATGATTCAATTCAACCCAACTTACATAACCTACTTTCCCAGAACTATCAGCAATTTGACCTTTGATCATATCTAATGTTCCACTTCCATCTTTTTTCTCAATAGTCATTTCATTTCTGCTGACTATCCTTCCAATGACAGTAACGATTCCATCTTGATTATTGACTTCAGAGATATTGATTGGTTCATCTAATGATGGAATTATTTCATCTCCTTCTTGTAGGACAACAATTCTTGAATTTTGATTAATATTTAGAGACAAATTCCCTTCATATTCATTGACAGAACCACCTTCAATTCGAACAATCGAACCAGGAATTAGATTGTTGACATGATTACCCCAATCTGTGTACTTCATTCTATTTTTCATTCCCGACTTTCCCCATGGATCATCTTCGATTAAACCAAATCCCATTTGTCTTTCTTGACCACGAATTTCTCTATTCCAAGGGTTAAATGTAATCACTTTCACCTCTATTTCAATATTTTTATCATCAGAAGATAGTGAATTAAAGTTTTCAACCTTTTTAATTTCTCTAACTGAACTACTAGTTTGAATTTTCACGTCTCCAGCAGAAAATTTCCTTAAAACAGACCTTAAAGCATCCTTTGGAGGAATCAGAAAATCTTTTTGATATCTCTCAAATTCTTTCTTGATATCTGATTCAAGTGCATCAGGACATTGTTCCATTACTGATTTAATAGCATCATCCAGCTCATCATTCAAAATTTATTCCTCCATTACCATGTGCACTTGTATTCCATGGCCCAGAGGTCTTGGCGACGGCATTACGTGCTTGTTGCGTTAGTATTTTCACTTGCTCACCATGACCTCCTAAACTCGAAGGTTATTGAATTAATTGATTAAGTCGATAGAGAGGATTTAGCCAAATGACTGATAAATAAGTCTTCACTAATTAATTCTAAATTTCCTTCATAAGGAATACCCAATCTATCTGCTCCTAATTTGGTTGGTTTTGGTCTTTCTGGCAATAAACTAGCATCAAGTTTATACATTATTGTCTGTACTTCTTTAATCAAATTATCATAATCCAATATAGGTAATTTGTTTAAATTTTTTCCTCTAGAGGGTAAAAAAATCAACCATGATTCTCTATCTGTCTCATTAATCCCTCCTCTCTTAAATGCAGTTTTTAATTGATTTGTACCTGAAATGACACGTATAAATTCAGCATCAGGGTTGTTTGATAAAGATGATTTTTGCCTAAAGTTTTCTTCTATGAGATGCCAAGCACTCCATAGGTGTCTTTCACTTGCAGCAGCAAACTTTGAGAGAAGTAGCCATCTAGAGCTGGGCCTAATCTTTAAAAATTTTTTAATTAATTCAGAAATTTCCTGATTATTATTATTCAATCTAACTCCCCAACAGGGAAACCAAGGAACCTCTGCCTTCATGATTATCCCATTGAGTATTCATTTTGATGGTTTCTATTTTTCATGTGGTAAAGGTTCATCATCTGGTCTCATTTTAGTTCTAGGAAAGTTTGTGTTTTTATTATTAATTCTAATTAAAATTTTTTCTAATAATTTTGGTCCCCACCCAGGTAAAGCAAGTAAACGACTTTTGTCCCTATCTGTTAATTTACGAATCTCATGAGGTTTTTGAATTCCCATATTTACTAAATCTCTGGCCCTTTTCCGACCGATATTCTGTATTGAGATTAAACCCAACAATTCTTTTTTACAACCGTATGTAATTCTTTTTGTTAGTTCTTCAATCATATTGATTACATTCTTCTTAGCAATTTTGTGTTCTTCAATTTCGTTAAACTTGTCGTCATTTAATAAAATTTGTTTGGAAGAAAATAGTAACCATTCAGCAAGTTCAATTCTTCCCCTTAGATCTCCTGGCATCACTTTGTGTATCTTTTCAATGTCTCTTAATTCAAATTCTTCAATCCAATCCATAAATATACACACTGATTTAATTCTACTCAGATGAATGTCTTGTAGAGATATTTCGTTTAGTAATTCCATTTCTATCAAGGTTGATTTTTCGTTTAATTTTTCATACTCGGAATCTTTCCACCAAAAATTCAAGAAATCATCAGTTGATACAATCAAGTATAACAGACTTTCAATGGTTAACGGTAAATCTCTTGAATTTTTATAGTATCTTCTAACTGCTCTTCTTAATCCGTCTCGTAGTAATAGTCCGCTCGTAGGATCTAAGTACATCCTCGTAATTAATTTTCCAAATGAACTAGCTTCGTAGGTCATTGTGATAGGCTCAGAAACGTTGGGTGAAATAATTTCATCCTCCCAATCACTAGCTAAATTAAATCCTAGATTAGTTGGTGGTCTTGACTTGATTTCAGATTTTTTTTCTATTTGAATTCCTTCCGAATCTTTGGCAAAATTAACCCATGAGGGTACTTCGTCATTCCAAGATTCACTGCTTTCTAAATTTTTTGTTTTATCTAAGTATTCGTAAATATTATTATCACAACCTAATCTTTTAATAAATTCATTTTCAGTAAGCCATAAAACCCATTGTTCAATCCTTTCTTCAAGTATTTTATGTGGTTGAGTATGTCCCAAAAATGTATTTTTAAAGAAATTACTTATGGCATATCTTGAGTTAATTTCATTTGTTGCAATCAAGGAAAGTATATGTGTTCTAAGTGAATTTTCAGCAGCTAATTTCGAAGAAATTTCTTCTGGAGTTCCGTGAATGTATTTTTCGGAAATTGAATCTGCATTTTCGAGAGCCCTTTCGCCTTTACAATGTAACCATGCTTCTCCCAGAGAGTCATATCGCGGCCTTCCAGCTCTTCCTAACATCTGTTGCACTTCCATTACAGAAAGCCATCTAGACATCCCAAGTTCGAATCTTTTCAGATCTCTTATTATCACTCTTCTTGCTGGTAAATTTACTCCTGATGCTAGAGTCGGCGTAGCAACAATACACATTATTTTTTTCTCTCTAAATGCATCTTCAATGTATTTTCTTTGATTACTGCTCAATCCTGCATGATGGAATGCAACACCTCCAGAAATGACATTTTGTAAATTATCTGAAATTGAAGAATCATCGCTAATATTTTTTAATCCTTTTTTCAGAGATTGAAATTTAGATAATCTTTTATTACCTTTTTTCAAAAAAATCTTGGTTATTCTTTCCGATAATTTTCTAGCAAGGCTCTGAGCAGATCTTCTTGTAGATACAAAAATCAATGACTGAATATCTTTGTTTAATGAATCTTCTAGAGCGGCAATCATCGGTCTTGATGCTGGACCTTCTAATGTCCTTGGCGGTGGCAATCGTGAAATTTCCTGTTTTGAAGACGAAATTCTTTTCCTTGGTTCAAGATCTACATTTGCTAGGGTAGATTGTTCCAAAGTAACCGGTCTCCATGAAGATACGATCAATTTTGCTTTTAACCACTTTGCCAGTGTTTCGGAATTGCCTATTGTGGCAGATAGAGCAATAATTTGAACAGCGCTATTGGAATTGAGAAATCTAGTTAAATTTATTTCCATAGTCGGTCCTCTCGAAGAATCATTAATCAGGTGCACCTCATCAGCGATTATAACACTCAAACCTTCCATGATATGTGGTCTGTTTCTCATTAAAGAATCAAATTTTTCACTAGTACAAACTATAATGTCTGCGTTTTCAATATTAGTATTCTCTCCCTCTCTATCTCCTAAAGATAGACCTACATTCAAATTTGTTGCCTTAGCAAGTTGTGACAACTCTGTATATTTTTCACCTGCTAAAGCTTTCAATGGAACAATATAAACAGCTTTACTACCTTTTTTATTAATTAATAATTTATGTATAATTCCAATATATGCTACTAATGATTTTCCGCTTGCAGTTGGAATTGAAATTAATGTATTATCACCTTCAAGAATTGGGGTCAAAGCTTCTTTTTGGGGTGGATATAGTTCTGATATTTTCCAGGAATCCATGAAAAATCTAATAGCGGAATTAGGAATTTTCAATGTTGAAATTGACAACCTGTTACTCGCCATGATGTACCACTACAGTCTGAGGCTCAAAAGTACTTGGTTTACTCCTTATGGAGTATTTTTTTGCGGTTAAAAGTACATATTCGAATATTTAATTTAAGGGGAAGGGTAATGAGCGGGGACATATTCGTATTGCTTGGGCTGACTATGGACGAAGACTTTGAAGCCATGATATTAGAACGATTATCTGTATTCGACGATGAGCCGGATATTAACGACTGGGCAGAAATTTTCTCTGGTGCACTAATGGCATGTATTGGTATTGTTTACATGACACATCCTGGAGATTTTATTGATCAAACAGTAATGTTATGGTTGTCAGCAGCAATTACAGCGGTAGGATTAATTTGGGCTGGACATGGATTAAAAGATATGTCAGTAAAGGAAGTAAGAAGAAGCATTGTAATGCTTGAATTATCCAAGGAGCGCGACAAGGGTGTTGATTATGGATTAATAAGGGATGTACTATTACATCCTAGTCAATATACTGGTTTTTTAATGGAAATTTATGAATCTGCTTTTGAAGATGGGGTCCTTGACAAATCTGAATTAGACGAGTTAGAAGCTATCCGTTCCGTTTTGGATTTATCGGATGAACAAGCAGCATCAATCGCTCTTAAAGCAGCTATTACTGTGGCTTTGAGGGATGGTAAAGTTGAAGAAAGAGAGATTGAACTGATTGAAAATGCTGCAAAAGATGCAGGAATCAACGATGAAGGACTTAAGAAGATACATGATGCTCTTGAAGATGGTCATCTTGATGAAGAAGAAAAAAAGATGCTTGAAGGATTAATCCACAACTCTTTCTCTGAAGAAGAATAAAATTTATCTCAAGAATTCGTCAACTAGTTTGAAATTACATTTTCTACATATGTATCTCCCTGATGATTTTTTCTGGCGTAATACGTAGATATTACACTTAGGACACTTCCATTTCCACTTTGAATTCTTTAATTTTAAATAATTCATGAATTTTTGGCCAAGTAGTTTCTTCTGAGATATAGTTGGCCACATAGCCTCAATAGAATAAAATATTTTGTCATGGCGAATATAACCTAAACAGTGAATAAATTCATGATAAATGATAATCTCTCTATATATCTCCCACTCATTTTTTAGTAGCACTGGATGAATATCAACAACTTTAACACACGATGGATTAGCTTTACTTGAATTCCACTTATTTGTTGGTAAAAATCTAGTCACTCCATGACGATAAACGGAATTTTTTCTCAAAAAACCTACTCTTAAACCTTTTAATTCTTCAATGTCATTTTCGGTGAAAAACTCTATTGTTGCCATAACCTTCAGAACTTTGCTAATTGATTTATTCAAAATTTTGAAATTATTTGTTTCCAAATTAAAACCTCAAAATTAATGCCATCTATGATAGGCTGGATGACCTTCTTTTACAGATACAAACAAACCCTTTCCCTTAGCACAAAGTTTGTCTCCAGCATGTAATTCCATAGAAATTGTCGCTCTGTCATCAAGTAATTCAACAACCTTTGAAGTAATTATAAGTGTTTCATCAAGTGGTGTTGGACGAATTAACTTCACAGAGTAATTTGCGGTAACAGTACACGATGGTTTTTCTTCACCTCTGTTATCCATGATTGCTATTGCAGCAGTCCAATTTCCGTGACAATCAAGAAGAGTACCAATAATTCCCCCATTAATGATGCCTGGAAATGCTTGATGCTCTAAATCCGTTTTAAATTCTGTTTTTAAACCACCTTCAATTCTGTGAGAGTCAATTCTCAATCCTTTATCATTTGCAGGTCCGCATCCAAAGCAAATTGAATTCGGAGCATATTTTTTTTGTACCCCTGTTAATTCTGACATGTACATACGGTATTTTGAGAGGTTTATCAATGAATTGTTGAACGTTAATGGTTGAAAAGAGAAATAGGTTGATTAGTCTCCTCCATTTGTGTGTCTTTGAGGCAATATGAGTGATAAAAAACCCAAGTCTCGAAAAAGTGTTAACAAGCACGAAAAAGTTCGAATCAGTCATGAAATGTCAGCTGAAAGAAAAAAAGCTGTAAAAGATGCAATGAAGGATCAAGAAATTTCTAAACCGGAATGGGATAGAATCAATGTCTCCTCAGAATATAAATTCAATAGGAAAAAAGTAAAACCTGGAGAAATTAGGACTATTAAATTAAATCTTCTAAAGGTTTCAATTGGTGATTCTTGGCCAACGTCTGTATGTATTCTGCATGGTAAACGACCAGGTCCAGTGGTAACAATTATCGGAGCGATACATGGCGACGAACTGACAGGCCCCAGTGCTTGTTCTCATCTTTTATCAGAAGCTTTGACCTCTAATGGGGGGCCTTTAGATCCAAGCAAAATTGCTGGGACTGTTAGAATTGTTCCTGTCGTTAACACACCAGGTTTTAAGTCAAATTCTAGATACTTTCCAGATGGTAGAGACTTAAATAGAGAGTTTCCAGGGCGTAGAACCAGTAACACTACTCAAAGAGTAGCTCACAGAATTTATCATTCCTTGATAAAAGATTCAGACTACATAATTGATTTACATTCTGCTGCTAAAGGCCGTTCAAATATGCCTCAAATCCGAGCTGATTTGACTCACTCTTCCTCTCAAAGATTGGCGAAATCATTCGGAATTGAAGTAATTTTAGATAGTAAACCCCCTAAAGGATCATTAAGAAGAGTAACAAATAATCTAGATATCGGCGCCATTACTTACGAAGGTGGTGGTGCGAGTACTCTAGATCATGAATCTGTACAGGTTGCAGTAAATGGGGTACTAAATTCTCTTAAGACACTTCATATTATACCTGGATCGCCAAATAGGCCTAGATTTCGTCTTCTAGCATCTGGTTCAACATGGCTTAGGGCTCATGGAGGTGGATTGTTAGATATGTTAGTTGGAGCGGGATCGTTCGTGGAAGAAGGAGATGTAGTAGCTACAATCAGTGATCCGCAAACACCTGGAAAATCTATTGATCTAAAAACTCCAATTACTGGTTTATTCATTTGTTCTGCAACTCACCCTTTTGTAACAGCAGGAACTCCAGTCGGTCATATCTTACCGATTACCAAATCCAAGAATTTAATCTTAAACCAATGTGATGATGAATCAAGATTAATTGTTAACGGGTCTTTGGGTACTCCAGTTTGGAGGGAAGAATCAGATATTGATGAAATTTCAATTGAAGGTGAATGGATAGACGGGAATGTAGACTCAGAATGGCAAAAAGAATGGTCCTTATCTAATACATCTAATCCGAACTTACAAAGTTTTGAGTTAGCAGCCGAGGAAGAAGATGATTAATTTTTGATATAATTCTCTACTACAGAAACGACCTCTTCATCGGTCATTAATTTCCTTTTTGATTTTGCTATATCGAATAAATGTGCTACAAGATCTTCATTGGGTTTGTAATTATTCTTCTCCAGCCACCAAATAATATTTGATTTTCCACTCATGTGTCCGATTCTAATAATTTGTTTTAATCCAAAATCTTGCGCTGGTACCCCAGAATATACCCTGTCAGCTAACCAATGGTCTCCTTTTTTCATCGCTTTAATAACAGCTGAAGCATGAACTCCAGTGCCCGTTTCAAAAGCATCTTCACCGAAAACAGGATAATTTCGTGGTAGTGCAACCTCAATATATTCATGTGCTTTATTCATATATTCATTTAGTAATGTTAAATCATTTTCTATAATTCCCATCAAACTGAGATTTACAAGTGTTTGATCTAGAGGTGCATTTCCGGCTCTTTCACCAACTCCAAGTGCAGTTCCATGGATTACATCGGCACCAGCTTCAACAGCTGCGAGATTATTTGCAATACCCAAACCTCTATCTTGATGACCATGCCAGTTAATTTCAATTTGATTTCTCCTAAAACCTGCATCTGGAATAACTTCATTTTGTATAAAATTTAATAATTGTTTTGTACCATTTGGCGTAACATGACCACAAGTGTCACATACGCATAACCTGTCTGCTCCTAACTCCATTGCCCGAGTGTATATTTGTTTAATATCTTCAGGTCTACTTCTAGTAGTGTCTTCAGTGACGAACATTACAGGAATGTCATTATCAATTGCAAAACCTACTGCTTTTTCCATTGTTGAAATTAATTTTTCAATAGTCCAAGCTTCAGAATATTGACGAATTGGACTAGTTCCAAGAAATGCACTTGCCTGTATAGGGATTTCATATTTCGCTTGTAAATCTATCAATGGTTCGATGTCTGAAATCAGGGTTCTAACTGCTGTTCCTGGTCGAATTTTATAGTCATTGTCAACAATGTGTTTCAGCATTGCATCTATATGTTCAACATGAAACTTTCCTGCACCAGGTAGACCAAGATCTACTTTTTGAACTCCTAGCTTCTCCATGTATGTTAATAATTCAATTTTTTGCTCGATAGTCGGATTTCTAGCTGAAGGGGATTGAAGTCCGTCCCTTAATGTTTCATCATCAAACCATATATCATGAGGATGTTTTGTTTCATCACGTTTTAATTCCCAATTGATTGAATTCCAATCGTAAATCAAATCTTTTTCATTCATCAAAACACCTCATGATGTTACCAGAGTAAGTTCTACTGTTTGAACTTCTCTATTCTTCTTCTTCTGATGAAACAGTAGAATTTGATAATTCTTCGTTAATCAATTCTGCAGGTATCCTCGCAGCGAAGATTATTTCATCTTCAAATTTAGTTTTATTTCTATCTCTTAATTCCATAATCTTATTTCCTTTGGTAGATCGGTTTTTAGTAAATTTAGTGTCTTCTGCTTTGACTCTGATCATCATACCTTTGGCTGTTAGTAAAAACAAGTTATCTCGCGTATTAGGAATCTGTCTAACAGCAACAATTTCATCACGATTATTTTCATCTAGCTTCATTGTAGTAATTCCTTTTGCCCCATTTTTAGTTCTTCTGTAACCGTCATTAATGAATTTTAGAGATTTATCTTCATTTAATTTTTGTATTCCATTTGCATCTAAATCAGGTATTTTTTCTGCCGTCCCAACTCTTGTTCTTTTAGCTTGTCCATTCTTAGTAATTGTAATTATTTGAGTTTCATAATTTGAAGTTACAATCATTCCGACAACGTGTCCACCATCACCACGTTTTCCAGTTCTAATTCCCCACACTCCAGATGTATTTCGACTAGTTGATGAAATTTGTTTACAGGAGAACCTTGAAGCAAAACCTTTGTTGGAAATCAGTATGATGTCTGACTCGTTTGTACCTGGGCGAACGCTGACTAGTTCGTCATCTTCAATTTTAAATTTGATGGCATATTTACCATTTCTATTTATCTTGACATACTCTCTTAAGTCAGTTTTCTTAATCAATCCACATTTCGTTGAAAATAGCAAATAATAACCTGAGGGTGGTTTTTTTTCTCCATCTTTGACCTTGACATTTAATGACTTTTCTACGACCTCTTCAATTAATTCTTTTGAGATTGGTAAGATACTAACAACATTTTCATCATCTCTAATTCCTTCTAATAAATTTCTAACATGACTCCCTTTGGCCTGTCTACTTGCGGAGGGTGTTTCCCAAGCTTTAAGCCCGTAGACCCGTCCTTTATCAGTAAAAATCAATAATCTGTCCTTACTGAAACAGGTGATTATAGCCTGAGGTCTATCTTCTTCTTTTGTTGTAACTCCTTTAAGCCCTTTTCCACCAGTATTCTGAGTTCTAAATGCTTCGGTGGGTAGGTGTCTAATGTAGTTATTTTCAGATAGAGTAATTACAATTGCTCTTTCTTCAACCAAATCTTCTCTATCCATAGATAGTGGCATAGGATCGATGTGTGAACGCCTTTCATCACCATGTTTTTCAAGCATTTCATTTAGTTCATCAAGTAAAATATTAAGTCTTCTCAGACGTGAAGAGATTATTTCTTTTAAGTCTAAGATTGTAATTTGAAGTTCCTCAAATTCTTTTTGAACTTTATTCACATCGAGTTTACTAAGTTGGTATAATCTCCTTTCTGCAATTGCTTTAGCTTGTTGTTCTGTAAAGTTGAATGGTGCAATATCTGCGATGATACTTTCGTTTCCTTTTAGTACAGATTCAAACTGTTCTCTACTTTCACTTGATTTTCCAACTGCAATTACATCATCAATTCTATCTTGTGCTTTGACTAACCCTTCAAGGATATGTGCCCTTGCTTCAGCTTTATCTAACTCGAATTTTGCACGTCTTTCAATTACTGATTCTCGATGTTCAACATATGTATGTAACATTTTGGGTAATGTTAGCAGAACTGGTCTTCCATCTAAAATTCCCATCATATTTGCCGAATAAGATTCTTGCAAACGACTCTTTTTGAATAATTGATTTAACACTGCGTGCGGGTCGGCATTATTTTTTACTTCAATAACGACTCTGATTCCTTCTTTTGATGATTCATCACGTATGTCTCTGATGCCGATAATTGTTCCCTTACTCACTAAATCAGCGATATGAACTAACATATCAGCTTTCTTAACTTGATATGGAATTTCATGAATAATAATTCTCTTTCCTTTTTTGTCATCTAAGACATCACATTTAGATCGGACATGAAATCTTCCCTTTCCTGTGGAGTACATGTCAAAGATTCCATCAATTCCATGTATTGATGCACCTGTTGGGAAATCTGGACCAGAGATATGTTGCATGTAATTTTCTATTGAAATGTCTGGCATCTGAAGATTATCAATTCCTTGCTCGATAATTTGATTAATATGTAGCGTAATAGCTCCAGAAACTTCAGTTAAATTATGAGGTGGTATTCTAGTCGCCATTCCAACTGCAATTCCGTCACTTCCGTTAAGTAATAAGTTTGGAAGCCTTGCTGGCAAAACAGTGGGTTCACTTTCTGAATCATCAAAGTTGGGTTGAAAATCTACGGTTCTCTTTTCAATGTCTCCTAACATATGTTTCGCTATTCTATCTAATCTGCTTTCTGTGTAACGCATAGCCGCAGGAGGATCTCCATCAATTGATCCAAAGTTTCCTTGTCCATCGACAAGTGGGTACCTCAATGAGAAATCTTGTGCCATGCGAACCATAGTGTCATATATTGATTGATCACCGTGAGGATGATATTTTCCCATTACCTCTCCTACAGATCTTGCAGATTTGCTGAATTTTTTATCTGAGGTATGTCCTCCTTCATACATTCCAAAAAGAACTCTCCTGTGCACAGGTTTTAAACCGTCTCTTGCATCAGGCAAAGCCCTGCCTATGATCACGGACATTGCATAATTAATATAGGAAGTTTTCATTTCTTTATTTAAAGGATGATTAAGAATATTTTCATTCGATGTAAATTTTTCTTCTTCAGATGTCAAGATTGGTCACCTCCTTAGCGTGAGTTTCAATAAATTTCCTTCTATCAGGAACATCTTCACCCATCAGAATTTCAAACATTCTATCCGACTCTTCGGCATCCTGTACAGTAACTTTTAGCATTGTTCTAGTGTCTGGATTCATTGTTGTATTCCAAAGCTGTTCAGGATTCATTTCACCAAGTCCTTTGTATCTTTGTACACCAATTTTAGAATTTGGTGAATTTTCTTTCAATTGTTCAACAATTTGATCTCTTTCTTCGTCAGAAAATGCATATTTACTGACTCTGCCTTTAGTTAACTGGTACAACGGAGGTTGGGCGATGTAAACGTGACCTTCTGTAATTGCAGGACGCATAAATCTCCAGAGGAACGTAAGCATTAGTGTTCTGATGTGAGCCCCGTCAATATCAGCATCAGTCATTATAATAATTTTTGAATACCTTAATTTGCTAGTTTTAAATGTACCTTCATCTTGTATTTCTTCTCCAGTTGGGTTTCCAACTCCAGCACCCAGAGCTCTAATCATTGTTTGAATTTCATTATTTTGAAATACTTTTACAATATTTCTTCTCTGTCTTTCAACATTCAAAATCTTACCTCTTAGCGGTAATATTGCTTGAATTCTTCTATCCCTCCCCGTTTTTGCAGAACCCCCCGCTGAGTCACCTTCAACTAGGTATATTTCACATTCAGATGGATCTCTAGATTGACAATCTGCCAGCTTCCCTGGTAATCCGCCTCCTTCTAGAACTCCTTTCCGCCGTGTTAAATCTCTAGCTTTCCTAGCAGCTTCTCTTGCTTTAGAAGCTAGAAGGGCTTTATCCACAACTAGTTTTCCAACCGATGGGTTTTCTTCAAAAAATTCACCTAGTTTCTCATAAACTACTGTTTCTACAATACTTGTGACTTCACTACTGACTAATTTATCCTTAGTTTGAGATGAAAACGAGGGATCTGGGTGTTTAACACTAACTATTGCAGATAAACCCTCACGAACATCATCTCCAGATAATGAATTTCCTTTGAGTAGTTTTCGTTTTTTTGCATAATTATTAATCGATTTAGTCAATGCACCTCTAAGTCCTGACATATGAGTCCCTCCATCTTTATTTCTGATGATGTTGGTATAACATAGAATAGTTTCACTGAAAGCATCGGACCATTGCAAGGCTAATTCAATGCTTACTGGGCCCTTGGCAGTATCCCTCTCACCACTAATTTGAATTACTTCTTGATGCATTACTTCTCGATTAGAGTTTAATTGCCTTACAAACTCGCTTAGACCACCTTCGTAGTGATGTGTGCTTACATTGACATCAGTATCTCTCTCGTCGGTAATGATGATTTTCAATCCAGCATTTAGGAACGAAGTTTCTTTTAATCTTGTATCGACTTGTTCAAACTCAAATTGAGTTATGTGTGTAAAGATACTTAAATCTGGTTTAAACCTAATCAATGTACCTGTATCGTTGCATTTCCCAATTTCTTTAATTGAATCTATTGGAACACCTGCTTCATATTTTTGAAAGTAAATGACTCCTTCTCTGTGGATTGTCATTTCCATCCATTCGGATACAGCATTTACAGCAGAAACACCTACTCCATGTAACCCACCTGAAACTTTGTATGAACTGTTATCAAATTTACCACCAGCATGCAATTTAGTCATAATTACTTCTGCGGCTGAGATTCCAAATTCCTCGTGAATGCCTACAGGAATCCCTCTTCCAAAATCACGCACGGATAGCGAACCGTCTGGGTGTAATTTCACCTCTATTGATTCAGTGTGTCCGGCTAGGTGTTCATCAACGGAATTATCAACAACTTCCCAAATACAATGATGAAGCGCAGTTCCATCATGAGGGTCACCTAGGTACATACCGGGTCTTTTTCTAACAGCTTCCAGTCCTTCTAAAACCTGGATACTCTCTGCATCATATTCTTCTGTCATTTAATCACCATTTCAATAATTTAAAAATAAAATTTTCGCTTACCCATCACTCGAACCTTACGGGACCTTCGAACATTGATAGAGTACTAAATACGGTTTGTAAACCCATCGCTTACATAGTAAATTTCTGCATATTAATTTAGGCGATTAAAATTCGACAGGATTAAAAAAAAATGCAAAGTGCGAGTGTTGTGAAGCGTCCGCTAGTATGTGTTTCTATTGAAGGGCACACGGTCAAAGAATGCGTTAAATCTGCAGGTTTGGCTACATTAGCAGGAGCAGATATTTTAGAAATTAGATTTGATTTTTTTTATTTAACAAAGATACCTCAAGAAAATCAAGAATCACAGGAGAAAGTTTCCAAGAAAAAATTTGAGTTAATATCAAAGGAAGTATCTGAAGTTGATGTGGCTAAAATAATTTCAGAACTAAAAGAATCAATTGAAAAGCCTGTAGTCTTTACTTGTAGGAGTAAAACAGAAGGAGGGCATTTCCCAGGTAATGAAACCCAGAGAATTGAAATACTTTCTAAAGCAATAGAGAGTGAGGTTAGTTGGATAGATTTAGAAATTAACATAGATTCAGAAGATCGTAAAAAGTTACATGAGAGCGCTAATAATTCTAACACTCAGGTAATCGCATCATATCACGACGTGTTAGAGACACCTAATTCAGAGAAGATAATTTCTTTAGTTGAAGAAAATATTGATTCTGGTGAAATTATCAAACTTTGTTTCAAAACAAATGATCATCATGACGGATTAGAAATTGTTAATGCGTGCTGGTCTTTAATAGACAATCCAAAAAAAGTGAGCATTATGGGTTTGGGTCCGAGTGGAGATTGGACAAGATTACACGCCCCGCTACTCGGTCAATCGATGGTATATGCTACATTGGAGACTGATTTTCATTTAGGTAAAAAAGGTTTAATCAATGTGAGAGATTTAACAGATGCTTGGGATATGTTAGAATACTAACTTGACTATTCTTCAGACATCGAACCAAACTTCTTCGAGTCAGTTCCAGAAACTTTCGGTATTAATTGCTTTTTGTCAGCAGTTAACCCAGCTTTTTGGTACCTGATGTGTAATATTCCAGGAATTGCTGCTGTAGCAAGAAATAAACCGCAACAAGTAACACTTACAGTCCAATTAGGCAATGCAGTTCTTTCTTCAATCATTACTTGAATATCTATTTGAATTTCGTGTCCCGGGGGCTGTGCGTCATCGTAAATATTGTCCCAACTGTCGATAACGAGGTAAAACTCCTCCCATGACGGTCCTGAATCTTTCCAAATAGTGTTCGTTACTAATGGTTGATCTAATGCAACTGCAAATTCGACGTCTGATTTATCAGTATATTCGTGGATATCTCTGAATGGTTTCCAATAAAAGCTGCTCATGTAGGAGCGCCATTCAATAGGAACTTCTTCTTGGAAATCTCGCCACTCAGAATATCTTTCATTGTAATCACGTTCATAGATTTCCCAATCATACTCAGTTAGAAGATACACATCAACGTTAGAATTACCAACAATAGTTTGATTGTTTAAATGCTGAGCTGTGATGCAGAATGTATATTTTTGACCAGTAGTCAAATTTAGTCTTAATCCTGCGACAGAATCATTTTCTAAAACTTGACTCGTGCTGAAATCATCGTTTTCTGTTAATATTCCTAATGAACGTGTGGTAGGCCTGTAATACATAAGGTCATCATCAAATTCTTGACTATTGGATGTTTGCTTTCCATTTGAACTGATTTCGGGCATCCCATCGTAATAATTATTGAAATAATTACTAACTGATATGTTCGCTACTTCCATATCCCATAATGGCTCTCTGTTAGATGAATTACACGAAGCTGCACTTACTGGAGAGATGATATGATTAGGACCAGCCAAAATTAATGCTATTGACGGAATCAAATAAATTAACAAAAGAGCAGTGGCAACTCTCTTGATAATGTTCATATTTTCACTTTCCTTTAACAGGTCTAACGTAACCTGAGCTGGAGTTTCTGCGTTCCTCTTTGTCTAGTAAATTTGGTTTTGGAGGAGGTTTGTGGTTATCCATTCCCATAACACCACCTTTTACATCTACAGTTTCCACGTTGTATGCCTCAGCAGCATTTTCAGCGTCTTCTTCTATTTCGTTAGGTTGCCTCATAGCAAAATATCCAAGAATCAGTACAGCTAGAATAGTTCCAATAAAAATTGCACTATTACTTCCTAATTCTGAATTGAAATAACTATTTGGGTCTGCCCAATTAAATTCTTCAGCTTCTTCTTCAGTTTGTTTTGTTAACACCTTAATCGGAAAGTATTCTGTGTTACAATAATTAATTCCATCACAGATTTTCAGAGTAATCACAGTATTTCCAGTTTTATTCCATGTGTAACTTATAGCCTGTCCAATAATATAATCGTTTGAATAGTCACCATCTTGAGTTCCTTCAACTTCTTCAAATCTGGAATCAAAATCCCAATAGTAGGTAATCTCTGAGTTAACATCTTCATCACAATCATTATTTGAAATCCCATCCTCATTTTGGTCAATATTTGGGTCAATGTCCCTACAAATTTTCATCCCATTAGTCAGTTCGAAATCGTCAGCTTCTCCCTCAATTACAAGCTCGAATCCTTCCACAATTTGCTCAATCCCACTTGAGAATCTAATATCTTTAAATTCAGGGGCTTCATCAATTCTCAGTTTAAATTGGATTTGAGTGGTATCTCCTGTTCCGTACCCATCTCTTACTGTTAGTGTAACGGTGTAGGTTCCAGGTGAATTATAAGAATACCATGGGCTAGGTTCGTTACTCACAGGTCCTGCATCTCCAAAATCCCAAGAATATTTTACAATCCCATTCCAGTCTATTTGAGATTGGTCAGGATTAGTAAGTCCTATGTATTTGAGATCTCCATCTCTCGTACCGCTTGAATCAAAGAACAGTAAAGTTCCTGGGGCTGCAAAAATTTCTCCATTTTCGGTAAATGTAGAAGTATAAGAGTACACTGTATCATTCAGTCTAGGAGTGTCTTCTGTTACAATCTCTCCATCTATCCACGCATCTAAAATCTTGGCATTAATTATCGGAACTGGATTTGAAACTCTGATTACTCTTTCTAACTCCAAAGAATTTAGTCCAAGTAAATCTCTAATGACTAAGCTAATTGTGTAATCTCCAGGTTCATCGAATTGAAATCCTACTGTTTGTTCGGTTGTGATATTTACTGTATAACCATTGGGAAAATTCCAAAATGCAATTAGTTCATCAGTGCTATCGGGGTCGAAACTAGAACTTGAATCAAATGAATAATTTACTCCAGCTGTAGCTTCTTCTGTTACGGGGTTAAATTGATTATCAAAATCATCATAAATTTTCATCACTGGTACAGCCCTTTGATTATTTACAGTCACTCGAAAAGATGCAACTGACTGATTCCCATCGTTATCCGTTGCGTAAACTGTAATGTTGAAGATCCCAGGATTTTTCCATGCAGGAGTTGGATTTACGTCATTTGAATTTGTTGGTTCGGTAAAAAGGCTTTCAAATGTAATATCCGATCCATCTAGATTTACTTCACCTTCAAATTCCCAGAGTATTTCTGTGATAGTACCATCATCATCGACAAATATGTCAGGCAAAGTAATAGGTACTAGGGTTTCAGTAACAAACTCACTATTAAAAATTTGTCTGGGAACTCGGTTCATGACTAATATCTCTAACTCCAAAGAAGCTAGATTAGTTCCATCATTTACGCTTAGATTCATAATATTGGCTTTCCCATCAGCTTCGCCTTCAGACCATGAGTGGATTACTTCATACATACCAGTATTTTCTTTAACAGTTCCATCTCCAAAATCCCATGAAAACTCAAGTAACTCAATTGGTACATTGTCTTGAACTCTGTAGGCACTGAAAACGGTAGTTTGGTCTGTTTCTAAACACCAATCTGAAGGACACCATGATGGTTTTTGTTCTAGTGTCTGACCATTAATTCTTAATTCAATATCAGGGGTTGATTCATCTGTAATATTCATACTCCAATTTAACTTTTCACTCCATCCTCCGCCGATGTCTTTGACCATTAGTGTTACTGGAAATTCACCTACGGATGTGTAAGCTCTTCTGGGGTTTTTTAAGGTTGAAACACTCCCATCACCGAAAGACCACTCGTAAGCGATTGGGAGATCAGAATTAGGCAAAGTTTCATTATCTGTGGATAGCCCCCATTTGTCTTCTCCAGAAGCAGAGAATTGGACCTGATCCCACGTTTCTGCATTGTATGTGTTAATGGATCCAATTGCATATGGAATCATATTTTCTAGAAAGATATTAGGTGAAATTTGAGTATCAATAACAACTCCAGTAAGTTCTACTAATCTAGTAACAATAGTGTAAGAATCGGTTAATTTGGGTGTAAACCATGAACTAAAGGTTACTGGTTGACCTCCACCAGCATTTACTCTGGAAGTCGTAGAGTCTACTAATGTGTTAGATGAGTCGTATACTTCTAATAGCACGTCAACTTTTTCTGAGTAAGCTTGAGATGTAACATATGTGTCAATTTGAATTGTGTCAAAACCTCCTTCCTCATCTTTATCAGTGTAGTTCAGTTGAGGAGCGGGGGTAAGTGTTGGTGGCCCAGTAATTACGTTAGCCTCGATGTTTACTGAGGCAGTTGGATAGTCTGTAAATCCAGAAGGTAGTGAAGAGAAACAGTCGTCATAGTTGCAATCACTGGGGGTAGATTCAAACCAAGTTATAGCGTACACCTCCTCTGTTCCATTTCCAAATCCTTGGACAAGGCCTGTTGCCTGTCCATAGTCTGAAACACCGTCACCATCATCATCAGGTCCTGGCAAAAAATTAAGGGGTGCCGTTGTAATAATGCCGTTGTTATCAATCTTGGCTAAAACACCATCAAAGTTTGCTAATTCAGAAGTTAAACGCAAATTGAGTTTCCCAGAATTACCATCTGCTACCATTTTGAAAACAGCCAAACCCCAACCTTCAATTAAAACACTAGGACTTGTCCATGGTTGAGACCAAGTAGTATGAGTTTCTGAAGGTTGAACTCTACATACTGAACTAAAACCTCCACACAGAGGAGTCATGTCGATACTATCAAATCCAAATGGCGATTGATCTGAATCGAGTGTTGCAGCAATAGAAAAATTAGCCATAGCGTCTGAAAATGTAGTTCCAATAGGTGAACTTATTCCTCCTGGAGGACTATTCAACAAAGTTGTTATTGATGTCCCCCCACTGGCAGTATCTGAAACTAATTGTGCCATAGCATCTGCACCGCCCAACATGTCATGCAGATACAGCATGAATAACATTCCAGCACCATAATCTGATGTATCTTCTTTTTGATCCCACCAACGAATGCTTACGTCTGATCTACTAGTCCAAGCATTTATGTGTCCAGTTAATGAACTGTCAATTCCAAAACAAAAAAATGCTGCCATATCGGCATTTCCTTCATCTATCCACAAATATTCGCTTGGGTCTGCATGGTTGTGGAGCAGATGTTGAAATTCATGAGCAAGTATTACTCTACCAAATGAGCCTCCTGTATCAGAAGCATCTACAAAAATAGATTCTCCAGTTCGAGCTATTCCTGGCGAGAAATATCCTCCAGTCCCTCCACCTCCGTCGATGTTATAAATCACAATTTCAACTTGGCAGTTACCATCTTTATCTGGCATTGAACCAGATAAAAACAAATTAGTCACAGTTGGGAATATAGTGGTTTCCCAATCTGTAGCAAAACTATTCAGTGTTGCGATATTAACATTACTTCCTGATCCTACAAGGAAGGCTGCATTACTTGTGACTTTTTCTGCAATCACATCAATTGAACCTCCAGAGATAGCTACATTCCCTGATTCTCCTTCAGTCCATTCATCGGAAGGTGTACAATTTGGATGAGCTCTTCCTGAAGTTTTTGAGGGTTCAGAAGATGTTGATATGGTATCAGATTTGAAATCCTCTCCCGCATCAATAAATTTCCCCTTCATCCATCTTGATGCTGAATAAACCGGTTCATCATCAGAAAACAAATATTGCCTACCATCAAATTCAGGTATAAAATAATTTAAATCACCAATGACAGTTGGCTCAAATAATATATTTTGGTGATTTTCGAGTGTTTCTTGCTCTTCACTGTTAGCAGAAACTAGAGGTGAAAAAATTGCAGTTAAAAACATTAGCAACATGCCGATTATTATTTTGCAAGAGTATTGATTTTCGCGCTTCGGCATCTGTAACACCCACATCTTCTATTTGAGATGTACTTCTGTTATCGAGGACGTATATAAGCCGCGTTGGAACATGTATCAGACATGCAAAGATGGCATGTTCCAAATAGCATGGCAATCATAATTCTAATTTTTTCAATTATTTGCTTAAATTCCACTTCAGCATCTATCGAAAATTCAGATTCAATACAGCACCTACAAGTTGTAATTGAAGAAACAAAAGATCATAATGTTAGTTCTTGGACTCAGGGATTATTAATTCATGAGGGATATTTTTATGAAAGTACTGGAAAAAGAGGTGAATCATCATTACAAAAAATTAACATTAGTACAGGAATTACGGAAAAGATATTTTTTCATAATGACTCAATTTTCGCAGAAGGGCTGACATTATTTAATGAAACATTAATTCAATTAACTTATGTTTCAAATGTTGCATTTGTATTTGATTTAGAATCTTTTGAGTTGATTAGAACATATGATTATTCTGGAGAAGGTTGGGGACTCTGTACAATGTCCGAATTCTTTGTAATGAGCAACGGAAGTAGTCAATTAACACTCAGAGATTTAGAAACATTTCAATCAATTGGAACTGTTAATGTGACTAAAAATGGTGTCCCTTTAATTTATTTAAATGAATTAGAATGTATTGGAGATATGGTTTATTCTAATGTTTGGTTGACAGATGAAATTGTGGTAATTGATATAGAAACTGGAATTGTTAATTCTACTATCAATGCTAGTGGAATTTTAAGTGATGCAGAATACGAAAATGCAGAT
>MDTD01196656.1_pt1 | contig 43192 bp, 37 predicted proteins | sample 811221 | NCBI WGS metagenome assembly MDTD01 (sample SAMN05326646, study PRJNA326480) | marine metagenome | isolation source: seawater | place: Pacific Ocean: South West | collected 2011
ACCAACAACCGAATGGAGATGCTGGCGGTCATCGAGGGACTGCGCAGCATCGGCCAGCCGGCGCGGGTCCAGGTCCACTCGGACAGCAAGTACGTGGTGGACGGCCTCGCGTCCTGGTTGGATCGATGGCTGGCCAACGGCTGGAGGACGTCGCAGAAGAAACCGGTGCTCAACCAGGATCTGTGGGAGGCTCTGGATGAACTGCGCAACGTGCATCGGATCTCGACCCACTGGGTTCGCGGGCACTCGGAGCATCCGGAGAATGAACGCTGCGATCGCCTGGCCGTTCAGGGCCGGGATGAAGCTGCTCGTGGTGGCGGAAACAACGTGTGATCGATATTCTCGTCCTAGCTCGGGATGGAGCCCGTCATGACCGTTCATCGCATCGAGGTACGCCCCAGCAGTGATGCTGGAGATCCACGCGGTGCAGCCGCCTGCCAGTCGGCTCGCACGGCATCGCTGGACGCGCAGCCCGAGTCCGTACAGGCCACCGCCATCTACCTGATCGAGGGTGAACTCGACACCGATGCGGTTCGTCGGGTCGCGGACGAATTGCTGAGCCATCCCGTAACCGAACGGGCGGTGGTCGGTGCATCCGAGCCCCGCGCCGATTCGCTGGTCGAGGTCCATCCCCAGCCCGGGGTGATGGATCCCGAGGCGGAGGCCGTGGAACTCGGAGTGAGGAGCCTGTTGGGTGTCGACGTCACGGTCCGGACCGGCCGCCGTTTCGATGTGGATGGTCTCGATCAGGGACAGGCCCGCACGTTTGCCGAACGATGTCTCGCCAACACCCTGATTCACGATGTCCACGACGCTCCGTACCACCCCGAGCAGTTCGAGTCGGGGCACGATCGGGAAGCCGAGGTCCGGACGGTCCCGCTCCTGGAGCTCGACGACGAGGCGCTGCAGCGACTTTCGCGCGAAGCCCACCTCTTCCTGAGTCTCGACGAGATGCAGGCCCTGCAGGAAGCCTACCGCTCCATGGGTCGTGATCCGCGCGAGATCGAACTGGAGACGCTCGCGCAGACCTGGTCCGAGCACTGCGTGCACAAGACACTCAAGGCACGGGTCGAATACCACGGGCCGCTGCCCGGTGATCTCGATCGGTTCGGTCATGAGGTCGTCGGCGAGGAGGTGGTCCGAATCGACAACCTGCTTGGTTCGACCATCGCCGCGGCGACCAAGGAACTGATGGCGGACGGAATCGACTGGTGTCTGTCCGTGTTCGTGGACAATGCGGGCATCATCGCCTTCGACGAGGAGCACGCGGTCTGCTTCAAGGTCGAGACGCACAACCATCCTTCCGCCCTGGAGCCGTACGGCGGTGCCGCAACCGGCATCGGTGGCTGCATCCGGGACATCATCGGCACCGGCCTGGCGGCGCGCCCGATCGCGGCCAGCGATGTCTTCTGCGTCGGACATCTCGACACCTGGGCGCCGGACACGGATCGTCCGCTTCCCACGGGTTGTCTGCACCCCCGCCGCATCCTGTCCCAGGTCGTCGCGGGCGTCCGCGACTACGGCAACCGGATGGGCATTCCCACCGTCAACGGCACCGTGTGGTTCGACGACGACTACGTCGGCAATCCACTCGTCTACTGCGGATGCGTGGGGGTGATGCCCCGCGACCGGGTGACGGGTGATCCCCGGCCGGGCGATCTGATCGTCGCTCTGGGCGGCCGGACGGGTCGGGACGGCATCCACGGCGCGACGTTCTCGTCCGCCGAGCTGACGGACACCCACGTCGACGAGTTCTCGCACGCCGTCCAGATCGGCAATCCGGTGACGGAGAAGAAGGTGCTCGACGCGATCATGGAGGCGCGGGATGCGCCGGGCGGCTGTCTCTACAGCTCCATCACCGACTGCGGCGCCGGCGGATTCTCCAGTGCGGTGGGCGAGATGGGGGAGGAGCTCGGTGCGACGGTGCAGTTGGAGGCGGCTCCGCTGAAGTACCAGGGGCTGACGCCCACCGAGATCTGGATCTCCGAGGCGCAGGAACGAATGGTGATGGCGGTTCCGGAGGAACGGCTGTCCGCCCTGCAGGAGATCTGCGACGCACACGACGTCGAGCTGTGCGTGCTGGGAACCTTCGGTACGCCCGACCGCGAACTGATCCTGAACTGGCACGATGTGGAGTTCGGGCGACTGCCCATGTCCCTGCTGCACGACGGACTGCCGGATCGGATCCGGGTCGCCCGGTGGCAGCCGGTGGAACCGGCCCGGCCGGCGACGGATGTCGCGCCGCCCTCGATCGACGTCGCACTGCAGCGACTGCTTGCGCACCCCAACATCGCCTCCAAGCGCTGCATCATCGAACAGTACGACCACGAGGTGCAGGGCCGGAGCGTGATCCGCCCCCAGGTCGGCCCCTACGGGAACGGCCCCTCCGACGCGGCGGTTCTCCTCCCCGTGGCGGGTTCCACCCGCGGCCTGGCGGTGGCCAATGGCCTCGCCACCGGACTGCAGGACGATCCCTGGCGCATGGCGGTCGCGGCTCTCGACGAGTGCGTTCGGAATCTGGTCTGCGTCGGCGCCGATCCGGAGCGGATCGCGGTGCTCGACAACTTCTGCTGGCCCGGCTGCGACGACGAGCAGCGCATGGGAGAGCTCGTGCGCGCGGCGGAGGGCTGCCGGGATGCAGCACTCGCCTACCGGACGCCCTTCATCTCCGGCAAGGATTCCCTCAACAACCAGTTCACGACGGACGACGGTCGAACCATCCGCATTCCGCCGACCCTCCTGATCTCCGGCTTCGGCATCGTCGATGACGTCCGGCGGTGCATCACCATGGATGCCAAGCAGCCGGGTTCGAGGCTGGTGCTGGTCGGCGACACGACCGCGGCGATGGGTGGGTCCCAGTTCATGGACCTGTATCCGATCCGCGAGCAGGACGGGACACTTCCGGAACTCGACCTCGAGACGGGGCCCCGGACCGCCCGAGCGGTGGCCGCGGCCATCGCGGCGGGACTGGTTCGATCGGCCCACGACTGCAGCGAGGGCGGCGTGCTCGTCGCCGCGGCCGAAATGGCCTTCGCCGGTGGACTCGGACTTTCGCTCGATCTCGACTCCGTGCACCCGGATCCGATCGTCGCGGCCTTCGCGGAGACGCCGGGCCGGTACCTGCTCGAGGTCCGCGACGAGGACGTGTCCGCGCTCGAAGCGGCCCTGGGCGATGCGGCGTGCCGCGTCATCGGCCGGTTCGACGACGGCGGACGATTGGAATGCAGCGGTTGCGATGCATCCATCGACGAACTCCGTGACCTCTGGTCAGGAACGATCAACTGGTAACCCGGGCCCTCGAGGATGCTGTGACCATGAAGCCGCGAGCACTGATCATCACCACCGCAGGCATCAACTGCGACCGGGAACTGGCCGAAGCATTCGAACTCGCGGGCGCCGAGCCCGTCTCGATCCATCTGAACCGGCTGACCGCGGATCCGACCATCGTGGACGACTTCGCGCTCGTGGGGCTGCCCGGAGGCTTCAGCTACGGCGATGCGGTGGCCGCGGGGCGGATCGCCGCCCAGGTGATGCGGACCGGACTCTACGACGCCTTCCGCCGGGCCCTCGATCGAGGTGTGCCCATGATCGCGCCATGCAACGGATTCCAGATCGCCGTGCAGGTCGGTCTGCTTCCCGGTCCGCGCGACGAGGAGTCGGTCGCCGATCGCCCCCCGGTGCCCAGCGTCGCGCTGGCGGACAACGAATCGGCCCGGTTCATCGATCGATGGGTGGGCATCGAGGTCCCTGCGGACACCCGGTGCGTCTGGACGCGGGGGCTCGACATGTCCCCCGAGACCGCCGTGCTTCCGATCGCCCACGGTGAAGGTCGATTCGTCGCTTCCGCGGAACAGCTCGAAGAACTCGAACGAATGCAGTGCGTCGCCGTCCGCTACGCCCCCGAGGACAATCCGAACGGTTCAATGGGGCATGTGGCCGGCATCTGCGACCGCAGCGGTCTCGTCTTCGGACTGATGCCGCATCCGGAGCGGTACACCAGATGGACATCGCATCCGATCTGGACCCGGCTCGACGAGTCCCTGATGCGCGTCGATCCTCCCGGACTCCAGATGTTCCGCAACGCGGTGAATCACGTGCGCGAGCATGCCAGCGCGGCGGCCGCCTGCGATGCCGGTTGATCCGTACTTCCTCGGCGGTTCCGATGGTGGCGAATACCAGGGTGAGACACCCTGTGCGGACTGCGGCTACGACCTCCGGGGACTGTCCATCGGCGCTCGATGCCCCGAATGCGGTGCTGCTCCCCAGTGGGATCCTGTCCTCGACGAACCACCCGAGGTGATGATCGATCCGAGATTCCTGCGGAATCCCGACGGATCCGAATCCGGTCTCCCCGACGGGGGTGACGCGCACGTCGGCGGTGGGGAACGCCGGTGCGGAGAATGCGGCTACGACCTGCAGGGTCTCCCGGCCGGGAGTCGCTGCCCCGAATGCGGGGTCGACTTCGACGCCGGGCGTGAACGCATCGCGGTCCGTTCGGACCTGATTCCAGAGGATGTGGCGATTTCATCCCGGTGGCGATGGGGCCTTCTTCTGCTCATCGCGTCCACCGCCGGCTACATCGGATTCGGTCTGTGGGGTCTCTTTCCTTCGGACACGGTGATCCACGAACTCGGAACCATCGTGTGCCTCGGGTCCTGGGGCGCCGGCTGCTGGCTCGCGATTCCGCACTCCGTATGCGGCGGTTCATCCGCCTGGGAAGCCGGTCGCATCGCGGGGTGCGCTGCACAGCTGCTCTGGCTGCCGATGTATCTCCTCACCTGGATCGTGCATGCAACCGGATCGAGCCGGCCGCTGGAACTGCTGACGGGCGTCATGGGATTTGGAGCGGTGGCGGGACTGATCATCGTGCTGGCGCTCCTGTGCCGCATGGCCGGTGAGCTCTACTTCCGGGACACCGCCCGACTGCTGGGGCACATGGTCTGGATCGCCGTCCCCGTGGCGATCATCGACTGGTGGTTTCCGTGGCCGTCCCCGGGCGGCGAGGCGCTCTTCGATACCCGATTCAGCGTCCTGGGAACGGTGGTGCTTCTTGCGACGCTACTTCCGCTGTTCGTCATTCCCCTCGTGGTGTGCGTGACGGGATTTCGCTTCCTCAACTACAGCCTGTGGTCCGTTCGCCAATCGCGCCGTCGGCTCGGCCGTGAGGATCGCATCCGCGACAAGAAGAGTGCCCTCCAGGAAAAGGCCGTGGACGATCTTCCTCGCATCGAAGTGTGCGGACTCTGCGGAAAGACGTTTACCGGTCGATCCTGCACGGCCTGTGGACCGAACGAACCCCCTTCGGACATCCCGCTGGCCTGACACCGGCTAGAATGCCACGCCACCGGCAGGATTGGAGAACAGCCATGACCAGTGATGCGATGCGATGCGGAGTGATCGGAGTCGGACGGATGGGTCGGCACCACGCCCGCGTGTACGCCCAGCTCGATGGAGCGGAGCTCGTCGGCGTCGTCGACCATTCGGAGGAACGTCGAACCGCGATCACCGAGGAGTGGGGCGGTACGCCGCTCTCCACGGTGCAGGAGCTGATCGATCTCGGTGTCGATGCCGTCACCATCGCCACTCCCACGATCCATCACCGTGAGGCGGCCGAGGCCCTGCTCGAAGCGGGCGTCGCCTGTCTGATCGAGAAGCCGCTGGCTCCGACGGCGGACGAGGCAATGGCACTGGCCGAAACCGCTCGGCGGTGCGAGACGACCCTGCAGGTCGGGCACGTGGTGCGCTTCGACCCGGTCATGCAGGCGATCAAGTCGCTGGGCCCGATCAAGCCGCGGCACGTGGAGGTGAGTCGCATCTCCCCTATGACCTTCCGAAGCCTCGACGTCAGTGTGGTGCTGGACATGATGATCCACGATCTTGATCTCCTGCTGATGCTCGTCGGCAGCGAACCGGAGGACATCCAGGCCAGTGGAGTGCCGGTGCTCAGCGACCAGATCGACGTCTGCAATGCGCGACTGACGTTTCCGGCCGCGGCGGAGGGATTCCGGACCGTGGCGAACGTCACCGCGAGCCGACTCGCACTCAAGACCGAACGGAAGATCCGGATCATCTCCGAGGACCTCTACCTGTCGGCGGACTTCGCCGCACGCACCGGAACGGTGGTCCGGAAGAGTTCGAACGAATGCAAGCTGGAGGAGATGCAGGAACGCATCCGCTGCGGCGAGGACCTCAGTGACGTGAACTACCTAGACCTGGTCGAGTTCGAGGAACTCACGGTCGAGGACGTCGAGCCCCTGCGTCTCCAGGCGGAGGATTTCCTCCACAACGTCCGGACCGGATCCCGCCCGTCCATCGATGCCGAAGCGGGCTTCGCGGCGGTTCGAACCGCAGAGCGGATCCTCGAGACGGCCCACGCGACGGGTGCGGTCGGCGTCTAGGCTCAGCTTCCCCGGGACCAGTCGTCCGGAACCGGCGGCGGGCCACCCGAGGGCGGTGGCGGCAGCGTCAGTTCCGCGTCCGCACGACGGTCCATGGCGACGATGAACATCTCCCTGGACACGCTGCGCGATGCGGCGGGCCGCATGGCCTTGACGTCCTCGAAGCAGTCCTGGATCCGCTGGACGAGCTCCTGGAAGTTGCCGCCCTCGAAGGCCTTCATCACGAGGTGGCCGCCGGGACGGAGCAGCGAGCCGGAACGCATGAGGACGAGTTCGCACAGCGCCATCGATCGATGGTGGTCCGTGTCGCGGTGACCGGTGGTGTTGGGTGCCATGTCGGACAGCATCACATCGAATCGACGGGTTCCCCCGAGACCGGCCGGTGCCAGCAGCTCCTCGTCTCCGATGTCCCGTAGATCACCGAGGAGTACATGGACGTTCCGGCCGGGAAGCGGAACCATCTCGAGCAGATCGATGCCCACGACCGATCCGTCCGGTCCCGTCCGCTGGGCCGCGTACTCCATCCAGGAACCCGGTGCGCATCCGCAGTCGAGCACCGCATCGCCCGTCCGAATCAGGTGCCGCTTCCGGTCGATCTCGCTCAGCTTGTAGATGGCGCGCGAGCGGTAGCCTTCCCGCTTCGCTTCCTTAAACCAGTGATCGTGGAGTTCGCGTGCCATGCACGATCCGCCTCAGGGAATGTGGAAGAGGCCGTGCTGCTTCGGATTCGGTTTCACGACGAACCGGATGGATCCGTCCGTGGTGCGGATGGTGATCGGATTGGCTCCGTCGTTGAGGATGCCGTTGAAGACCTCCTCGCTCGAGTGCCCCCGAACGATCAGCTGGCCCGACTTCACGTTCACGCGCGAGGAGCCATGGTCCGCGTGGAGATCGAATGTTCCGCAGCTTCCCGGTGCGATGCGCACGTTCACATCCCCATCATTGGTGAACAGGGAGATCGGATCACGCAGCGGCTGGTCGGAGAGCAGCTCGATCCATCCGTCGGTGGTACGGACGTCGACCGGTCCCGTCACGTCGTCGATGAGGACGTCCCCCCGTCTCGTTCGGACGTGGATTCCGTCCGCGATCGGAATGCGCACCGTCACGTGGGCCCGCAGCAGGTGGGTCTCGTCGGAGTCCGACTGCACCCGAACAACCAGTCTCGGACCACGATCGTCGTTGTCGAGCTCGGTCGTCCACCGGATCGAATCGAGCGCGGTTTCGGCGTCGGTGGTGCGGTTGATCGCATGCAGGGCTTCACCCTCGACCGTGACGTAGGACGGTCCGTGCACGGCCTTGATCGTTACATCGCCGGCGAAGGACTCCACGTGCACGGAGACGGGACCCTGGAGTTCGAGCGGTTGAAGATCCGGTTTCGCCCTGGTGGAGCAGCCCGTCGCCGCGGCGATCACCGAAAGCAGGCTCAGAAGCAGCGGGAGGGATGAATTTCGGGTCTGAGGCATCGATTCGGATTGTAGCTTCGACGCTGCAGCGGTGGGCCCAGAGGGAACCAGCAGCAGGTAGACTGTTCGTGTTCGCTCGGGGCACAGGTGGTTCACCTGCTGAGAAGTACCCGCAGCACCTGATCCGGTTCGTACCGGCGGAGGGAACGCGAGCACGGGCTCCCGTTCCCCTCCAACCACTGGAGGAAGAGCATCATGATCAAGCAGGATGGAACGGCCGACCCCGGCCAGGACCGAGCCGACATCGACTTCGTCACCGCACCCGACCACGCGTTTCTCGACGCATTGCCGCTGCACGGAGCGGCCAACCCCTCGACCGATCGGCAGGGGACCTCGCCGGGAAGCTTCTCGATGGCCGCCGACATCGGCGGACCGCGTATGTTCTCCAGTCCCGATACGCCGGGCATGCCCGCGCCGTCGGAACTCACGGCCTGGGACTTCCTGCCCGGTGGATGGACGATCGAGGATCATCCCGAAGGGTGCGTCGGTCACAACCAGGGCGCGGGCCGCGCCATTCGGGCGGTGGCACCGGAGGGATTCGTCCCGATCACCCAGCTCGAACACGCCCGGCTCGGCCTGATCACCGATGCGATGCGTCGTGTCGCCGAGCGGGAGCCGCATCTCACCGTGGAGCAGATCCGCGACGAGATCGCCGCCGGCCGCCTGATCATTCCCGCCAACATCCGTCACCTCGAGTACGAACTGGATCCGATGGCGATCGGTCGAGCCTCGACGACCAAGATCAACGCGAACATGGGGGCGTCCCCCGTCAGTTCCGGAACCGACGAGGAGGTCGAGAAGCTTCGTTGGGCCGAACGGTGGGGTGCGGACACCGTCATGGATCTCTCGACGGGGGGAGATCTCGACCAGTGCCGTGAGGCCATTCTTCGCAACTCCCGGGTTCCGATCGGAACCGTACCCATCTACTCCATGATCATCGGCCGCAAGCTGGAGGATCTGGATGCCGAGGTGATTCTGGAGACCCTCAAGCACCAGGCCAAGCAGGGCGTCGACTACTTCACCATCCACGCCGGTCTCCTTCGTTCCCACATCCCGTACGTGAAGGATCGGTTGATCGGCATCGTGTCCCGCGGCGGTTCGCTGCTGGCCAAGTGGATGTTGACCCATGGTCAGGAAAACCCGATGTACGACCTCTGGGACGAGATCTGCGAGATCATGCGCGAGTACGACGTCAGCTTCTCAATCGGCGACGGCCTCCGTCCCGGCGGTCTGGCCGATGCCACGGATCGGGCCCAGCTGGCGGAGCTGGAGGTGATCGGTGAACTCACCGAGCGAGCATGGCAGTACGGCGTGCAGGTCATGGTCGAGGGTCCCGGACACGTCTCCTTCGACCAGATCGAATACAACATGAAGCTCCAGCGACGGAAGTGCCATGGTGCTCCGTTCTATGTCCTGGGACCGCTCGTCACCGACATCTTCCCCGGCTATGACCACATCACCTCCTGCATCGGAGCAACCAGTGCCGGATGGCACGGTGCATCGATGCTGTGTTACGTCACTCCCAAGGAGCACCTCGGACTTCCCAAGCGTGACGATGTCAAGCAGGGCTGCATCGCCTACAAGATCGCTGCGCACGCGTCGGACGTGGCGCTGGGCATTCCGGGTTCGCGTGATCGCGATGATGAACTCACCAAGGCCCGCGCGGCGCTGAACTGGGAACGTCATTTCGAACTGAGCTTCGATCCAGATACCGCGCGAGCGCTGCACGACGAGGACCTCGACGTGGACACCAACTTCTGCGCCATGTGCGGCCACGACTGGTGCAGCGTCCGGATCAGTCGCGAGATCCAGGAGATCGCATCCGGCAAGGATGCCGACTACGCCTGGGACAAGTCGAAGGTATCCGACGCCCTGACCGAGGAGCAGAAGGCGATCCTCGAACAGCGGGGCGTCCTCGATCCGGAGGAGATCCACCGACTCGCATCCAAGACCAAGCGTTCGATGAAGGGCAGCAAGAGCCGGGCCGCATGCCACAGCGATACCACCTCCAGTTCCGAAGCCCGCGAAATACAGGACAAGGAGATGGGAACATTTGTCGAATTGAATACGGCTCCCGCTCACAATATTTCAAAGCATGACTCGATCATCTGAATCACAACCGGACGACAGTTCGTTTTCATGGACCAAGGCGGTCCTGTATCCGAACCTGTACCTCTGGCTGATCTTCGTGTCCGCGCTCGACGTGGTCCTGACGAGGGTGATCCTGTTCTTCGGGGGCACCGAGGTCAATCCGATCGCGGACTGGATTCTCGGTGAGTTCGGACAGATGGGAATGAGCCTCTTCAAGTTCATCATCGTCGCGTTCGTGGTCGTGTGCTGCGAGATCGTCGGGCGACAGAAGTGGATGGTCGGCAGGAACCTGGCCCGCGTCAGCATCATCATCTCGATGATGCCGGTCGTCTGGTCCAGCTTCATCATCCTGTCCCTCATCATGAATCCTCCGCCCCTGCCGGATCTGCCCGATGACCCGTCGTTGTCGCGGATCCCCACGGTGAACGGAGGCATCGATGGCTGATTCGAAGCCGACGCGGGTCGTCATTCTCGGGGGAGGATTCGGTGGGGCGTACCTGGCCCAGTCCCTGCAGAAGCACGCCCGAAAGGGCGAGCTCGAAGTGATCATCATCGATCGCAACAACTACTTCGTCTTCTATCCGCTGCTGGTGGAGGCGGGGACCGGTTCCATCGAGCCCCGTCACTGCACGGTGCCGATTCGTGACTTCGCGCGGAAGAGCGAGCTCCTGATGGGAGAGGTGAAGGGACTCGACGTCGACGGCTCGACGGTCCGCTACCGGCTCATCGGCGACGATCGTGATCGTTCCATCACGTACGACCATCTCGTGGTTGCACTCGGCAGCGTGACCCGAATTCTGCCGGAGGATGTCGTCTCGGGCGTCCGGGAGCACGCTTTCGAGATGAAGCACATGACGGACGCGGTGGCGGTCCGCGACCGGGCGGTCGAACTGCTCGAACTGGCCAACGCGACCGACGATCCTGAGGAGCGCCGACGGCTGCTTCACTTCGTGATCGTGGGGGGGAACGTGACCGGCATCGAGGTGGTCGGCGAACTGGAGACGTTCGTCCGGGACGCGACCATCATGTATCGGAATCTGCGGCGGGAGGACTGCACCTTCACCGTGGTGGAGCTCGCTCCGAGCATTCTCGGCGTGCTGCCGGAACATCTCCACCAGTGGGCCCACCGGGAACTCTGTGACCGCGGCGTCCGGATCCACAACGGGATCTCGGTCAAGGAGGTCCACGACGATCATGTGATCACCTCGGAGGGCGACCGCATTCCGTGCAGCACCGTGATCTGGACCGCGGGCATCGCGCCGAATCCGATCCTGTCCGAACTGGCGGGTCTGCCCCTGAACCGGTTCGGCGGTCTGGAATGCGAAGCGGATTATGCGGCCAAGGGGCTGTCCGGTGTCTGGGGCCTGGGTGACTGCGCATCCGTGCCCGGTCTCGACGGCAAGCCCATGCCGCCCCTGGCCCAGATCGCGATTCGCCAGGCGCCGCAGCTGGCCGCGAACATCGTCGCGACGGTGCGGGGTCGATCCACCCGTCCGGCGAATGTGCACGTGCAGGGCATCCTCGTTCCGCTGGGTCGTCACCGGGGTGTCGCGAGTCTCAAGGGCATCAAGGTCCACGGCATCCTGGCCTGGGCGATGTGGCGGGCGATCTACCTGCTGAAGACACCGGGATGGCGTCGGCGTCTGCGGGTCGGGATGGACTGGTTCATCAATCTCTTCTGCAAGCGCGACTACGTCCAGCTGGGAATGCTTCCCGCTTCGCATCGGGAGTTCCACGGCCGGGACCAGACCCAGGAACGCGACAGCGTCGACTGACCGTTTACGTCCGGCGGGAATTCCAGAAGGTCTTCAGCATTTCGATCGCTTCCGCACCCCCCGTGAGGGTCCGGGAACCGTCCACCGGTCCGTCGAACGACGCATCGTCGTGCGAACCATCGAGTTCGTTCACCCATCGTTTGGTGGTCCGCATCGCATTGGAGGACCGGCCGGCGGCCCCACGCGCCCACTCGAGGGCGGCGACGTGCATCTCCGTCTCGATCCAGTGGGTGGCGAGACCGAGTTCGACGAGGTCCCGGCCCCGCACCAGGCGGCCGCCCAGCAGCAGTTCACGGGCCCGGCCGTCGCCGATGCGTTGTCGCAGGGTGGGGATGGTCACGGCCGGACTCACCCCCAGCGGATGGACGGGATAGCCCGCCGTCGTGCCGTCGTCGACGAAGACCGCGTCGGCTCCGGTCAGCAGGGCGCAGCCGCCCGCGATCGCGGCTCCGTGGGCAGCGACCACCACGACCTGGGGGAGGCGTCGCATGGTTCGAATCGCGTTGCTCAGCCGTTCGATCAGTTCATCCAGAACCTTCGGCTCGTCGACCACCGCCTGCAGATCGAATCCGGCGCAGAAGCACGGACCCCGGCCCCGAAGCAGCACCGCGTGGATGTCGCTGCGTTCCGCGCAGGCTTCGAGTTGCGCGATCAGCCCGTCGAGCAGATCGACCGTGAGTGCGTTGCGCCGTCCGGGATCGTCAAGTTCGATGATCCGCACGCCCTGCTCGTCGGTGCCGTGGATGGTGGACGCAGACATGCTCATCCCCACACCAGCAGCCAGAAGGCCATCCACACGCCCGCCCCGATCATGACCAGGGCGGTGTATCCCACGATGTCGCGCGCCCGGACTCCCGTGATCGCCAGGAGCGGCAGGGCCCAGAACGGCTGCAGCATGTTGGTCAGCTGATCGCCGTATGCGACGGCCATGATCATCCGACCCGGATCCACACCGGCGTCGTAGCCGGACTGCAGGGCGATGGGGCCCTGGATCGCCCATTGGCCACCTCCGCTGGGTACGAAGATGTTGACGATCGCCGCGGAGAGGAAGGAGAGCAGCGGCATCGTGCGTTCGTTTCCGATCTGCACGAACCATTCAGCGATCTGTGCCATCAGTCCGCTCGCGATCATGATGGCCATGATTCCGGCGTAGAGCGGGAACTGGATCATGATCCCGGCGCAGCCCCGGGCGGCACCGGTCACCGCATGCATGTAGGCGACCGGTGAACCGTGCAGCACCAGACCGAGCGCGAACATGACCATGATGATCTGGTTGAGTCCGACCGAACCGAAGCCGTTGAGCTCGACGAACCGCCAGAGACCGAGCACCAGCGCCCCGGCGAGCAGCCATGAGATGGGCCAGCATCGGTTGAGCAACTGGGGAAGATTGGTGACGGGCTCCGGCTGGTGGGGAGACTCGTCCATCGGATGGAAATCGCTGCACGGCTGCATGGATTCCTCGTCGCGGGGTGCAAGCCACCGAAGCAGCAGCGGAACGAGTACGAGGAGGCCGAGGCTGACGACGAGGTTCATCGGCGACAGGATGGTCTGCTCGAGGGGGATGGTTCCCACTTCCTTCGCGACGTCCGCCGGAAGCACCTTGGCCGCTCCGGTCGTGGTGGTCATCGACAGGGGTGCGGAGCCGGAGAAGCCGCCGTGCCAGACCAGCAGTCCCATGTAGCCGGCCGCTGCGACCAGCGGGTAGTGGGCACGGATGCCCCGGTGCTGCAGACTGCGTCCGACGTCCCGAGCGAGCAACGCACCGACGATCAGTCCGAGTCCCCAGTTGAGCAGGCCGAAGACCATCGCGACGAATCCGACCATCGCGGCGGCGGAGGTGGTGGATCGCGGAACGGATGCGATGCGATCGATGCCCCAGCGGACCGGACGGGTCGAGGCGAGGGCGTGTCCCGTCACGAGGATCAGGCACATCTGCATGCTGAAGGCCAGCAGTTTCCAGATTCCGCTTTCGTTGCTGCTCCAGGCGTCGAGGAGGACATCCAACGGTTCATCGGACGGGTCGAAGGTTCCCCACAGCAGCGCGGCCAGCACCGTCACCAGCGACAGGAGGATCGCGATGACGAATGGGTCGGGAATCAGCCACCGAAACAGGCGGCTGATGAGCATGCCGAGACGTCCGATCATGCCGGGCAGCATATCCCATGGAGGATGCGGAAGCACCTGTGCATGCGGGGCATCTTCGGGAAGATGCCCCGCATGGGTGCATTCGTTCAACCCCTCGCTGAACGATGACCAGCGCATCGGGGGAACCATGGTTCCCGACACGCACCACACCTGAGTACGGGTGCGACGGGGGCGTGAATCGCCCGTCGGTGTTCTCCGCCCGGTTGTACGCTGCTCCGACGTCCGGGTTCGTCGGGCACGTCAGAATTCCGTGTGCCGGGTGTTGGAGACGAGGTCGTAGATCAGGGAGAGATCGGCCGGTTTTGCGGACCCGTCCGGACAGGTGGAGACTCCGATGTCCACCCACGTCGAATAGACCTCGGTCTCGATGCGGCGAATGGAGAACGTGCCGGTGCGTGCAAGCAGATGATGCATGAAATCCGCTTCGGGACACTCGAGGCCGTATCGACGATGGCCGAGGCGCGATCGGACGTGGTTGCGCAGCACGCGGCCCCCCACAAGAAGCAGTGGACCGCGTAATCGTCCGTGAATGGACACCACATCGCCGTCCTCCGCCGCCGTGCACCGGCCGGCATCGTGCGTCCGGTTCGATTCGTTGATCAGGTCGATGATGTCCTCGGGCGGGAATCCGATCAGGTCGAGTCTCCACCCTGCTCCGTCGGTTGCCAGCCGACAGGCGATCGTCGACAGCATGCCGGCCAGACTGCTGGTGGCCGGCGCTGCATCGGGTCTTGACGGTTCGAGGTGTTTCATGGTCCGCCGCCCTCGTCGATTCCGATGCCGCGGTCCCGCTCGGTGGAGGGCCCGGTCGTGACATCGGTCGTGTGTACGAATCTGCATGGTGTCTTGGTCATGTCGTCGGCCTTTCGTGGTGTTCATGCAATGCAAGAGGCCCCGTTCTTCGGAACGGGGCCTCGGGAGATCATTCATGGGCGTCTTGTGTTCGCCTAGGGTCTCCGGTCCCGTCCCGTGCCGGTATTGGTGAAGCAGCGGGAGCAGATCCAGTCGATCATGGTCGTGACATGGCGCAGCCAGACCGGTGCCGGTCGGGTTGCCGCTACGGTGATCGGACGACGCCGGAGCGTGTGATCGGGTCGTCGACGGGTTGGATGTTGTCCGTTCATGGGTCAACCCAAGCATTCAGCCAAAACCAGTGCGAGTCAACGCGAAATGGGTAAATGGTTCGGATTGCCCCGACGAAGCGTCCAAGAGCTCCCTGCGGGCCCTACGCGGCGAAGGATCAGCCCACGCTATCATGGTGCCCCCGGTGGAACGATCACGCTCCGACCCCGGGACGACTCCTTCGACCGGGGTCGCGGGATGGGGCGGGAACGGAGCCGGTCATGAGTTTCATCTCGACCATCAAGAACGCGGGTCGCTACGGCGAACTCATGAAGGTTGCCGTCAAGTACGGATTCCGCGAGTTCGTCTACGAGACCAAGCTGCACCTTCTCCACTCGGACGGCAAGAAGACGCTCGATCACGACGGTGAGGGCTCGGATGCCTCCGGGATGTCCCGTGCCGCCCGCATGCGACTGGCCATGGAGGAGCTGGGTCCGACCTTCATCAAGCTGGGGCAGATCCTCAGCACCCGTCCCGACATCCTGCCCGACGACTGGATTGAGGAATTCCAGAAGCTTCAGAGCGAGGTGCCCCCGGCGCCGTGGGACAAGATCCACGCCCAGCTGGTGGACGAACTCGGTGACCTGGACGAGAAGTTCATCTCCATCGAGGAGGAGCCGCTGGCCGCGGCCTCGATGGGGCAGGCGCACCGCGCGGTCCGCAAGGACGGTCAGTCGATCGTGCTGAAGATCCTTCGACCGGGGATCGAGAAGACCATCAATTCCGACATGGAGATCCTGGAGGGCATCGCCCACTGGCTCGCCAAGCACCACGACGACCTTCCCTTCGATCCGGTCGCGGTGGTGGACGAGTTCGCGGGTTCGATCAAGAACGAGCTGGACTTCATGCACGAGGGAAGGAACACCGACGCCTTCCGCGAGGGGCTCGAGGAGGGCGAGGAGGCCTGGTTCCCGATCGTCTACTGGGACCTCACCACCCGGCGCGTCCTTGCTCTGGAGGAGATCAAGGGCGTCAATCTCTCCCATTGGAAGGAAGCCAATCTCTCCATGGAGCAGCGTGAGCGTCTGGTCCGTATCGGCGCTTACACGGTGCTCAGGCAGACGCTGGAGGTCGGCTTCTTCCATGCCGATCCGCATCCCGGCAACCTGTTCCTCATGGAGGACGGACGACTCTGCTTCATCGACTGCGGCATGGCGGGCCGGGTCGACGAGGAGACCACCCGCAACCTCGCGATGCTCATCTACGGAACCGCCAAGAGCGACATCGACGTGGTCTTCGAAGCGTTCATGACGCTCGGCAACGTGGATGAGGACGAGGTGGACGTCAAGCAGATCCGCCGCGATCTCCAGGACTTCATGGCCCAGTACACCAACGTCGAGATGAGCAAGATCGACATGTCCGGTGTCCTCCGGGCCTTCACCGAGGGGCTTCGGAAGCATCACATCCAGTGTCCCAGCGACATCGTGATGATGATCAAGGCGCTGACGACCATCGAAGGGGTCGGCGAGGACCTGGACCCGGACTTCGATCTGATCGGATTCGCCAAGCCCCACGTGGAGAAGCTGGTGAAGCGCCAGTTCTCGCTCCCCGCCATCCGCAAGCGGCTGCAGAAGAACGCCACCACGTGGCTGAAGTTCGCCGAGAACCTTCCGGGCAATCTCACCCGTCTGAGCGACCGCCTCGGTCGCAACCAGATGGGCGTGAAGATGGAGGTGGAGGGGGTGGATCGGCTGAACGACACGGTGAACCACGCCAGCCGGCAGCTCTCCTACTCCATGCTGATCGCGGCAATGATCCTGGCCTCGGCGATCCTGGTCCTGGCCGAGCAGCGGGGGGGCAGCAGCTTCCTCGGCTGGATCGGCGGCTTCGGCTTCCTGATCTCGTTCCTCTTCGCGCTGGCGATCCTGTTCGAGAACTTCATCCGCCGGCGGTGAGACGATCCGGAATCAGAAGTCGTAGCTCATGCCCACGGTGGTGAGCAGATCGTAGTTGCGGTCGGCCGCCTCGACCTGGCTCTGGTACTGGTAGGTCATGCCCAGCTGCATGGCCAGTCCGTCCAGTCCCTCGAGCTTGATCTTCCAGTTCAGCGACGCATTGATCCGGTAGACGTTGAGATCGGTCAGGTCCGGCAGCAAAGCGGCGCTGGCGACGATGCTGCTGTTCGGAGTCAGGGTCCAGTCGAGGCTGCTTCCCAGGTCCGCTTCCGGCACCACTCCCGTGTCGATCCCCGCGAACTCCTTGCGGGGGCCGAATCCGATGCGGCCGTTGAGGGTCAGCGACTCGTACCAGAGGTCCGGATGCGTGGTCCGGTCGATGGACAGCAGCGGGTACTGGCCTCCGACGTGCAGCGACAGCCGCTGTTCCCACGAGTTGAACTCGGACCAGTCGAACTGCAGATCAGCGAAGAGCTGCCATTCGGTGTCGACCCTGGGCAGTTTCCACAACTGATCGAGAGTGAGGTTGTACCAACTCTGGTTCGTCGTCCCGTCAGCACTGGCGAACCGATAGAAGGAACTGATCGACGTCTTCTCGACGTCGTTGTCTCGTTCCATCCGCAGCTGCAGGAACAGCGACGCGTTGTCGGAGGTTCCCGAGTTGGTGCTGCCCGCGACCGTGAAGGTGTTCTTCCACTCCCGTTCCGGCGGGGCGGGCGACTTCGTTGCCGGTGCGGTTCCGGAGTCCGGGGCCGCGTCATCGGGGGGCGGTGCGGGCGTGTTCCCCTTCGTACTCGCGGGGGGATCGAGGAATTGCGCAGTCGTGCGGCCGTCGATCGATTCGATCTTGTCGATGGGCAGCCGGATCGTGCCCAGTACCGAATGGGTCAGCGTGAGGGTGGTGTCATCGTGGGATTCGATCGTCCCCTGCAGACGATCACCCCCTTCCAGCCGGACGACTTCGGCCCGTGCACGCGGCATCAGGAGGAGGATGAGCAGGATCGGCACGGTTCGTGTGATGGACGGCACTGGGCACCTCGCGGCATGATTCGGAACCCCTGACCCGTCAGGGGCAGGGGACCATGGTATCGGCGTCCCGAATGGATACCTGCCTCGCCGCTACGCTTCGTCAACCGGACGGTTGCGGTTCGCCGTGGCGCGATCCCAGGGGCGGTGGTAGCGGGCGATCGGCAATCGCCGGTGCGAAGCCCCGCAGCGGTAGCAGTCCAGATGGGTGCGTGCGAACAGCAGGATTCCGATGTCGACGAGCAGTACGAAGGACATGCCGATCAGCAGTGCGATGTTGTCCGCGAATCCGAGGATGCCCACCAGGGCAAGTGCGAATGCGAGCACCACCACGAATCCGGTGAGCTGAGGAAGAGCCTTTCGCCGGTACAGCGGTCCACCGCACACGAGGCAGCGTCGCAGCTGACCGTCGTCGTCGAGCGCCTGGTCCCAGTCCAGGAAGACGTTCCGCGTGTCCTCGAGATCCCGGACCCGCGGTGGTCGCCGGACGGGATCGACGTCGAGGGTCGTTCTGGAGCCGTCGGATTCTCGAAGGACGATGCGCACGAGACAATGGTACGGATCGGCGGCGTTCGGGGGTTGCCGATCCGCCTCCGGTGGGGGATGATCCACCCCGATGCAGGACTGGATCGATCAACTCAAGGGGCGGTTTCTCGTCTTCGACGGCCCGGACGGATCGGGCAAGACCACGCAGTTCCGTCGTCTGGCGGCCTGGTTGACCGAGCAGGGGCTGGATGTGGTGGAGGTCCGTGAGCCCGGAGGGACTCCGATCGGGGAGCAGATCCGTTCGATTCTCCTCGATACGGCGAACGCCGAGATGACCGTCTGCTGTGAAATGCTTCTCTACATGGCCAGCCGCAGCCAGTTGGTCGATGAACTCATCACTCCCGCTCGAAAGCGCGGAGCGGTGGTGCTTGCCGACCGGTTCATCTCCTCCACCCTGGCCTACCAGGGCACGGCCGGCGGTCTCGACCGGGAGCACATCATCTCGATCGGCCAGATCGTCGTCGGTGACCAGTGGCCGGACTGCACGATCATCTTCGATGTCGATTCCACCACCGCGGCCATCCGACGCGGCGGTGATTCGGATCGGATGGAGGAGAAGGGGCAGGCCTACCAGGATCGCGTTCGGGACGGCTACCTCGAACAGATCCGGGAGGATCCCGAGGGTACGATCCTGATCGACGCCAGCCCACCCGAGGACCAGGTCTTCGATCAGCTGCTGCAATCCGTCCGCGCGTTCGTCACCCAGCGGACGGCCAGTTCATCCTGAGCATCAGCCGGCGGGACCCAGCTCCCACGGTCGCCCCGTCGCATCCAGAATCCCCTGGGTGGCCGACTGCATGTCGCCGTTGCGGCCGAACTCACGCTTCTGGATGTCGGCACCGGATCCCTGCTCGATGATCTCCTCGATGTAGCCGAGCTCGTTGCGGCAGCCGAGCCGCTCCGCATGCGGAGCGCACTGATCCACCAGTCGCCGGGCCACCTGCCTGGCGGGAACGGCCAGCATGGTGTCGAAGTCCACGAAGTTGGCATCCAGTCCGTACCGGACCGCGTGCCACTTGTTCTGTCGTGCGATCATCGGATGGCTGTCGTAGAGGTACGCGCCGCGGTCGATGTGTTCGGAGATGCCCGCGATCAGGCTCTGGCAGAGCGCCACGAGTCCGAGCAGGTGCTTCATGTTGATCGGCGTGTCCATCACCCGGATCTCGACCGTTCCGAACTGGGGGCTGGGACGGACGTCCCACCAGATCTCGCTCGGGGAATGGATGAAACCGGTCGAAATCAGGTGTTCGATGAGCCACATGTACTCGGACCAGTTCCGGAGCGTCTCGGGCATGCCGGCGGTCGGCAGCGATTCCATCAACTTCGACCGGTAGCTGTGGAGTCCGGTGTCCTGCCCGAGCCAGTGGGGGGAGTTCGAGGACAGCGCCATCAGGGTCGGGAGGTGCCGCAGCAGCCGGTCGCACATCTGGATTGCCTTGTCACCGCTGTCGACTCCCACGTGGACGTGGAGGCCGAACACCACCAGTCGGCGGGCGACGTACTGCATCGTCTGCATCAGCCACTCGTACCGCTCACCGGGCGACAGCGACTGGTCCTTCCAGTGGCTGAACGGATGGGTGCCGCTCCAGAGGAAGGTCATGCCGCGTTCGGCGGCCTTCTCGTAGCCCCACTGGAGCTTCTCAGCGAAGTCGAGCCGGACCTCGTCGACGGTGCGGCAGATGCCGGTGTTGAACTCGCAGTAGGACTGCATGAACTCGTTCTTCACCGCATCATTCCACTGTTCGGGACAGGCGTCGAGCAGGAAGTCGATGTCGTTCACAAGCGCCTTGGACTCCATGTCGACGAGACCGAGTTCGATCTCGACGCCGATGGTGTGCTCCGGCGACGGCTTGAATTTCCTGTGCATGGCTGGACGGCTCCTCGAGTCCGGCTGCACTGTACTCGATTCGACTGTCGCTCAACGCTCGGGGACGACGGATCGGATCGCAGCCCGGCACAGGAAGCGAACACCGGCAACGAGGGATGATTCGTTGATGTCGAAATCCGGTGCGTGCAGTGGGACCCTCGCGTTGGGATCCTGGAACGCCGTTCCCAGTCGCACCATGGCGCCCGGCACCACCTGCTGGTAGTAGGCGAAGTCCTCGCCCCCGAGGCTGGGCATCTCGACCAGGGCGACCCGGTCCTTTCCGAGGGCGGCCTCACCCGCGGCCCAGAGTCGTTCGATCACCTCGCGGTCGTTGTTGGTGGCGGGGGATGCGTACGGAAACTCGATGTTGATCGTGCATCCCGTCGTGGTCGCGATGCCCCGAAGCACGTCGTGCAGCCTGGCACGGACGTTCTGCTCGTCCTCGTCCCGGGAGGTGCGCAGCGTTCCCCAGATCTCGGCACTGTCGGGAATGGCGTTGAACGCCTGGCCCGCGTGGATCGATGTCACCGTGAGCGCCAGTGGGTACCGGCTGTCCATGCTCCGCGGACACAACTGGTACATCATGCTCACGATGTTCGTCGCGGCGGGGATCGGATCCAGGCTCTGGTAGGGTCGGGCGGAGTGTCCGCCCTGACCGGTGACCGTGATCTTGAACGACAGGCAGTTCGCCGTCAGGGGGCCGGTGCGCAGTCCGATGTGCCCCGCTTCGAGGTAGGGATCGACGTGCAGGGCGACGATCGAATCCACGCCGTCCAGTGCATGCTGTTCGATCATCCGCTGGGCACCCTTCGTGGTTTCCTCGGCGGGCTGGAAGATGAAGCGCAGGTTGGCCGCAGGGTGCATGGCCCGGATGGAATCCAGGTGCTCGTGCAGGGTGAGCAGGGTGAAGAGGGACATCGTGGCGTGGGCGTCGTGTCCGCAGGCGTGGCAGCATCCCGGCCGGGTGGATCGCCAGGGAACGTCCTTGGCATCGTCCACGGCGACGCAGTCGAGGTCCGAGCGGATCGCGACGCACGAGTCGGCTGCGGGATCGAACTCGAGATCGACCACGATGCCACAGCCGTCGTTCATGATTCGGGGAGCGAGGCCGATCGCGCGGATCCGGTCTGCGATCTGCGCGGTGGTCCGATGCTCCTCGCCCGACGGCTCGGGATGGGCGTGGAGATCGCGTCGAAAGTCGATCATCGTGGATTCGTGCACGTTGATGGATGCCTTGATGGCCGTCCACCAGTCGGCGTTCCGCAGTTCGGTCGATGGGGTGTTCATGTCGGGTCCTTCACCGTCCAGCGTACCCCGGACTTCGAAGGACGCAACCGGGGTTCGTGGAATGCAGCGAACGGCCCCGGGTCCGGGAAGTGGTGTATTCTTTCGGCCGCGACACGACCGCCAGGGGATTCATGTGACACGACGCAGCAGCTGGATGACCGCAATCGGCTCGCTCTCCATCTTCATCGGAGTGCTGGGCCTGCTGCTGTCGGGTCTCATCCTGATCGGCGGCTACCAGATCGACCGGAATCTGGGGGCCGTGGAGCAGAGTCTGCAGACCGCAGCGGAGCGTGAGTTCCGTTCCCAGCGCGCGGCGCAGCAGGCCGAGCAGACCGGCGAGGAACTCCGTCGGGCGCAGGAGCTCATCATGACGGACGGGGTCATCTACGCGGGCCTGTCGTTCTGGATACTCATCATGGGCGTGGGTACGCTCCGCATGACGTGGTGGGCTCGATGGGGCAGCATCCTCTGGTCGCTGGTCTGCATCGGGATGCTGGTGACGGTGATCGTACTGCGACCGGTGGACTTCAGCGTGGGCAGCTGGCTCATACTCATCTATCCCGTCGTGCTGCTCATCAGTTGCGCACACCCCGCGTGGCGACAGGCGTTCCGCCGCGCTCCGGGCTGAATCAGCTCCAGTTGAGCACGATCTTGCCGAAGTGATCGCCCGATTCGAGACGGTCCCATGCCGACGATGCGTCGGCGACGTCCCAGGTGGAATCGAGGACCGGCGTCATGGTGCCGTCGGCAAGCAGTGCGAGCACCGAACGGAAGGCGTCCATGTCACCCATCGACGAACCGAGGATCGAAAGCTCGTTCCAGAAGATCCGAGTCAGGTCGATGGGGCAGTCGCACTGCGTGGTCGATCCGCAGGTCACGAAGGTGCCGCGACGGGCCAACGAACGGATGCAGGCGTTGTGGATGGCCGGTCCGACTGAATCCGCGCAGACGTCCACGCCGCGCTTGCCCGTCAGTCCCCGCACCGTCCGCGACCAGTCCCCGCCTTCGTCGAGCACAACGAACTCGGCGCCGAGTTCGAGGGCTCGATCCAGCTTCCACTGGTGCCGCGAAGTGACGATGGTCCGGCAGCCCATCCACCTGGCGATGTTCAGTGCCGCCAGGGCGACGCCGCCTCCGATCCCTGTGATGAGCACCCACTGTCCGGGCTTCAGACCGGCACGGTTCACGAGCATGCCCCAGGCCGTCAGGTGGGACAGGCCGAAGGCGGCGGCGGCGGCCGGATCCGCTTCGCCCACATCGACGATGTTCGAGACGGGGGCCACGAACCGTTCGCGGTGAGTGCCGGGATCGTGTTCGCCGATCATGGTCAGGGCCCCGGGGGCCGGAAGCACACCGGGAAGGATTGGTTCACGGATCCACCGTGCGGCGTTGAGGACCACCCGGCGACCAAGCCAGGCGTCGTCGACGCCGTCGCCTACGGCTTCGATGATCCCGCAGCCGTCCGAGCCGCTGATCTTGGGGTATTCCAGATTCAGTCCGGGCAGCCCACGTCCTGCCCACAGATCGAGGTGGTTGAGCGCGGTGGCTTCCGTCCGCACCACCACCTGATCCGGTCCCGCCGTCGGCGCGGGCAGATCGGCCACCAGTTCGATGTTGGGAGCGACGGGATCCCCCTGCCGGGCGATGGTGACGGCCTTCATGGTCTGCCTCCGTGCTTCATGAGAAGCTCACGGGTCCGTACGATCCCGTCCGCTTCGGAGAGTCCGCCTCCCTCGTATTCGACGCCGATCCATCCCCGGTATCCGGTGTCCAGCACGATCTTGAGCATTCGCTCGTAGTCCGTCGACGTCTCGTTGCCGTCCTCGTCGAAGTCGTTGCTCTTGGCGCTGACGGCCTTGGCGAAGGGCATGAGTTCGGACACCCCCTTGTACCGGTCGTACATCTCCATGGTGTCCCAGTCGAGGACGAAGTTCCCGAAGTCCGGGAGGGTTCCGAAGCGGGGGTGGTCGACGGTCCGCATCAGGTTGCTCAGCCAGGCCCCGTTGCTCGAGTGGCCCCCGTGGTTCTCGATCAGGACGTTCAGTTCCAGTTCGTCGGCGTGCTCGAGGAGCTTCTCCATGCCGAGCGCGCACCGTGCGATCTGTTCGTCGGGAGTGCCCTCCGAATTCGCATTCACGCGGATCGAGTGGCAGCCGATCGCCTTCGCGATGCGCATCCACCGGTGATGTCGATCGACGGCGTCGGAGCGTTCATCCTGCTCCGGAGCGCCGAGCCGACCCTCTCCGTCGATCATGATGAGCAGACTCGATGCGCCGTGGTCCGTGGCCCGCTGCTTCAGTTCGTCAGGCAGCGTGGGATCGTCACGTCGCTCCCGGTAGAAGCTGTTGACGTATTCAAGACCGCTGATACCGAATGTGCCGGTCGAACAGTCGGCGAAGTCCATGGCGTCGAGCTCCCCGGACCGGATGGTCCGGTGCAGCGACCACTGGGCCAGCGAGATTCGAAAGAGTGGTGCGTTGCCCATCGTGTTCTCCTCGGCAGTGTGGTCCGGTTCCGCTCCGATCGTCCGCTTCGCAGCGAACATTCCGAAGGCGGCCTGCAGAAACGACCGTCGATCCGACATGACGGACCTTCTACGCATCGTCGGGTTCATCGTTCTTGAGGACCACGTGGAATCCGATCAGCGGTTCGTCCTGATCCGACTCATCCGGGTCGACCTGCGCCTCGGCGAGCACCGCCGAGACGTCCTTGGCCTGTTCTCCGTCGAGCGGTACCGAGACGACCCGGTCGGCGCGGAGTCCCGACACCACCGTGGTCAGGACCGCGACGCAGCCCTCCGATTCGAGGGCGGCCAGCACGTTCTCGCCGACCTGGCGCTCGAGCGTCTGCAGTCGGGTGATGAAGTGGGACCGAGGTTCGTTCTGATCCTGTGACGACTGGTCGCTCATGCAAGCGCCTCCTCCGCAAATGTGGATGCGATCTTCACCGCTTCATCGACCCGATCGGGATCCTTGCCGCCGGCCTGGGCCATGTCGGGTCGTCCGCCGCCCTTGCCGCCGCACGCGACGGCGGCTTCGCGCACCCAGTCCCCGGCCTTGAGTCCCTGCTTGATGAGGGCATCGGGCACGCGGGCGACGATGGCGACCTTCGTGCCGCCGTCGGTGATCGCCAACAGCATGCAGGCCGAATCCTCGTGCTGTCCCCGGACCAGATCGAGTGCGGACAGGAGGCTGTCGCGTCCCTCGCACCGGAGCGTGCCGACGATGACCGGGCCGGAGGCGGCTTCGGCGATGCCGCGCGCCTCCTCCAGTGCGTCCGCCATGCCCGCGGATGACCGATCCTTCCGTGCGGTGCGGATGCGATCGCGCTGGGCCTCGATCAGGGAGAGGATCTCGTGTCGGTGGACGGTACTGATGGTCGCCTGCTCGATCGCACCGTTGAGTCCCTCGTGGGCTTCGAGGAGCTTTTCCCCGTCGACCGCTTCGAGCGATCGTGCCCGCTCGAGCAGTTCGACACCGGCGTCGTGCGCGGTTCGGGCCGCATCGCCCGTCAGCGCGGTGATCCGTCGCACTCCCGCGGCCAGCCCCTGTTCCGAGAGCAGGACGACGTGCCCCGCCCGGTCCGTCCGATCGAGATGGGTGCCGCCGCAGAACTCGATGGAGTATCCGTTCCACGCCTCGTCGAGCGGACTGTCCAGCAGCTGCGGCACCGGGACGCCGATGGAGACCACCCGGACCGGATCCGGATAGCGTTCGCCGAACACGGCGCGGACGCCGCGGATCTTCTCCGCTTCGGCGAGGGGAACCTCCAGCGCATCGACCGCGAGCTTCGCGTTGATCGCGTTCTGGATCCGCACTTCGACTTCCGCGAGTTCGGAGGGGGTCATGGCGCTGGCGTGGGAGAAGTCGAACCGCAGCCGGTCGTCGGCGACCAGCGAACCGCGCTGTTCGACTTCCGTTCCCAGGGTCGTGCGCAGGGCGTGGTTCAGGAGGTGGGTGACGGTGTGGTTCGATTCGATTTTTCCTCGCCGCTCCTCGTCAACGTGAAGCATCAGACGGTCGCCGACCGCGAGGGGGCGGTCGCTCGACCGCCCTCGATGCAGGACGTAGTCGCCGAACCGCTGCACGTGCTGGACGTTGAACCGGGCGCTGTTGGCCGTGTCGTCGAGGATGCGTCCGGTGTCCGACACCTGTCCACCCTGCTCCGCGTAGAAGTTCGTCCGGTCGAGCACCAGTCCCGCGTCCTCGCAGTCCGTGGTGCGTTCGCAGAAGCTGCGTCCGTTCCAGATCGCCTTGATGGTGGCCGATCCGCGGGCAGCGCCGTACTTGGAATCGTCGTCGGTCGGTGCGATCTGCATGTGCTCGAGCTTCGCCATCGCATCCGGAGGCAGCGTCATGCTGTCGGCGTCCTGGTCCCCGGACCGTGAGGTCTCGCGGGCGGATTCCATCAGCCGTTCGTATCCCTCCATGTCGACCTGCATGCCGCGTTCGGTGGCCATCACCCGGGTGAGGTCGATGGGGAAGCCATAGGTGTCGTGCAACTGGAAGGCGACGTCGGCGGTGATGGTGTCCGCCTTCGATTCCTCCGCGGTCTCCACCGCGGCTGCGAACCGCTGCAGTCCGCGCTGGATGGTCTTGAGGAACGCCTCCTCCTCGAGGCGGATCACCTCGGCGATCGAGTCCTCCTGCGCCTTGAGCTCCGGAAATGCGCCGCCGAGCTCCTTCACCACCGACGGAACGATCCGGTGCAGCAGGGGGGTCTCGACCTGGAGGATCTGGGTCGACATCCGGACGGCGCGACGGAGGATCCGGCGCAGCACGTAGCCGCGGCCCTCGTTGCCGGGGCGGCCGCCGTCGCCGATCGCCACCGAAAGGCAGCGGGCGTGGTCGGCGATCACCCGGTAGGCGGTGTCCACCGGATCCTCGAAGGAGCCTCCGTAGGGATTCACACCCGACTCCGACCGGATCGACTCGAAGATCGGTGTCCAGAGATCGGTGTCGTAGTTGCTTCCCGCACCCTGGATGATGCGGGCGATGCGTTCCAATCCCATTCCGGTGTCGATGTGCCGTGCGGGCAGCGGCGTCAGGGCGCCGTCGTTCCCGCGGTTGAATTCGATGAAGACGAGGTTCCAGAACTCGATGACCTCGGGGTGATCCCGGTTTACCAGATGTCCGCCTTTTCCGTCCGGCGTGTTGTCGTAGTGGATCTCGCTGCAGGGTCCGCAGGGACCGGTCGCACCCATCTCCCAGAAGTTGTCCTTCCGTCCCCATCGGGTGATGTGGTCGGGGCGGACGTCGGTGAGATCGCGCCACAGGGATTCCGCCTCCTCGTCGGCGGAAGTCCCGTCCGATTCGTCGCCGGCGAACACCGTGACGTGCAGACGATCCGGATCGAGCCCCCATGATTCGGTGATGAGCTCCCACGCCCAGGTGATCGCTTCCGACTTGAAGTAGTCCCCGAACGACCAGTTGCCGAGCATCTCGAAGAAGGTGTGGTGGTATCCGTCGATTCCGACGTCTTCGAGGTCGTTGTGCTTGCCGCCGGCCCGGATGCACTTCTGCGAGTTCACGGCCCGGGTGCAGTCCCGACTGCCGAGTCCGAGGAACACGTCCTTGAACTGGTTCATGCCGGCGTTGATGAAGAGCAGGGTGGGATCGTCGTGGGGAATCACCGGTGACGAGGGCACGAAGGTGTGACCGGCCCGATCGGTGAAGAAATCGATGTATGACTTCCGGATGTCCGCTGCCGACAGCGTGCTGCTCACGTCGAGCTCCTCGTCTTGATGCCCGGGCCCTTCGCCGTTTCGAGGTCGATGGTGCCAGCCGGCCAGTGTATCGGGGGGAGCCTCCTTCGACTCCCGAACCGCATTGGGATGCGGTTCGGAGGGGGTCGGAGACGCGACCCTGCCGGAGGAACCGCCTTCCGGTATCCTGTGCCGTTTGGAACGACGGAAGGGGGCTCCCATGGCACGTCGAACGCCCTGTGTGGGTGGCAACTGGAAGATGAACACCCGATCCGCGGATGCCGCGGCACTGGCCCGGGCCGTGGTGGCCGATGCATCGTCCGATGTCGAGGTCGTCGTGTTTCCACCGGCGGTCTACCTCCAGGAGGTGCACGAGGTGGTCTCCGGCTCGTCCGTCGCGCTGGGGGGGCAGGACGTCTCCGAGCAGGCGGACGGTGCGTGGACCGGACAGGTGAGTGCCGGCATGCTCGCGGATGTCGGGTGCACCCACGTGCTCGTGGGGCATTCCGAACGGCGTCACGGTCTCGGCGAACCCGATTCCCTGCTCAATGCGAAGGTCCGGACGGCGCTCGAAGCCGGCCTGTCGGTGATGCTCTGCATCGGTGAAACCCTGGCGGAGCGGGAGGGGGACACCACGTCGGATGTCGTCCTGAAGCAGGTTCGTGAGGGTCTCGCAGGGGTCCCCATCGAGTCCCTGGCGGCCCTCACCATCGCGTATGAGCCCGTATGGGCCATTGGGACGGGTTTGACGGCCAGTCCGAAGGATGCCCAGGAAGTTCACGCCCTGGTGCGGGAAACCGTCGGCTCCCTGTATGATGTTCCGTCTGCCGATGCTCTCCGGATCCTGTACGGGGGATCGGTGAAACCGTCCAATGCCGCCGAGTTGTTCTCGCAGGAGGACATCGACGGAGGATTGATCGGTGGGGCGTCCCTGGACGCCGAGCAGTTCAAGGCCATCGTGGATGCCGCAGGTCGATCCTGCGTCTGAAGCGGACAGACGATCGAGAGATTCCATGACCACGACCTACATGATCCTCACCATCCTCTTCATCATCATCGCGGTGGCGATGATCCTGATCATCCTGGTCCAGCGCCCGCAGGGCGGCGGACTGGCCGGTGCCTTCGGCGGTGCGGGAGGCGGTGGCACGGAATCCGTCTTCGGCGGTCGGGTCGGCGACGCTCTCACCTACATGACCGTCGGCGCATTCAGCATCTACCTGGTGCTCGCCATCGCGCTCAACCTGATCGACAGCGCTCCGGCTGCGGCGCAGCCGCTGGTTCCTGATGTCGTGGCACCCGCGGAAGGGGAGTTCAACCCCGACGATGTGTTCATCGCTCCGCCGGCGGACGGCGAGCCGGCGGCCGATTCGACGTTCGTCCCCACTCCGGCACCCTCGGATGACGTGGTCGTCGATCCCGAGACGCCCCTCGATCCCGATGTCCCGGTCGATCCGGAACAGAACGAGACCCCATGATCCGTTCGATGACGGGCTTCGGCAGCGTGGCGGAGACCGTCGACGGCGAGCAGTTCGCCGTCGAGGTCCGTGCTCTGAACGGCAAGCATTTCAAGTGTCACGTCCGTCTGGCGGACGAACTGGTCGGCCTCGAATCCGACCTCGAGTCGATCGTCGCCGATCGGCTCAGCCGCGGGACGGTGACCGTGACCGTCCGGTACGAGGATCGATCCGAACACGCCGCATCGCGCATCAACGGACCCGCTCTGCAGCGGTACCTGACCGAACTCAAGGAACTCGGCGCGGACGTGGATCCGGCTTCCCTGCTGCAGCTGCCGGGCGTGCTCATCAGCGACGAGCTGGCCGATCGCCGGGATCGCTGTCTCGATACGCTGCGGGGACTCCTGACCCGGGCCTGCGACGCCGTACTGGACATGCGGATCGTGGAGGGCCGGTGCATCGAGGAGGATCTCGGTCGGCACGTCGCTTCGGTCGAATCCGCGCTCGAGTGCATCCAGACACGTGCCCCGATGGTGAACGAACTGTACTCGGACCGCATCAAGCAGCGCATGTCGACGATGCTCGGTCAGATCGGAGCCGAGATCCGCGAGGAGGACGTGCTCCGGGAGGTCGCCATCTTCGCCGAGAAGTCGGACATCTCCGAGGAGATCGATCGACTTCGGGGCCACATCGTCCGCTGTCGTGAACTGATCGAGGGAGACGGCTCGAAGCCGGTCGGACGGACCATGGACTTCGTGGCGCAGGAGATGCTGCGCGAGGCGAACACCATGGGAAGCAAGTGCCTCGACTCCGTGGTGAGTCGTCACGTCGTCGACATCAAGGTGGCCATCGACCGAATCAAGGAGCAGGTCCAGAACGTCGAATGATCGACGCGATGCACGGTGGTCGGCATGTCCACGTCCCACGAGCGAGCACAGATGGGAAGCCACGAGGTCCAGGAGGTCCTCGGGCACTACGATCTCGCCCGCGTCAAGGAGGCCCGCGCCTTCAATCGGGGCTCCTCCAAGTCCCCGAAGGTCCTGCTGCGGACCCTGGACGGCGACTTCATCCTCAAGCGCTGCGCACCCGGTCAGGATGATCCGGATCGACTCGCACTTCGCCATCGCATCGTGGCTGCGCTGGAGGAGCACGGCGGTCCGATCGCGGGCATCGTGCCGACCCGGGACGGCGCTTCCTTCATCCGGCGAGGCAGCAGGCTCTACGAACTCTTCCGCTACATCGAAGGCCGTCGCTACCGACGCACCGGGCCGCAGGCCCACGCCAGCGGATACGAGATGGCCCGCATGCACGACCAGCTTGCGCACTGGACCGGTCCGATCCCCGAGGGAGCCGGCTACCACCACGCCACCGGCGTGAAGGAGGCTCTGGGGCGACTTCCGGAACGACTGTGCGCGGACGACCCGCACCGCCGCCGGGGCATGGCCGCGATCTGCAGTTCCCTCGCCGCACTCTTCGGGGAGGCGCACTTGCACGTCGAGCGGCTCGGCTACGCGGCGGCGGCACGGACGATCGTGCACGGGGACTGGCATCCCGGCAACCTCCTGTTCGAAGGCGACGAGATCGTCGCCATCCTCGACTTCGATTCGATCCGCCATGCGCCCCGCATCCTGGATGTCGCCAACGGAATGCTCCAGTTCACGATGCAGATCGGATCGCCCGACGACATCGGCCGCTGGCCCGACGCGCTGGAACTTCCGCAGCTGGAGTCGATGCGACAGGGCTACGATGCGGGAACGTTCGAACCACTGGAGCCCGACGAGATCGCCATGCTGCCCTGGCTGATGATCGAAGCCCTGGTGGTCGAGTCGATCGCTCCGATCGCCGCCCGCGGCCGGTTCGGCACCATTCCCGGGGACCGCTTCCTCCGCCACATCGAGCGGCAGATCGGTTGGATCAGACCGAGAATCGACGAACTGGTCATGAGACTACGATGAGCTTCGACATGATCACCCTGCTTCTCGTCATCCTGCTGCAGCAGGCGCCGCTCGCCCCCGTGCAGGCACCGTCTCCGGAGTCCGCCGCGCCTCCTCCGACGGCACCGATGTCCGAGGACGAGTACACGACGCTGGTCCGGCAGCTCGATTCCCCGGTGTGGAGCGAACGGGAGGCGGCCACGATGCGGATGGCCCGAGCCAACATCGAGGTCCCCATCGGTCGCATCGAGACCAGTCTGCAGGAGGGAGGCCTGTCCCTCGAGCAGGTCATGCGTCTGCTGCGGGTCATGGAGATCCGTCTCCTGCATGCGGCCCGGGGCGCGATCGGAATCCAGATGCCGCTCAACCAGGCCGGTGTTCCCGGCGACCTGGTGCGCGTGTCCGGCGTGCGCGTCTCGGCGGTCATTCCCGGACTGCCCGCGGAGAAGGTGCTTCAGCCCGGCGACCTGATCACACATATCGATGACCAGCCCATCTCCAATCGGGAGGATCTCGCCCGCATCGTGCAGCGGCACTGGCCCGGCGATCTGCTCCGCTTCCGTGTCGTGCGCACCAGCACCCGGCCGGGGGAGCAGGAGGCGGAACGGTCGCGGACCGAGTATCTGGAGCTGGAGATCACTCTCGGTTCGACGGACGATCTTCGTCGCAGCGGTGGAACGCAGTCCGTCCTCGACCCCGCTCTGGTGGATCGCCGCCAGCGCCTCATCGCACTCTACGAGCAGTACGGCGCGGTCCCGTCGATGATCCCCGCGCCGTTGGATCCGAATCGGATCGAACTTGAGACCGAAGCAGACCCGATGATTCGCGGCATCCTGCGGCAGCTTGAAGCCGCTCGTGAAGGCCGGTACACGATGACCATGGCCCAGCTGCGGACCCAGATGATCCAGAAGCTTACCTCGCTCGAAACCGCGCTGCTCGAGGGTGATCTGCCGGAGGAGCAGCGCAGGATCCTGGAACGCCGTCGAGTGAGGCTTCAGGAACTCATCGATTCGGCGGATCCACAGCGTCGCTGGTGAATCAGAACAAGTTGCCCGCCAGCGCGAGCACCAGGCCAGACAGCAGGGCAAGGACCGCGACGATCATCCCCAGGGTGGCCATCAGGGGAAGGCCCGAGCGTGGTGCGCGAATCTGTTCGACCGTATCGCCGACATCGATCGCATCCCAATCGATGTCGATCGAATCGATGCGGTTCGCCTCCAGCGCAGCCTTGGCCCGCTCGAGATCCTCGCGACGCACCTGCACCGCGGTGTTGAGGAGGTTTCCGGACATGCCGGTGACCCCGAAGATGTTCTGAGCCGAGCTGAACGCGAACGCCGGAATACCCGCATCCTCGAGCACGATCACCAGTGAGTTGGCGGCGAACTCGCTCGTTGCAGTGAGCAGAGTGACCAGGTCGTCGTTTCGATCGTTCATGCGGACCCTCCTTCGGGATCGATATCTCCCGGTCCGATCGGTCCATCCTCGGTGTAGACGGTCCAGTTGGAGACCTCGTCCTGTGCAACCATGGTGGTCCATCCGATGTCCAGTCCCGGTACGAGACGGGGACGATGGGCGAGCTTCGCCTCCACGACCTCGTCCTGCACCGCGACGACCTGCAGCCAGAGATGCTCACGGAGAGCCTCGTCGTCATCGACCTGTTCAAAGGGGACCTGCACCATGAACTGCAGACCGTCCTTGTGCAGATCGTCCCGGCAGGCATCGATGAACTGATTCCAGGTCGCTTGCGCGAGTTTGGTGGTCTGACGGGTCCGCCGAGTGGTTCGGAATACGGCAATCTCGCCAATGTTCATCGCATTCAATGCGAGCTGCGGGCACGGTGTGGTTTCCTCCTGCACGGCATCGCGGACGCTGACCAGGGTGCTTCCATCGTCGTCGGTGATCGGCTCGAACCGTACGAGAATGTCCGGGCTGATCTCAAGCATGCCTTCGGATCCGGGAAGTTCCAGTTCCAAGGACAATGCCGCAATATCGCTGATGGACTCGATCGCGGTCTGCTGCAGCATTTCGGGGACGCCGAACATCACCAGCTCCTCTCTACCGCAACGCTGCAGCCCCGCGGTTCGAACCGAACCGCCCTCGAGCTCGATGCGCCAGAGGATGTCCTCGGATGGCTCCCGCTCGACGTCCATGAAGTCCTGGAGGATTCGATCCCGCTCCAGCCAGTACCCGCTGCCCGTGTCGTGCAGAACGGGCGCATCGGGGAGGGTCATCGAGACCAGGCGGACGAGATTGATGTAGTTCGTGAGGGGATCGTCGATCGAAAGCAGAGTTTCGAATGCGACCAGCGTATCGCATTGCACGCCGGTGATCTCACGGGTGGCGTTGGCGAGTTCCTCGCTTCGGTCGCACCAGATCGCGCACGGGCTGGGAAGCCCGTCGATCTCGACCTGACAGGCCCAGATCGCACCCGCATCGTTTTCATCGGCGACCCGGACGTTGAGCTCCTGGCCGGTGCAGTTGGCCATCGCCTGCAGGATCGCATCCATCGTCGGTGGTTCATCACCGGGCCACGGGCCCAGGACCATGGTCGTCGTGGGGGGGTCGAGGCGGAACGGAGACGGTGGGTTCGATCCGCCTTGCTGCATGATGTTGAGGGGAAAGTCCATTGGTGCACAGTTCAACCGGGAATGATGTTGATGATCCGACCCGGAACCACAATCACCTTGCGGATTTCCATGCCCGCCACGAGTTCGGCGATCCGCTCGTCGGCCAGTGCGAGTTGCCGGGTCGTTTCCTCGTCCGCATCGGCCGGCAGCATGATCTTGCTTCGGATCTTGCCCTTGATCTGTACGGGCAGTTCGATCATCGAGTCGACGAGCATGGCCTCGTCGTAGGAAGGCCACTCGGCCAGTGAGACCGCTTGGTCGTGCCCCAGTCGATGCCACAGTTCCTCGGCCACATGGGGAACGAAGGGACTCATGATCCGGGTCAAGCGATCCAGCTGGTCCGTGGTAAGCCCGCCGGCACTGGTCGCGATGTTGGTGAACTCGATGAGCGATGCGATGGCGGTGTTGAAGGAGAGGCGGTCGATGTCCTCCCCGACCTTGGCGATGGTGCGATGCAGGGCCTGTTCGACCTGATCGTTCGCCGTCTCGATGCACCGGAGATCACCGGTCTCCTCGTCGATCGCCAACCTCCAGGTCCGCTGGAGGTAGCGGAACACCCCAACGATGTCGCGGGGGTTCCACGGCTTACTGGCCTCGAGCGGCCCGAGATACATCTCGTAGAGACGGCATGTATCGGCGCCGTATTCGGCGATGACGTCGTCGGGGTTGATGACGTTCTTGAGGGACTTGCTCATCTTCGCCACGACCTGCTCGACGGCTTCGCCTGTCGCGGTCTCCACCCATTCGTTCTCGCCGCGGTCCTCGACCTCGTCGACCGGCACGAGCGAGGAATCGCCGCGCTGGTAGGCGAAGGATGTCAGCAGCCCCTGATGGAACAGCTTCGCGAATGGCTCCGGCGAGGAGACGTGTCCATGATCGTAGAGAATCTTGTGCCAGAACCGGGAGTAGAGCAGGTGAAGCACCGCATGCTCGGCGCCGCCGATGTAGAGGTCGACCCCTCCCGGGCCGTCCGGTTGCGGGCCGAGCCAGTAGGATTCCGCGTCCCTGGAGACGAACCGCTCGGAGTTTGCGGGGTCGCAGTACCGCAGGTAGTACCAGCACGAGCCCGCCCAGCCGGGCATGGTGTTTGCCTCCCTTCGGACCGGGACCTCCGGGGCGAGTTGGTCAGGAGCCACCCCCGCGGCACCGGCGGTGGTGTTGATCCAGTCCTCCGCCTTGCCCAGCAGCGGCGTGGGGACGTCGGATTCGACCGGGGCGAAGTCCTGCAGGTCGGGAAGCCGCAGAGGCAGGGCGTCGTCCGAGATCCCGTAGTGGTGGCCTTGCTCGTCGAAGACCACCGGAAAGGGTTCGCCCCAGTAGCGCTGCCGGGAGAACAGCCAGTCACGGAGGCGGAAGTTGACCTTGCCCCGTCCGAGTCCCTCCTGCTCCAGCCAGTCGATTACGGCGGACTTCGCTTCGATCGTGGAGTGATCGTTGATCGAAAGACGTTCATTCGAGGAGTTGATGCAGACTCCTTCGCCGCCGTAGCAGGTGTGTTCTCCGCCCGACGGATCGCGGACGACTTCGACGATGGGAAGTCCGAATCGCTCCGCGAATGCGTGATCACGTTCGTCGTGTCCCGGTACGGCCATGACCGCACCGTGTCCGTATTCCATCAGGACGTAGTCGGCGATCCAGATCGGGATGCGTTCGCCGGTGGCCGGATTGACGGCCCAGGCGCCCGATGCCACCCCCGTCTTCTCGCCCGAGTCGGTGCGCCGGTCGAGATCACTCCGGTTTCGTGCCCGTTCCACGTAGGCGGCGATCTCCGGATTTCTCTCGGAAGCATCCGCCGCGCCGAGAATGCGGTCCACCAGCGGGTGTTCGGGAGCCAGCACCATGAATGTGACTCCGAAGATCGTGTCCGGTCTCGTCGTGTACACCTCGACACTGCCCGACCAGGGGGCTTCGATCTGGAAGTGCACTTCGGCGCCCTCGCTGCGGCCGATCCATTCCGACTGCTGCCGCTTGGTCGATTCCGGCCAGTCGATGAGTTCGAGATCCTCCAGCAACCGGTCGGCGTAGGCGGTGATCCGGTACATCCACTGCCGGAGCGGTCGACGATGGACGGGGTGCCCGCCCCGTTCGCTGCGACCGTCGATGACCTCTTCGTTGGCGAGGACCGTGCCCAGTTTCGGACACCAGTTGACCGTCTGTTCGGAGAGATAGGCCAAGCGGCGGTGTTCGATGGCCGTACGCTGCCCGTCGTGGTCCAGTTCGGACCAGTGCAACCGGCCTTCCGCGGGGGGGGCGGCGACGATCTCCAGATCGGTCGTGACCGAGTACGCGCCGGATTCGAGTCGGTCGACCAGTTCGGAGACCGGGCGGGCCCGCTTCGAATCGTGGTCGTACCAGGAACGGTAGGCCTGCAGCCAGATCCATTGCGTCCAGCGGTAGTAGTCCTCGTCGATGGTCGCGAACTCGCGCGACCAGTCGCAGGAGAGGCCGAACCGCTTGAGCTGTCTTCGGAAGTTTTCGATGGCGGTCCGGGTGGTTTCGGCCGGATGGACGCCGGTCTGGATCGCATACTGCTCGGCGGGCAGGCCGAAGGCGTCCCATCCCATCGGATGGAGGACGTTGCATCCCGTCATCCGCTTGTATCGCGCCATGATGTCGTTCGGGATGTAGTTCAGCAGGTGTCCGATGTGGAGGCCGGCGCCCGAGGGGTAGGGGAACATTCCCATGCAGTAGTAGCGCGGCTTCGACTCGTCGAAGTCTGGATCACCGGGATTCGGAGTCCGGAAGACGTCCTGCTCGCTCCACCGGTCCTGCCATTGCGTCTCGATGGCCTGGGCCAGGGATGCCGTGTAGCGGTGGGAGGTGCGGGATTCGGTCGGGGTGCTCATGGCGGGCTCGGCGCAGGATCGATCGGCCCAGAGTCTATCGAGTTCCCGACGTCGACACGGTTCGAATCACTCAGGATGCGGCGGTCCGGTTCCGCTGCTTCCGGAGGGACTCCAGATGCGCCTTCGTCTCGCCCACGAGGTAGAAGGATCCGGTCACGCAGATCAGATCGTCCCGACTGGCCGCGCTGGCGGCGATCTCGAGGGCCTGCTTGATGTTGCGGGCGGTCTGGCACACCTTGCCGCGGATGCTCATGAACCGCTGCTTGAGTTCCTGGGGATCGACGGCACGGGCCTGGTCCTGCGCGGCGGTGAAGATGATCTTGTCGCCGCCGATCGCCAGGCTCTCGAGCATGGTGTCCACGTCCTTGTCCTCGCAGCAGCCGAAGATGCAGATCATCGAGTCGTAGGGGACATGGGATCCCATTCCCCGCATCAACGCGTTGATCGAGACGGGATTGTGGGCCCCATCCACGATGATGCGCGGCTGCTTCCAGACCATCTCCATTCGACCGGGGACATTGGTTTTGGCCAGTCCGCGGTAGAGGCTGGTGTCGATGAGACCCGGTTCGGTCGTCTTGAGATGATTGATGGCGGCCAGCGCGACGGCGCAGTTGTCGGCCTGGTGTTCACCCGGCAGCGGGACGGGGAGATGCATGTACTGATTGGTCGGCGTGATCAGGCAGATGCGGTTGTGCGGGCCGAGATCGTCATCGACACAGAACCGGCTGCTGAACTCGATGTCGTCGCCCACGATGTGCAGTTCGCAACCGATCTCCTCGGCCTTCTCGCGTAGTACGCCCACGACCGAAGGATGCTGGGGCACCGAGAAGCAGGGGACGCCCGGCTTCATGATGCCGGCCTTCTCGGCCGCGATCTCCTCCAGCGTCGAACCGAGAATCCGGACGTGATCCATCTCGATCCTGGCCAGCACGGATGCTTCGGGAGTGATCACGTTGGTCGAGTCCAGTCGGCCGCCGAGTCCAACCTCGATGATCGCCAGATCGATCGCCTCGTCCGCGAAGTGCTTCAGCGCCGCGGCGGTCAGCAGTTCGAAGTAGGTGATGTTCTTGTCGGTCTTGTCGGCCTCCTTGATCACCTCGCGCATGAGCTTGGTGAAGGCCGTCTCATTGATCGGTGCCCCGTTGAGGCAGATCCGCTCCGTGACCTCGACGAGGTGGGGTGACGTGAAGGTGCCAACGGTGAATCCACACCCCTGGATCATGTTCGCCAGCATCGAGACCGTGGAACCCTTGCCGACGGTGCCGGCGACGTGGACCGTGCGGACCTGCAGATGCGGATCGCCCAGACGCTTGAGCAGTTTCCGCATCCGGTCGAGCTTGAAGTTCTTCTCGTCGTAGTTGACGACACGGACACGCTCGTAGTTCGTGCGTTCCAGAAGGTGCCGCACCACCGTGGAGTAGGTGCGGGGAATGACCGTACGCGAGCTTCCGGAACCGGAAGTGCGGCTTTTTGAGGCCTTCTTCTTGGTTTTTGGGGTGGATGCCATGAGATCCGCATCCTACCAAATTTGCGTTTCCGAATCAAATGAAGCATTGTAAAGTCATTCATATCATTGACTTGCGCTCAATAGTGCCTGTTCGGTCGGCTTGGGTACACTCGCTTCCATGGCACATGAAATGCCCAATAAACCCCAACGGCCATCGAATTCCGCTGAGGGGGGTTCCGAACGCATCGATGCGTTAATTGCCGCCTCCATCGATGTTCCGCTCGTGGCCGAAGTGCTCCAGCGGCAGCCGGCTCCGGATGCGGCCGATGCCCTTGAGCGCCTCGACGAGGATGATGTGCGGGGTGTTCTTGCGGAGATGGACGACCAGGCCGCCGCCGACGCTCTGGCCGAGATGGAGTCGAATCTGGTCTCGAGCATTCTCGACGACCTGGTCGATGAGCAGCGGCACGATGAACTGGGGCGGATGCTTTCACTGCTGGCTCCGGATGATGCGGTCTCGCTGCTTCGAACGCTGGACGACGAAGACCGAAGTCGGGTGCTCGGCACGATCGTCCCCGAGCAGGCCGAAGTGCTGCGGGGACTCGTCGAGCATCCACCGGGAACCGCCGCCGGCATGATGACCACTCGGTACGTCGCCCTGCCGGCGGGGGCGACGGTTCGTGACGCGGTCGCGATCATCCGCGCCGCCGACGTGCATCAGGAGCTGCAGTTTCTTCCCGTCACCGATCCCGACGGATGTCTCGCGGGTCTGGTGGGACTTCGGGCCCTGCTGCTCGAGCCTTCGGACACGCTGCTGGAGGACTGCATGGACACGTCGGTGCACGCGGTCCGGGCCGGTACGGACGACGAGGAGGTCGCCCGCACCTTCCAGAAATACGACTACACGATGCTCCCGGTCGTCGATCTCCACGATCGGTTGCTGGGGATCGTGACCGTCGACGATGTGATCGATCTGATCCAGAGCGAGCAGACGGAGGATGCGCAGCGGTCCGTCGGAGCCGGAGCGGGAGAGTCGGTCTTCTCGGGTCTGGGAACGAAGATGACCGGCCGACTGCCCTGGCTCTTCATCAGTGTGCTCGTGATGATTCCGGCCTCAGTCGTCGTTCTTCGCTTCGACGGCTTGATCGAGGAGATCGCGTTTCTGGCGGTGATGATGCCGATGGTGGCGGCGTTGGCCGGCAATGCCGGGCACCAGTCGCTGGCGGTGACGCTCCGGGGGCTTGCCCTCGACGAGATTCCCGGTGAACGGATTCCGAGCCTGCTCCTTCGGGAACTGGGATCGGGGCTCGTGACCGGTGGACTGCTGGGCGGGGTGCTCCTGCTGCTGGTCTGGTCGGCATCGCTGATCGTCGAGGGGCCCTCATTGGGACTGGGCATCGTGATGGGGCTGGCGCTGCTGGTCTCGATGAGCATCGGCACCCTCACCGGGGCCGCGGTTCCGCTGCTGCTGAGGCGTCTGGGGGCCGATCCGGCGCAGGGATCCTGCATCGTGCTCATCATGATCACGGACGCGGTCGCCTTCGCCTCCCTGCTGGGGTTCACCTGGCTCGCCATGGCCTGGCTCCTTCCCGGAAGCGGCGGTGCATCCGTACAATGACCGCATGCGACAGGACATCGATCGCATCCTGATCGACCGGGAGACGATTGCCCGGCGGATACAAGAACTCGGCCGCGAGATCGCGGGTGATCTCGCGGATTCGATCGGGGACGATGGCCTCATGCTCATCCCGGTCATGACGGGCAGCATCACCTTCGTCGCCGACCTGATGCGCGAACTTCCGTTGCGCATGCGGATCGGACTGATTACCGCTTCCAGCTATCCGGGCACCTCGACGACGAGCCAGGGGGTCACGCTCGAAGGCATGCTCCTGCCCGAATCCCTCGAGGGCCGTCACGTCCTCATCATCGACGACATCCTCGATTCCGGTCGGACGATCCGTCGCGTCCGCGAGGAGATCGAGTCGCGGTCGCCGCGGTCGGTCCGCTCGTGCGTCCTGCTGAGGAAACGCATTCCGGAAGCGCTCGAGACGAAGTGCGAGTACGTCGGGTTCGACATCGAGAACGAGTTCGTGGTCGGCTACGGCCTCGACTACGACGACTACTACCGCAACCTGCCCGACATCGGTGTGCTCCGCGAGGACATCATCCACGCCACGGGCGGATCCCGGTGACGGCCGGCCCGACCGCCTCGCAGCGTCGCGTCCTTCCCTCGTCGCTGCTGCGTGACGGGGAGACCGTCCTCCGTTCCCTGCGTCCGCACCCGCTGTACATTCCGCTGGTCTCGCTTCCGTCGTGCGTCCTGCTGCTCGTCGTGGTGCTGCTGGTCGTGATTCCCGGGCCGATGCTGCCCGGCGGGGGGATCGGGGACCAGGCCTGGGCGACGTTCATTTTGCTTGTCCTGCTGCGACTCGGCTGGGCCGTGCTGCAGTGGTTCAACGAACTCTACATCCTCACCGACCAGCGGCTGCTGACCCGCAGCGGCGTGATCCGCGTGCGGGTCTACGAGACGTCGCTGCGGCATGTCCGCCAGACGCTCGTGCACGTGAGTCTTCGTGAACGGATCTTCGGGCTGGGCACGGTGCTGTCGGCGACGGCCGCGACGGCCGTCTACGACACGGCCTGGGTCATGCTGCGGCGTCCGGTCGCGGTCCAGTCGGCGATCCAGGATGCCATGTCGGACCGGGAGGCCGCCTCAGGCGGGTGACGGCACGGTTTCGAGGATCTGCTGCATGATCCGTCGGGTGGTCATCGTGTCGCCGGTGTGCATCACCGACTTGCTGATGATGCGGTGGGCGCAGACCGGGAGGACGTTCATCACGATGTCCTCGGGAATGCAGTAGTCGCGGTCCGCAAGGACGGCGGTGGCCCGTGCCGCCTGCGACAGGGCGATCGAGCCGCGCGGACTGATGCCGATGAGCAGATCGTCGTGCTCCCGGGTCACGGTGGCCAACTGCAGGATGTAGTCGACCAGCGACTGGTCGATCTTCACATCATCGACCCGCCGCTGGAGTGCGACGACCTCGTCGGCATCGACGGCCGGCTGCAGCGACTTCAACTGCGAGCGTGCGGGCTGGTGGAGGACGATCCGCGCCTCGTCGCTGGGGGCGGGATAGCCCAGGCCGAACCGCATCAGGAACCGGTCGAGCTGGTTCTCGGGCAGCGGGTAGGTGCCTTCGAACTCGTAGGGGTTCTGGGTCGCGATCACGATGAACGGCTGGGGCAGCGACCGGGTGGTTCCGTCGATCGACACCGATTCCTCGTTCATCGCCTCCAGCAGGGCGGACTGCGTCCGGGGCGTCGTCCGGTTGATCTCGTCGGCAACGATGATGTTGTTGAACACCGGGCCGGGCTTGAAGTCGAACTCCTGCCGTTCGCGATCGAAGATCGTCACGCCGGTGATGTCCGAAGGGAGCAGATCGGGCGTGCACTGGATCCGGGCGAAGGTTCCTCGGAGCGAGCGGGCCAGCGCGCTGGCGAGGACGGTCTTGCCGACGCCGGGCACGTCCTCGACGAGGATGTGGCCGCGTGCCAGCAGGCACACCAGCATCCGATCCACCGCCGTGGAGTTGCCCATGTAGACCGACGTGATGTTCTGCCGCAGTTGCTGCAGCGTCTCGTTCGGCATGTCCGGCTCCTGTCCTGTCCGTTCCCGGGAGCGGAAGTCTAGCACACCACCCTGCCTTCGAGCCTGTACGATCGAATCCGATATGCCACCGGCCAGGGAATCATCCATCATGCTCGGTGCGGACGGCCCCGAGTCGCTGCGCAACCGGCGGATCGCACGATCGTTCAAGTGTGTCGGTTGCGGGTACGACATGCAGGGGCTCGGCGCAATGGGAACGTGCCCCGAGTGCGGGATGTCGATCCGGCGCTCCATCCGCGAGACCATCGATCCTTCGGTGCATTCACTTCCCGAGATCGCATCACCCCGGACCGTGGCGAACGGTCTGCGCATCGTCGCCTGGGGGATGGCGGTGTCGGTGTTGAGTCTGATCGCCGGTGACATGTTGCAGCACCAGTCGATCGAATGGAACGACGTGATTCCCCTCCAGCCCGAGACCTGGCCCCGTTCGGTCCTCGTTCTGGTCACCATCGGCAATGCGGTCTACTCCGCCGGCATCGTCGCCTCCTGTGCGATGCTCGTCGGCCTGATCGGCATGCGTCCCCTGGCCGCCTCCGGAGAGATCAACCGCGCCCGTCGGATGCTCACCCGGCTGTTCATCGGGGGCATGCTCTGGATGGTCTCGCTGCTGCTGTTGTTCGACCGGTTCCCGGGCACGGCGTTCGATGTCCTGGCGCGGGAGGCTCTCGACACGAAGGTCGGCGTCGACGTACTGGTCCAGCAGCTGCTGCTGGCGGTCTTTCCGCTGATCGGTGGCTGCATCGTGCTGCTGGGGATCCGGAGCTTCTTCGGTGAACTGGGGCGTCGCAGTCGCGAGTTCCGCACCGCGACCGACAAGCGGCAGAAGGTGATCGACGTGCTGCTGGCGATGGGTGTCTGGCTGGCGGGGGTGGTGCTGCAGCTGATCGGTGCCCTCGAGCGGCAGCCCACGCTGGTGACGTTGGGGACGGTCGTCCGCTTCATTGCCGGTCTGTTGGTCGCCATCGGCATCGCCTACCTCGTCATGAACCTGCTCTGGATCACCCGGGCCCTGGCTTCGCCGCCCCCCCGGCTCGCCTCCCTGCTGACGCCTCCGGAGCATTCCGACCCCTCGGGGTGAACCTGCCACCTTGGCAGGATTTCTGCTTCATCTCCTCCGATCCGAGCCGCCGTCCTGGCGGGTCGCCCGCCCCATCCTCCTTGGAGGGGCCTTCAGGGCCGAATTGGCTTCCGTAGATTCGGACCGGAATTGGCGCAGGGTTTGATCCTCTTCGCGGGGGACGGTGCATCCGCACCGCCCCGAGAGGGTCCGGCCGACGGGCCCGGGAAGATCGAAGAAGCACCCATCGCAGGAGTCACAGCCAATGGGCGTCAAGGAACTGGCCTTCGACAGGGAGGCACGTATGTCCCTGCTCCAGCGAGTCGAGAAACTCGCCAGCGCGGTCAAGTCGACCCTCGGTCCGCGTGGCCGCAACGCAGTGCTCGACAAGAGCTGGGGCGGACCCACCGTCACCAAGGACGGCGTGACCGTCGCCGAGGAGATCGAACTGCGGGACTCCGTCGAGAACATGGGGGCCCGGCTCGTGCGCGAGGCGGCCTCCAAGACCAGCGACAAGGCTGGTGACGGAACCACGACCGCAACGGTGCTGGCCGAGGCGCTGTTCCGCTCCGGGCTCAAGCACATCAGCGCCGGCGTGGATGCCAACGCGCTGGTGCGTGGAATGCGAGAAGGTGTTGCGACGGTCGTCGACAGCATCGGGTCGCTCGCCCGACCGGTCGAGGACAAGATCAAGGATGTGGCCACCATCTCCGCCAACAACGATCCCGAGATCGGGGCCATCATGGCCGAGGCGTTCGAGAAGGTCGGCAAGGATGGCGTCATCACCGTCGAAGAGGGCAAGGGACTCGAGACCAACATCGAGGTCGTCGAGGGCATGCAGTTC
>MDTD01060762.1_pt1 | contig 43141 bp, 37 predicted proteins | sample 811221 | NCBI WGS metagenome assembly MDTD01 (sample SAMN05326646, study PRJNA326480) | marine metagenome | isolation source: seawater | place: Pacific Ocean: South West | collected 2011
AAAACTTTATCTCAGTAAATCCTGATGATTTAGCTTCTGAATGCTTAAAAATTATGGCTGAAAAAAAGATTGGCTGTCTTGCGGTCATGCAGGATAAAATATTAGTTGGACTTATTAACCAAAAAGATTTGGTAAAACTTGGTATCTAATGAAGATTTTAATTATGGGTTTATCAGGGAGTGGTAAAACCTTTCTATCCAAGCTATTACAAAAAGAGCTATCTTGCGCTTGGTATAATGCTGATAATCTGAGAGAGATGGCAAATGATTGGGATTTTTCAAATGAGGGTCGTAAAAGACAAAGTTTTAGAATGAGGGCATTAGCTGATTTTGAAAAAGAAAATGGGAGATTAGTTATTTGTGATTTCATATGTCCCACAAAAGAAGCAAGAAGAATATTTGATGCCGACTATTGCATCTGGATGGATACAATAAAAGAAAGTAACTATAAGGACACAGATAAAATATTTGAGAAGCCTGAGGAATTTAATTTAAAGATTTCTTCTTGGGATCAGTATAGCCCTTCGCAAGTGGCAAGTTTAATAAGAGATGTTTGATCCAAAAAAACCTACAGTCCTTCTTTTGGGGAGATGGCAGCCATGGCACGAAGGCCATCTTGCTCTTTTTGAAAGAGCACTTGCTAAGACTGGCCAAGTGGTTATACAGGTTCGAGATGTAAAAGGTTCTTCAGGTGGAGAAGGCCAAGACGATAATCCTTTCTCTTATGAAGATATATCGAAAGATATTGCTGAAAAGCTTCTTTTGGCTGGCTATAAAATTAATGAAGATTTTGTTGTTCAATTAGTTCCTAATATAACAAACATAACTTATGGAAGAGGAGTTGGATATAGCATTGAGCAAGAATCTTTTAATTCAAATATTGAATCTATCAGCGCAACAAAGATTAGGAAGAGTTTAAGAGATGAAGGTAAAATTAAGTAACTTGGCTGGGTGGCAGAGTGGTCATGCAGCGGACTGCAAATCCGTGTACGCCGGTTCGATTCCGGCCTCAGCCTCCATTTAATAGGATTCCCTGCCTTAAAAAAAGTGTATAATTCATAAAAATTGCCCAGGTGGTGGAATTGGTAGACACAAGGGATTTAAAATCCCTCGAAGGCAACTTCGTGCCGGTTCAAGTCCGGCTCTGGGCACCAATTATAAAATGATTAATTTTTTTGATCTTTCTAAACACAAACCATATATTCTTTTTAAAGATTACTATAAAGATGCATTGAAAAATAAACAATCAAACGTTCAAGCAGTTTCAATTAGCTCCTACAATCCTCAAAAAAAAGAAGTAAGCTCAAGAATGGTAAACCTAAAATATATAAAAGTAGATAAATGGTTTTTTTATACAAATTATGAATCACCAAAGGCAAAAGACTTCGAGCTCAATAATCAAATAGCAGCTTTATTTTATTGGGACAAAACGAATGTGCAGATAAGAATAAAAGGGAAAGTAGAAAAAGCAAGTTCAATTGAATCTGATACTCATTTTAATAAAAGAGATAAGGAAAAAAATATACTCTCAATTGTCTCCAATCAGTCTCAACCAATCAAATCATATAGCGATATTTTAAAAAAATATGAAGACAAGAAGTGTTTAGATAATTTAAAAATGGAAAGACCACTTTATTGGGGTGGATATTTCTTCACTCCTAACTACTTTGAATTTTGGGAAGGAAAACGATTCCGATTAAATAAAAGAGTGAGCTACCAAATGGAAAAAAATAATTGGATTTCTAATATTTTGGAACCGTAATCGTAATATAATTAATTTATGAATAATCCAGTAATTGATAGTGCAGAAAATGTAAGCTTAATAAAGCTCCTAAATGTTTTATGGAAAGATAAGCTAATAATTTTATCTACAAGTCTTTGTGCAGCTTTGATTGCAATATATGTCTCACTATTTATTCTTCCAGAAAAGTATAGGTCTCAAGTGTTAATGATGCCAGCTGACATGTCATCAATGAACACAACATCTTCAAGAATTGGCGGTCTTGCATCCCTTGCAGGTGTTTCGCTTGCTGAAGAGACAACTGAGGCTAGCGTAGCTCTTGAGGTAATAAAATCAAGACTTTTTACAAAAGAATTTATTAAAAAAAGAGAAATCTTAGTTCCCCTCATCGCAGCAACAGGCTGGGATAAGAGCACAAATAAACTTATTATTGATAATGACTTATATGATGAATCAACAAAAAAATGGGTAAGAAATGTTTCTTTTCCAAAAACAACTGTTCCTAATGATCAAGAAGCTTTTAAGTTTTGGAAAGATGAAGTCTTTAGCATTTCTCAAGACAGGAAAACCGGCTATATTTCTATGTCTATAGAATTTTTTTCGCCTTATGTGACCAAAGATTGGGCAACATGGATTGTTGAAGATATTAACAATACAATGCGCGATCAGGCTGTCAAAGAAGCACAACTTTCAATCGAGTATTTAAATAATGAGCTTATCAGTACAACTTCAGAGGAGCTGAAGTCATTATTTTATTTAATTATTAAAGATAATACGGAGAAAATTATGCTTGCATATTCAAGACCCGAATATGTTTTCAAAGTTATTGACCCCCCAATATCACCTTATTTAAAGTCCTATCCACAAAGGTCAATAATTACAATTAGCTCTACCATAATTGGTTTTTTTATAGGGATTTTTATCTCACTTATACGAAATTTCCTTAGAAATAGGACTTAGTTTAAAAGTTGAACGAAAATAAAAGAATTACGGTTGTAGGATGCGGTTATGTAGGCACATCACTTGGCGTTCTATTTGCTAAAAATCATCATGTTACTTTTTTTGATAATCTTCCAGAGAAAATTGATCAAATAAATAATCATATATCTCCAGTTCCAGAGGAATCAATTCAAATTAACTTTGAAGAAAATGCAGAGAATATAACTGCAACCTCCTTAAAGGAAAAAGCTTATATAGATGCTGACCTCATAATAATTGCAACCCCAACAAATTTTGATGAAAGGATAGGAGGTTTCGACACTTCATCGGTTGAAAGTGTGCTTGAGGATATTAATAAAGCTAATAGCGACGCTTTAGTTGTCATTAAATCAACTATTCCGATTGGTTTTACTGAGCAAATGCAAAGCAAGTTCTCCAATAAAAATATAATTTTTTCACCTGAATTTCTCAGAGAAGGCAAAACAATCGAAGACAACCAGAACCCATCAAGGATAGTAGTAGGATCGAAGTCTAAAAAAGGCGAGCTTTTTGGCAAACTGCTCATGGAAATATCATCTAATAAAGATATAAATATTTTATATACTAACTCTTCTGAAGCAGAAGCAATAAAACTATTTTCAAATTCTTATTTAGCAATGCGGATTGCTTTTTTTAATGAATTAGATAATTTTGCAATTGATAATAAATTAAGTAGTGAAGAAATAATAAGAGGTGTTTCATTAGATAAAAGAATATCAAATCTCTATAACAATCCTTCTTTTGGCTATGGTGGTTATTGTTTACCAAAAGATACTCAACAACTTAATAGTAATTTTGCTGATACGCCCCATCATCTAATTAATATGATTCATTCCTCTAATGAGGCACGAAAGGACTTTTTGGCAAATAAGATCCTTTCAAGTAATGCAAGAGTCGTTGGCATATATAGACTTCAGATGAAAAAAGAAAGTACAAACTTTAGAGATGCATCTATTATAGGAATAATTGAAAGACTTATTTCTCATAACATTGAAATATTTATTTATGAACCACTTTTTAAAGATAATGACTTTATGGGATGTTCAGTAACCAAGGACTTAAATTCATTCAAAGAGAGAGCAGAAGTCATTCTTGCCAACAGGCTCAACGAGGAATTACATGAAGTTAAAGACAAAGTTTTCACCAGAGATATTTTTCAAATAAATTAGAAAAATGAGAATAGCTATTATTGGCGGAGGTATAAATGGGCTTTTTTCATCTTGGTCATTATCAAAAAAAGGTCATAATGTATCTCTTTTTGAAGCAGAGCAGGTTCTTTCAAAAACAAGCTCATCATCTTCGAAACTTCTTCACGGGGGCATAAGATATCTAGAACAGGGACATTTCTCTTTGGTTGCAGAGGCTTTGAGAGATAGATATTGGTGGATTACAAATGCACCACAGCATGTAAAAACAATAAAACTTATTGCCCCAATATATAAAAATAGCACAAGAAAAATGCCAATAATGCTTCTTGGAGCATTATTTTATAGAGTGTTATCTGGTTCCTTTTCTTTGGGACCCTCCGGCTTCGTTAATTCTAAGAATTTAAAAAAGCTTTGCCCAGACTTGGATAATTCCGAATTAAAATCAGCCGTTACTTTTTATGATGCTCAAATGGATGAAGAAGCTTTGGGGAATTGGGTTAAGGAGAAGTCTATTTCATCTGGGGTAAATATATTTGAGAATATAAAAATTGAAAACTTTAATTCTTTTGGACAAATAAAGTTTAAGAATGGTGTGGAAGATTTTGATCTAATAATTAACGCAGCAGGACCTTGGGCAAATGAGTTAAATACTAAAAATAATATTAAAACTAATTATTCATTAGATTTAATTAAAGGTAGTCATATTCTAATTAAAAGAAAAGTGAGCAATTTCTTTCTTTTTCAGGATCAAGCATCCAGACGGATTGTTTTTGTTTTACCTTATAAAGGTTCTACACTTATTGGAACTACCGAGGTTCCCCAAAAAAATATTTCAGATGTTTGCTGTTCAGATGAAGAAGTGTCATATTTGTTGAATATATTTAATTTCTATTTTCAGAAAAAAATAAATAAATCAGATATAATCAGCACATTTAGCGGCATCAGACCAATAGTGAAAGAAAAAAATAAAGGTAGAATTAATTTCTCTTCAGCAAGTAGAGAGTCAGTAATTGAAACTTATGAGAGAGTTCTTACGATATATGGTGGAAAATGGACATCTGCTCCATCTTTATCTGACAAGGTCGTCAACATGGTAAAAAAATATGATTAAGTTTGCATTGCTAGGATGTGGAAGAATCTCAAAACGCCATGCAAGCTTGCTTGCTGAAAATCAGATAAAAGGAGCAAAACTTGTTGCTGTCTGTGATGTTGATAAAAAAAAGGCTGAAAATTTAGGAGTTAAATACAACATACCCTTTTACACAGATATGCATGAAATGATGAAGCTTGAGGATATAGATGCTGTTTCAGTTTTAACAGAAAGTGGAAATCATGCAAAAAATACAATTGATCTTGCTGAATATAAAGTTGATATTTTGGTAGAAAAACCAATGGCTTTAAAACTAGAAGATGCAGATGCGATGATAAAGAAATGTCATGAAAATGGATCTAGACTTTTCGTTATCAAACAAAATAGATTTAATGTGCCAGTAGTTCAAATGAGATCAGCCTTGGAGAAGGGAAGGTTTGGGAAATTAATTTTGGGCACCGTTAGAGTGAGGTGGTGCAGAACTCAAGAATATTATGATCAAGATAACTGGAGAGGCACTTGGGCTTTCGATGGCGGTGTATTAACAAATCAAGCTAGCCATCATATTGATTTGCTTGAATGGATGCTTGGAGATGTAATTTCAGTTTTTGCAAAAAGCAAAACAGCACTTGTTGATATTGAAGCTGAGGATACTGCAGTTGTAATTTTAAAATTTGCTAACGGTGCATTAGGTATTATTGAGGCAACAACTGCAATTAGGCCAAAAGATTTAGAGGGATCTCTATCTGTTCTTGGTGAAACTGGAAGTGTTGAAATTGCTGGGTTTGCGGTTAATGAAATGAAAACATGGAACTTTTCTGAATTTGTAGAGGGAGATTTGGAAGTAAAAGAAAAATACTCTGTAAATCCGCCAAATGTATATGGTTTTGGTCATCAGGCCTACTACGATCATGTCGTGGAGTGCATTGATAAAAATATCCCAACGCTTGTTGATGGAGAAGAGGGAAGAAAAAGTTTAGAGCTTATTAACGCAATTTATGAATCTATAGAAACAGGAAATGAGGTGTTTCTAAATTATTTAAGTAATAAATCAAAGCTAGGGAAGATTGATTATGACTGAAATTTTAAAAGCCTCAATTAAAGATATAACAGTTGGAAAGAATGTAAAAATAATTGAGCCTTCAAATCTCTATGGGTGCAAACTTGATGATGGTGTTTTTGTTGGTCCATTCTGTGAGATACAGTCAAATGTTAGTATTGCTAAGAGGACTAAGATTCAATCGCATACTTTCATTTGCTCGCTTGTTGAAATTGGGAAAGACTGTTTTATTGGTCATGGTGTCATGTTTATAAATGATACCTTTTCAAAAGGATCACCTGCTAAGGGTGATGAATCTATTTGGAAGAGAACAAAAATATCAGAAAAAGTTTATATTGGAAGTAACTCAACAATCCTGCCTGTAAAGATCTGTTCTAATGTTGTAATTGGAGCTGGCTCAGTTGTTACTAAGGACATCATTGAATCTGGAACCTATGCAGGAAATCCAGCCATCAAAATCAAATGAAAGTTCCTTTTAATGATCTATATCTTCAGTATAAGTCTATACAAGATGAGATAGACTTCGTGATAAGTGATGTAATCAAAAAGTCCTCTTTTGTCAGAGGAGAATATGTTGAGAAATTTGAAGAAGAATTTGCATCAGCAATTGGTGCAAATCATTGTGTCTCATGTGCTAACGGAACAGATGCTCTTTACATCATAATGAAATGCTTGAACTTAAAACAAAATGATGAGGTAATCGTTCCTGCTAATTCTTGGATATCAACTTCAGAAACTGTTTCTCAAGCTGGTGGCAAAGTAATTTTTTCAGATGTTAATGAGCAAACCTATAACATTGATATCAGAGATATAAAGAAAAAAATTAATAAAAATACTGTTGGTATTATTCCAGTACATTTATATGGTTATCCTGCTGAGATGGAAGAAATTATGTGTATTGCAAAAGAGAATAATTTATGGGTGATAGAGGATTGTGCCCAAGCTCATTTGGCGAGCGTAAATGGGAAAAATATTGGTACATTTGGAATTGCTTCAACTTTCTCCTTTTACCCAGGCAAAAATCTTGGAGCAATGGGTGATGCTGGAGCAATTATTACAAATGATAATGAGCTTGCAAAAAAAGTAGCAATGTTTTCAAGACATGGGGGTCTTACAAAGGGCGACCATAAAATCGAGGGAATAAATAGCAGACTTGATGGCATTCAGGCTGGAATTTTATCTGTGAAGCTTAAATATTTGTCTATGTGGACAGAGCAAAGAAGAGATATCGCTAATATTTATTCTGAAAAACTTCAAGGCTTAAAGACTCCCATAATAGCTGATGGATATAAGCATGTCTTTCACTTATATGTTGTTCAGCATAATAAAAGAGATGCTCTTCAAGACTATCTAAAATCAAAAGACATAGCATCTATTATTAATTATCCATGCGCTCTACCACTATTAGAAGCTTATAGGAGTCTAGGTCATTCAAAAGAAGATTTTCCAGTCTCATATCACAATCAAAGCAGGATACTTTCTTTACCTTTATTCCCTGGCATGAGCAATGAACAAATTGATCATACTGTTGAAAAGGTTAATACTTTCGTTAAAAATAATTAAGTTGAATTCAGCCTTAAAAAATCTTTTTATATTCTCTTTTTTTCCTCTAATCTACTGCATTTTTTTTGCAAAATATGGATTTGAAGATACTGACACCGGATTTATTATAGGCATGAGTTATAGAATTCTAAATGGAGAAATACCCTACATAGATTTTGCTTATGTTAGACCCCCAATAACTCTGTATCTAAACTCTCTTTTTATGTATGTTTTACCCGAAAGCCATCAAGTGCTCTTTTTAAGATATATTTATTATTTTTACTTTACATTGCCGATATTTATATCAATACATATACTTGAAAAAGACTATACATTCCTAAAAAAAAGCGTTAATAAAGTGTGGATATTTTCTTTTTCCTATTTAACGTCTTATCTATTTTTTCCACCAATGGGCTGGCACACAATTGATGGTATTGTATTTTCTTCAATAGCTATTCTCATGCTGGCGAAGGTATCGAAAAGTAATTGGCCATATTTAATCTTCTTAGGAAGTTTTTTTGGACTTTTAGCTCTTTTTTCAAAACAAAGTTTCGCACCGATCATCTTAATTTCAGTGCTATATATCTTTTTCAAGATTGGAAAAAAAGAATCCATAATTTATCTTATATTCCTGTCTTTACAGATAATTTTTATATATTTAATATTTAAGGAAACAGTTTTTTATGATCAGTTCTTATTTTATACAAGTGGCTCTAGCACAATAAAAGATTTATTTACTTCTGGTTTTCTAGCATATGGCTATTTCCCTCTAACATCGAAAACAACGCTTATCTTCATCCTACTATGTTTTTTTGGATATATTTCTAAGAATTTAAGAAAAAACTTTGATGAAAAAGTTATCTTTTTCTTGCTTGTTTATTTTTTGATTGCAAATATTTTTTACTTCCTTGAAACTGGAAACTTAGCATCAAAACTTATATTTAGATATGACTTTATTCTCTTTGATATTTGCATAATTTATATTTTATATAATATCTTTTTTTCTAATAGATTCTTTTCAATAAATTTTACATGGATAAAACGAAATGCGACTCTTCTTGCACTGTTATCAGTATCTTGGATGGCAAGTATCAGCTGGGGAGTGATGTCTCCAAAATTATTTTTGTTTCCAGTAATCTTTATCATTTTTCAATACTTTGCTGAAAAAGAAAAACTGAATTTTAAGAATACAAAACTTGTCATAATTTCTAGTTTTTTCTTATTGTCGCATATGATTCTTGACTACAGCTCTCCCTACAGAGACTCCACAAGAAATTATCTTAACTATGAAATGGGAGATATATCTCCAAAACTTAAAGGAATCTGGACTGATGAAGATACCTACCTAAAATATCTTGAGCTCAAAAACATTTTTGATATATACAATGGCAAATCAACAATTATTCCTTCAATATCTTCTGGATATTACCTATTTAATTTAAGAAATGGCCTTCCAGTTGACTGGGCTATGGATGCTGAAATCAATTTTAAGACTGATTATTTCATAAAAAAATTGGAAAACTTGGACTATATTATCGTTCAAAAAGATGATCAGCTTAATAAAGATCTAGCAGCTTCAAGTCCAAAGTTTGCCAGCAGTCTAGAGAATTATGTAATCCATAATTATGGTATAGTTGACGAGTTTGAATTCTTTTATATTTATCAAAAATGAAAAAATATATAAAACTTGTTCGTGTAGAACATTACACTAAGAATTTATTTGTTTTTTTCCCAGCCTTTTTTGCTTCAGAGCTTAATAATTCCGAGGTGATATTTGAATCTTTATATGCATTTTTAAGTTTCTCATTTATCGCTAGTTCAATTTATATCTTTAATGATTGGATGGATAAAGAAGATGATGCAAAACATAAAACAAAAAGATTTAGACCTATAGCTTCAGGCGAAATAAATTCTTATCAAGCATTTATTTCAATGATTCTGATGTTCTTGTTATCCACCTCAATAGCAGTTAATGTCGAGATACAGCTTCTTTATATAATTCTTTTATATTTCTTTTTAAATATCTTATATTCATATAAATTAAAAAGTATACCTATTATTGATATCTTCATCATTTCCTCAGGGTTTGTTTTGCGTATATTTGCTGGTTCTTCAGTATCTGGTATTTATATTTCTCATTGGATTGTAATAATGACTTTTTTACTTGCCCTTTTCTTGGCACTAGCAAAAAGAAGAGATGATGTAATTTCATATGAGCAAAGTAAAATTAAAACCAGAAGCGTGGTAGATGGATATAACAGAGTGTTTATTGATTTATCCATAGTAATGACTTCATCAATAGTTTTTCTCACATATCTGCTTTGGTGTGTTTCCTCAGAAGTTCAGTCTAAACTTAATTCTCAGTACTTATATGTAACCTCATTCTTTGTATTGTTGGGGATCATGAGGTACATGCAGATAACATTTGTTCATGAAAAAAGTGGCAATCCTACAAAGATTCTTATTAGTGACATGTATCTCCAAACAATAATTGGTTTTTGGCTTCTAGCTTTTGTAATTGTTTTATATATATGATTTTTCTTAAATATACTTTTTTTGCATTAATTGCATCCTCTGTAAATCTATTTTCACAGTGGGTTATATTTAATTTTTTCTCTAGCGGGCTAACAATATTTTTTGCAATAATTATTGGCACATTACTAGGACTTCTGACAAAGTATTATCTTGATAAAAATTGGATCTTTGAATATTCCAATAAATCCTATGCCGATGAATTAAATAAATTTTCACTTTATTCATTGACCGGTATTTTTACTACTCTTATCTTTTGGCTGTTCGAAATATTTTTTTATTATTTTGTAAACTTGCCAAATTCTCATCTTTGGGGAGGTGCTCTTGGTTTGAGCGTTGGATATTCTCTTAAATATTTTCTTGATAAAAGAATAGTTTTTCAACAAATATGAAAAAGTTATGCGGTTGGGGGAGATATCCACAAATAGAAGCAAATGTAATCTCATTTGAAAAGTACTTTGACTGCAACTCTAAAAAAGGCCTGAAGAATTTTATTTCAAGAGGTAACGGGAGAAGTTATGGCGATAGTTCTCTTGCAACAACTGTATTGACTCATGCATCAAGTGATAGATTTTTGAATTTCGATAATGAGAGTGGTGAACTAGAGGTTGAATCAGGAGTTTTGATTTCTCAAATAATTCAACATTTTGCACCACGTGGATGGTTTCCATTATTTGTAGCAGGTACAAAACTAATTTCTGTGGGTGGGGCAATAGCTTCAGACGTTCATGGTAAGAATCATCATAAGGATGGCTGTTTTAGTGAATGCGTTTCAGAAATTAAATTAATGTCGCCTAACAAAGAAATAATTACTTGTTCAAGAAAAGAAAATACTGATATTTTTCATGCTACATGTGGAGGAATGGGTCTTACGGGTCCAATAGTGTCTGCTAAAATAAAGTTGAAAAGAATCAGATCGACTTTTATTGAGCAAGAAGTAATTAAAACAAAGAATCTTAAGGAAACTTTTGAGACTTTTGAAGCGATAAAGGATTATCGATATTCTGTTGCTTGGCTTGACTGCTTAAATGAAAAGAAATTAGGTAGAGCTGTTATTAATTTTGGAGATTTTTCGAACGATGGGAATTTAATTTTACAAAAAAAAAGGCAAATCAAAGTACCTTTAGAGATGCCATCTTTTACACTGAATACATTTAATATAAAACAATTTAATAAGCTTTATTATTCTACAGCCAAGGAGGGAACATCAAAAATTTATTTCGAAAAATTCTTTTTTCCACTTGACTCGATACTTGATTGGAATCTAATTTATGGAAAAAGTGGTTTTATGCAATATCAATTTATAATGCCAAAAGAAAAAAGTTTTGATGGCATCTCAGAAATACTAAGAGAGATATCATCTTCAAAATTTAAAAGTTTTCTATCTGTTTTAAAGCTTTATGGACCTCAAAACGATAATTTCTTATCATTTCCCATGGAGGGTTATAGCCTTGCGATTGATTTTAAAATTGAAAAAGGACTACTAGAATTTATTGATTCCTTGAATGATATAATCTTGAAGTTTGAAGGTAGAATCTACTTGGCTAAGGATGTCTGTATGCCAAAAGAAGTTTTCGATATTGGCTATCCAAAATCACAAGACTTTAGAGCATTAAGAGAGATGCATGGTTTCAACAAATACTTTAACTCATTGCAATCATTGAGATTAAATTTATGAAAAAAGCTAAAAATATTTTATTACTGGGAGCAAATAGTGACATTGCAATTGCTATAGGTAGAGAGTTTGCTTCAAAGGGTTCAAATATATTTCTTGCTTCAAGAAATATAAAAAATTTGGAAGCTGAATCAAAACATCTTGAACTTTTATATAAAATTAAATCAAAAAGTTTCTATTTTGATGCATCTGATCTTGATTCTCATAACGAATTCGTTGAAACAATTGATGCGGAAATTGATGGTATTTTTTTATGTTTCGGCAATATGCCAATTCAAGAAGATGCTCAAAACGATTTTAGTTTAATTAAAGAGTGCTTTGAAGTTAATTATTTAGGTGCAGTCAATATCCTAGAAATATTTGCTAAGTATTTTATTAAGAAAAAAAGAGGATGGATTGTTGGAATAAGTTCTGTGGCGGGTGATAGAGGTAGGGGAAGTAATTATATTTATGGAAGCTCAAAGGCAGCACTCTCAGCATATCTTCAAGGCCTTAATCATAGACTAGCTAAACATAATATCCATGTAATGGTTGTTAAGCCTGGTTTTGTAGATACAAAACTTACAGCAGAATTAAATCTTCCAAGCTACTTAACAGCATCAACAGATGAGGTCGCCAAGAGAATCTATAAAGCACTAACTAAAAATAAAGATGAGATTTATATAAGGGCTGTATGGAGATTAATCATGCTCCTTATTAAGTCGTTACCTTATTGGATTTTTAAAAAGACAAAGCTTTAATGATGAAAAAAGAATTAGCTTTATTTGATTTTGATGGAACAATTTCCTCTAAAGATTCTATGTTTGATTTTTTTTTATTCAGTTTCGGTAAAAAAAGATTTTTTTTTTTCATTCCTTGCGCTCTCAATTAGTTTTCTTAAATTTTTTTTTAGGATAATTGACTCTGAAACAATAAAAATTATTTTTATAAATCATTTTTTACTAAACCTTTCTGAGCAAGAAATTAATTTACTCGGAAATAAATACTATCAAAAGAGAATTCAAAGTATTTTAAGGTCGAAAGCCATTGATAAGATTGTTTGGCATAAATCGAAATCACATGATATTTATATTGTGACAGCTTCTCTAGATATTTGGATAAAGGACTGGGCAAAAGAAATGAATGTAAACTTGATCTCAACTCGCATTGATTTTAAAGACAAAAAATATATTGGTTTCTTTGAAACACCAAACTGTAATGGATTAGAAAAATTAAATAGAATAAAAAGAGAGATTAATCTAGAAGATTATTCAAATATTTATGCTTATGGAGACTCCAAGTTAGGCGATAAATATTTGTTCTCAATTGCAAATCAAATAAGTTTTAAGCCCTTTAGGTAATGAAATCGTTTATAAAAAATAGTTTTATAAATAATGTTGCAACCCTTATAGCAGGAACTTCAGTTGCTCAACTAATTCCAATACTAATTAGTCCAATCCTCACAAGAATATACTCACCCGAAGATTTTGGTTTGTATGCAACCATTGTTGCTATTTCTTCAGTTTGCGCCATAAGTTCATGTCTAAGGTATGAGTATGCAATTGTTCAGGAAAAAAATACAGAAAAGGCAATTTCCCTAGTAAAACTTTCTTTTTATGTATGTTTTATATTCTCTTTTTTAATATTTATAGCGATTCTATTGTTTCAAAATTCAATTACAAACTTCTTCAATCTCGAGGGTTTAAAAACTATAATTTTTCTTGTACCAATAATCGTTCTGTCTTTGGGCCTATTTAAAGCTCTTAATTTTTGGAATACAAGAACAGAGAATTATAAAAACATCTCCTTAAGCACCGTTTACCAATCGTTATCAGTTGGTGGCGGGCAGATTGTTTTAAAATTCTCTCAATTTGGACTGCTTTTTGGGTATATTTTTGGACATTTTATTGGCGTATTATCACTCTTATTAAGAACACTTAAAAATGATAAGAGATTATTTTCATCCAAAACAAATTACTTTCAATTAAAGCAAGTAGCCTTAAAATATAAGAAATTTCCACTTTTATCATCTCCAGCTGCTATCGCAGACAGTTTATCAGTGCAGATTCCCATTCTCTTAATTGTAAAATCATTTTCAAGCTCTATTGCAGGCTTTTATAGTCTTACATATAGGGTTCTGAATCTTCCTGCAACTTTCTTTTCACAAGGAATAGCACAGCCTCTTTTAAAGCAAATCACTAAAATGGATGAAAGAAGTTATGAGCAAGTCATTTTTATTTTAAAAGTCTGTCTTTCTTTGTCGATGATCATTACTCCATTTATACTAATTATATGGTTTTATGCAGAAGATTTATTTAGCTTTATTTTTGGATCAGAATGGGAAGAAGCAGGTACCTATGCAAAAATCATAATTTTTGCTGTTGCTATTAAGTTCGTTGTAAGTCCTCTAAGTATAATCTTTACATTAGATAAAAATATTAAAACTGGGACAATATGGCAATATTGCTACCTATTAACTCTTTCTATTACTTTAATAAGCTTTTCTTCCAAACCTATAAATACATTTTTGATAGCTTTTACGGTTCATGAAGTTTTGCTTTACTCCTTATACCTGCTTATGATTTTGAAGGTATCATTACCCAAATATAAATAAATATGTGTGGCTTTTCTGTAATAATTGGAAACTCTAAAGAAGAAAATAGAGTAGCTATAAAAAATATGCTCAAGGAAATCAATTATAGAGGACCTGACAATTCTTCAATTATCCAAGCAGAATACCTAAATCATAATGCCACATTTGGCTTCAATAGGCTTTCAATTATAGATTTATCAGAAAATGCAAATCAGCCTTTTATAAGTAGTTGTAAGAATTATGTTTTAGTCTTCAATGGTGAAATATATAACTTTAAAGAAATAAAAGGAGAGCTAAAAACTCTTGGACATATTTTTTCTACATCATCTGATACGGAAGTTTTTTTGAAAGCTTATATTCAATGGGGTATTGACGCACTGAATAAATTCAATGGAATGTTTGCTTTTGTTATTTTAGATAAAAATAAAAAAAAGCTATTTTTTGGAAGAGATAGATTTGGCGTTAAGCCTATCTATTTTTATAAAGATAATACCAGTTTAGTAATTTGCTCAGAAATTAAACAATTTCTGCAGTATCCCAGTTTTAAAAAAGAATTAAATTTAAGTGTGGTAAGAAATTTTCTCATAAATGGCTCTCACAAAGGTCATGAAGAGACTTTTTTAAAAAATATTTACGAAGTTCAACCATCACATCTATATATTGTAAAAAGCGATACAGGTAATTTAAGAGTTAATAAAAATAAATGGTATGAACTTGAAAAAACTAATCAGAATATATCCCTTGAGGAGGCTAAAAAACAATTTAAGGAATTATTTTTCGACTCAGTTAAACTTAGATTAAATGCAGATGTACCTGTGGGTACTGGACTGTCTGGAGGTCTTGATTCCTCATCAATAGTTTGTTCAGTTAAAGAGTTATCAAAGATAGGTTTTTGGGATAAAGATATTCATACTTTTTCTGCAAGATTTAAAAAATCAGCTCTTGATGAGGGCGATTATATAAATGCTGTTACATCAAAAACAGATTCTATCCATCATGAAATTTATCCAAACTCAAAGAATCTTTTTGAGGAATTACCTAAACTCTCTAAAGTTCATGATGAGCCTGTTCTTACAAGCGCAGTTTATGCTCAGTGGTGCGTTTATAAACTTGTAGCCGAGAGTGGAATAAAAGTAACTCTCGATGGGCATGGCGCTGATGAAATTTTAGGAGGCTATAAAAGTTTTTACAGACCGCTGTTTAATGATTTACTGAAAAAGAAAGAATTTAATAAAATTCGTAAAGAAATGTCTAATCTGGTTTCCATTCACGGTTATTCCAAGATTACTCCTTTAGTTTGGCTGCTATCGGGATTTATTACTGAAGATAAAAAGAGAATAATTAAAAATATCTTGTCAATTTCTAAAATAAGAGAGAAATGGGTGGCAAGAGGTGATAACGAAGATACCATTAAAGATAAATCTGATAGTCTTAACAAAGCAGATTTTTATGAATACAGTAAATTGATGCTCAATGAATTTAGCTTGCAGCCTCAACTACAATGGGCTGACAGGAATTCGATGGCTTTTTCTGTTGAATCAAGAGCACCTTTTTTAGACTACAGACTAGTGGAATTTTGTATAAATTTGCCAACAGAATATAAACTAACAGGCGGAATAAATAAAATTATTTTAAGGGAGTCCATTGGTGAAATGTTACCAAAAAAAGTTATACAGAGAAAAGGTAAGCAAGGCTTTGAGTCGCCAGAAAGCAGCTGGCTTCTTAGCCATGATAATCATAATTTGTTGAAAGAAGTTTTAAAGGAATCTGAAGAAAATAATTCAGATATAATTAGCTCAGATGCATTTAGATATTCCGAAAAGATTTTAAGTAAAGAGGAAAAATATGATGAATTTCTTTGGAAGCTAATTAGTTTTTCTGAATGGAGGAAATCCTTAGATATATAAATGATACTTAATTTTTCTTTATTATTGATTTGTTTATCAACTTTATTTATTTACTTTTACAGGGTTGATAGATTCCAACTTACTCCACTTGCAACAAATTTTCACTTATTTGGAGCCACAATATATGTTGTAGGGACATTATTAATTTTTGATCAATCAGATACCATGCATTTAGAATGGGCATTTTACTGCTTAATCAATTACATTTTTTTAATTTTAGGGACAATTTTTGCCAGTTCAATCTTCCGATTTGATTTTAAAATAGCAACTGAAAATTTAGCAAATTTTGAGTGGCAGCATAAACCAAGTAGCTCAGAAATCCCATTTATATTATTTATGGCGCTTATATCAGCTCTGGCAACCTTTTATTTTTTTAGCCTTATTGGAGCTGTTATCCCAATAGAAGCAGCCATAAACTTAGCTCAAGGAGCAGATATAGGTGATAGTGGGAAGTCAGCAATTGAAGCCAGGAAGAGCATCCATTATGGAGCTAGTGGGGAATATTATGGTGCTGGATATTTTTCTCAATTTACAAATACTATTCTCCCTTTATCTTGCTTGCTTCTGATTTTTGCATACAGAATATCATCCAATAGATTGTATCTAATTTTATTCATTATATTTATGCCTATTGCGGTCTTGGCTATGACTGGAACTGGAAGAAGGGGCGTTATAGCTGGATTTATATTCTTTATAATTATGTGGTCGAGATGGAAAACCTTGTCAGAATTTAGACCTTCTGGATTAACTAGAACTTCAATTATTGTTTTTGGAGTAATTCTGGTTGGTTTCCTTACAACAGTTATTGCCAGGGATATTGTTTCAGAAAATCCTATTATAAATTCCTTATATGGCTTTCTTTTTATCTTCGATAGGGTATTTATATCTCCATCTGCTCAAGAGCTTGAGACATTTGAAATTTTTCTTGCAAATTCTAAATCAACTAATGGAGCAGGATGGTTGGTTCAACTAAATGATATTTTGCCAGGCCATCGTCCAAGCTTAGCAAATGAAATACATGCTTTGCTTGGAGGAAATGAGTTTGGAAACGCAGGCTTTGGAGTATACGGTGAGAAATATTATAACTTTGGATGGATGGGAATTTTAGTCAGCTTCATTTGGGGCTTTATTCTGTATGCTTTTGACTCAAAAATATTAAGTACGAAAAAGAAGGGCTTCATTTGGATTGTTTTATGCTATTCGGCATTCTGCTTAGGAATGGCAGCTTCACCAATAGATTTATTTAATGGGGGTTTTATAACATGCTTTATATATTTGTTATGTTTTAAAATATTTAACACAGCATACAAATTTCTTTTGATTTCCCAACAGCAAAAAAACAACAGAAACTTTTACTCTTCATGAAAGAATATATTGCTGTTATTGCACCTGGGCATAAAAAATTTGATGAAAGAGTTTTAAGAACCGTAAGAAAATATTCTGAACATATTAATGTGATTTATGTGCATGAAAAAAATTCCTCTTTTGATGATGTCGAAATGACAAATGAAGGTTTTGAAATTATTAATGTCCAGTTTCCTTTTCCTGGTGAGAGTGGATTGTTTGCAAGATATAAAAAGATTGCTGCATTAAAAGAAAAACTCAATAGTTTTAATGTAATTGGTTATCATGTTCATGAATCAGGAACATTTGGATTAAACATTTCAGCTAACTTACCAAGAAATAGAAAGATAATTTTTGACTATCATGACTGGATACCCTTCGAGATTTATGAAAAGGTCGGTGGTGGAATATTATATAAAATGATATACCTATTTTTTAGAACGATTTATATTAAAGCCATATTAAAGAAATTAGAGGCTGTAGTATTTATATCTGATGGCGCTAAAGACTATTTCAATAAATTTTATGGAAAAATCAATTCTTTTGTTGTTCCAAACAGCAGGCAGAAGTTAGAGATTATTTCAAAAGAGAAAAATATTCCAAATAGTAATCTTGAGAATAATATGGAGCAAATTGAGCTTCTTTGGGTTGGAAATATAATGCCTTTAAGGCAGATAGAAAGGTTATTTGAAATAAGAGATTATCTCATTTCAAAAAATAATGAGCTTATTGTGAAGATTTCAATATGGGGTCGCATTAAAGATCATGACTACGCAAAAAAGATTAGAGATATTGAAAAAAATTCACTTAGAAGATTTGAGGAATCCTTTCTTACTTTTAATGGAGAATATAAGAAAGAAACTGAAATTCGTACATTAAAAAACTATTTAACATTTGGTTTTTCTTTTGGATGGAATGACGAAATAAATACTGGATTAAATAAGATAGCATGCCCAACAAAAATGTATTCTTATGGCTTGATAAGGATAATTGGATTTCTTGAGAGTAAATGTGAAGATCAGAATGCAAAGCTAAAAAAATCGAATCTCGACTTAGGCTTTTCTAATAATGAGGAAGCCTGTTCCAAAATCTTAAATTATATGTACAATCCTAAGACATATATGGCAGATGCAAGAAAACTTTATCAATTTTGCCTTGATCAAAATATTGAAAGTGAAAAAAAAGTTGATGAAACAGTAACTTTTATGCTGAAAAATATATGAAAACATTAGTTGTATTTGGAACAAGGCCAGAGGCTATAAAGATGGCTCCTGTTGTAAATATGCTAAAAGCAGATAGTTTTTTTGAAGTAAAAGTTTGCGTTACTGGGCAGCACGAAGAAATGCTACATCAAGTTCTTAATGTTTTTAGCATTGTTCCAGATTATGATCTCAAAGTAATGGAACCTGGGCAAGATTTAGAAACTATATCGTCTAAAATTATATTGGGATTAAAGAATATTTTTGAATCATTCAGCCCAGATTTAGTCTTTGTTCATGGCGACACAACTACAACATTTATATCATCTCTCGCTGCATACTATAAACAAATAAAAGTTGCACATGTAGAGGCGGGACTTAGAACCGGAGATATTTACTCACCTTGGCCTGAAGAGGCAAACAGAAAGCTCACTGGAGTTTTAACTTCCTATCATTTAGCTCCAACAATATCTTCAAGAGAGAATTTAATTTCAGAAAATGTAAGTGATTCAAATATCTGCGTAACTGGAAATACAGTTATAGATGCTTTATACATGGCTTTAGAAAAAATAAGCAAAGACCAGGATCTTAAAAGTTATTTTGATGAAAAATTTAGTTTTCTTGATAATTCTAAAAAGCTTATTTTGGTAACTGGACACAGACGAGAAAGTTTTGGTGAAGGTTTTGAAAATATATGTGTTGCTTTAAACGAAATAGCTAAGAATAATCCAGAAGTACAGATTTTGTATCCTGTTCACTTAAATCCAAATGTGAGAAAGCCTGTAAACAATCACCTCAGCAATACTGATAATATTTTTCTTATTGATCCGCAAGAGTATTTAGCCTTTGTTTATCTAATGAATAAATCCTATTTAATACTAACTGATTCTGGAGGAATTCAAGAGGAGGCGCCATCCTTAGGCAAGCCTGTATTGGTGATGAGGGACTCAACTGAAAGGCCTGAAGCCATTGATGCAGGAACTGTGAAGCTAGTTGGAACAAATCCGAATATCATTAAAGAATCCGTTGAAAATCTGATAAGTAATAAAAACGAATATGATAGTATGAGTGATGCGCACAATCCCTATGGAGATGGCCTAGCTTCTCAAAGGATAATTGATTTTATAAAAAAAGAATTTTGATACAGCAATGATTAATACAGTTTCTATTTATGGTCTCGGGTATATTGGATTACCAACAGCAGCAGTACTTGCATCAAATGGAGTTAATGTTATTGGTGTTGATATCAACCAAGAGGTTGTTGATACTATAAATAGTGGAAAGATTCATATAGAAGAACCTTTTTTAGAGGATATTGTTAATGATGTTGTTGATAGTGGATATTTAAATGCAACAACAAAACCTGAAGAAGCTGATGCTTTTCTTATAGCCGTTCCGACACCATTTATTGAAAGCTCAAGTGCTGATGATCCAAAACCAGACCTTACTTATATCAAGTCAGCATGCGAAAATATTTCAACAGTTCTTAAAAAAGAAGACATTGTTATTATTGAATCAACCTCGCCTGTTGGAACAACTGAAAAAGTCCAAGATTGGCTTTCCAACCTCAGAAAAGATTTAACTTTTCCAAATACACATGGAGAAAAATCAGATATAAGGATTGCATATTGTCCTGAAAGAGTATTACCAGGACAAGTTATTAAGGAGCTGGTATCGAATGACAGGCTTATAGGTGGAATAACAGAAAAATGCTCAAAAACAGCAATGAAGGTATACAAAAGATTTGTCAAAGGAGATTGTGTTTCCACTGATTCTAAAACTGCAGAAATGGCAAAACTTACTGAGAACGCATATAGAGATGTCAATATTGCATTTGCAAATGAACTATCAATTATTTCTGAAAACTTAAATATAAATGTTTGGGAGTTAATAAAGTTATCCAACCTTCATCCAAGAGTGAACATCCTTAATCCAGGTCCTGGTGTTGGAGGACATTGTATTGCAGTTGATCCGTGGTTTATTGTTTCAAAAACTCCTGATGATGCTCAATTGATAAGAACAGCAAGACAAGTTAATGATTCAAAACCTATGAAGATCATTAATAAGGTAGATAGGATAATATCTAAAGATCCAAATGCAAAAATATCAATATTTGGCCTTACATATAAGCCTAATATTGACGATCTTAGAGAAAGCCCAGCTCTTTTTATAGCACAAGAAATTACAAGGAAGTCACACATAAAATTAAAGATTGTCGAGCCGAACATAAATAAATTGCCAGAGGGCCTCGATAAAAGGCATGAATTAGTGGATTCAGAAACTGCTTTGATTGATGCTGAATATATAATCATTTTAGTTCCCCATACACAATTTTTTGAAACATTCAGAAGCTACAAATTAACTGGAAAGATTCTTGATTTTTGCGGCCTTCTAGAAACCTAACTTTCATGTCCAGATTAACTTATTTCTTGAGACGTCTCTCTGAAATGTCTCTAAAATCTTTATTTGAAAAATCTTATATTTCACTTAAAAAAATTATCTTTGAGTTCTTTTACTCAACCTCTTTATTTAGGATCAGAATTAGTAATAATTCCTTCATTAAATATGACAAATTGTTATCAAAATTTTCAAAAGAGCTTAAAAGAAAATTAATTGAAGCTTTTACAAGATTTGATAATGAAAAAGATGAAGCAATTGCAAGAAGTCAAAATTTTATTGAAAAAAAAGAATTTAATTGCCTTGGCTTTGGAAAAGTAAAAATAGATGAAAATCTTGATTGGCATAATGATTATTTTCATGATTATAGATGGGATGAGATTTATTTTAATAAGATAGATTTTGTATCAATTGATAAAAGGTCTGATGTAAAAATACCTTGGGAAATGAGTAGATTTCAGTATCTACTATACCTGGCTGAAGGCCATATATTAGATAGAGAAAATAAAAATTATCTTTTAACATTTTGCGAGATTTTAAATCACTGGGATTCAAAAAATAAAACTGGTCATGGTATTAATTGGGCTGTCTCCATGGAGGTATCAATACGATTAGTAAATATTTGCTTATCATTAATAATTTTTTGGGAGGATCTAGATAAAGAATACAAAAACAAATATCTCAATTTGATCTTTGAGCATTTAAGATATTTAAAAATTTTTCCGGAGAAAAGTGATGTATCTGGTAACCATCATCTTGCTGGCTTAATGGGGATATTTATAGTCGAGAGTATATTCAACAAAAAAGAATCTGACGGGGTACAAAAAAGCTTTTTGAATTTTTGTAATGAGGCAAAATTACAATTTGAGGACAGTGGAATCCACTTTGAAAGATCTCCAACTTATCATAGATTATGTATTGATATGATAGGTCATGTATTAATGTTCAGCGAGAGGGCTGGGCTTGAAAATGAGCAGTTAATCGAAATATTTCAAAGAGGCAATAACTTCTCAAGAATGATTTCAAATCATAAAGGTCTCCTTCCTGTTTTTGGAGATAATGATAGCGGCCATATAACTTGGTTTGGACGAAATGCTAGGGATTTCTCAAATAATGAAGCTTTCTTGAATATTATTTTGAAAAAAAGAAATAACAGAGAAAAAATTTCTTCAGATACAATATGGATGTCCTCAGTTGCAAATAGAAAGATCTTACTTCAAGAAAATCAATTGGATAATAATGATAAAAAAACAGTCTTTTCAGATGGTGGCTTTATTATAATTAAAGATAAAAGGATGCATTCTGTAATGAGGGTAGGGGATCAAGGCTTAAAAGGCAGAGCTTCGCATGATCATGATGATTCCTTATCATTATGGCTTTCTTTTGAGGGCGAAGATTTTTTGGTAGAAAAAGGATGCCATTCCTATACATTAGATCAAGACATTAGATTAGATTATTTAACATCACAAGGACATAATTTAATCCAACCAATAAATAGATACAGATCTGAACCCTCTCAGGGATCAATAGTTAAGACTGTAAGAGGCGCAAATCTTGCAAGAAAATATAATCTTGAAAGATATGAAAAGGATAGGATAAAAATAATTGCTGAAATAAATTCTACTAATAGCAAAAGAGATACTCTATTGAGCCATACCAGAAAAGTAATAACTCAGATAAATAAAAACAAACTTACAGTAGAAGATGATCTTAAATGGAGAAAGGATTACATAGGTGATCAAAGATGGCATTTTGAGTCTGCATTTAAACCTAAAGTTGAAAGTAAAAACATAATTTCAGTTTATAAAAAGGAAAAATTATTTTGCAAAATCGAGATAGCTTCAGAACAGCCTTTCAAAATTGATATATTTGGATATAGTCACTCCTTCAATTATGGGAGTTGCAAAAATGCTTTTGGTGCAAGAATAATATATGAAAAAGCACAGACAATTTGTTCTAAATCAATATTTACTTTTAATAATTCCTAGATGCTATGTACTTATTTATAAGAAGCTCAACTAATCCAGGCCCGAGAGTATCAAGAATCATTAAATACTTTGCATCAAATAAAAAGAACATAGTTTATCTTTCACCTCTCAGATCAGGCGATGATGTAAATGAATCCTTCAGAGACCTGGGAAATCTTGGAACTTATGATTATTTTGACGGCCAAGGAATACTGAAATATATGATCTTCCTATTAAAGACGAATTATATTATTTCAAAGAAAATTATATTCAATAGGAAAAAAATACGATTTATTCATTTCTCTGATTTAGAGGTTATTTTAGCTGGAGCTATCTTATGTAAAATTTTTGGCATAAGCTTTGTTTACAATATCCATGATAACTTCTTCCAAAGATATGACTTTAACAGAGTATTAAGTTCATTTTTAAAATACTTAGAGACATTTTTTATTTTGATATCAGATAAAGTATTTGTACCTGAGAGCTTTAGATCTGACGCCTACCCTAAATTTGTGACAAAAAAAATTAAGGTGATAAAAAATTTTCCTGACTTTGATATTAGATCAAATCATATTCCATTTACTGAAGATTATATTTCTATGTTTTATGGTGGCTGGATATCTCCAAATAGATCACTCAATCATTACTTTGATTTAGCAGATGGCTTAATCAGGAAAGGCTTTTTAGTTAAACTCAATGTTTGTGGCTGGGGCGACAAAGGGTATATAGAGAAACTTAAAGATATATCTGAAAGAAAAGGAATCAAATTTAACTATTTCGGCCAAATTTCACAGAGTGATGTTATTGATCATTTAAAGTCTGCAGATTTATCAATTGCATATTACAACCCAAATAAAGTAATAAATATTTTTGCTGCTTCAAACAAAATACCAGAAATTATTGGTTCTAATACCATTTTAGTGACTAATAAACATACAAAGATTTCAGAGAAGATAAAGCCTTATAAAATATCTCTTCAGTTTGATGAGTCTCCACTGGAGATTTTAGGAGACTTAACCGATCTTATTAATAATAAGGATCAAGTAATCGATTTTACAAAGCGCGCTAGGTCTTTTTATTTAAAAGAGTATAATTCTGAAAAATTAAAAAGCGAAATTTCGAGAAATTTGCATGAATATGTTTAAAAAGGTTTTTAGATACATTTTAATGTATGGTCCAAGAAGAACAACGGTAAAAGTTTTATACAACTTTGATAACTTCTTCTCATATACAATGCTAAAAGCTTTATTTAATTTTAGATCGAAATTAAAAAAGCGTATTGTTTTTATTGGTCTTGGGAATCATGGATTTACCCTTTTAGCCTTTTTTGTTTGTGTAATTGCAAAACAAAAGATTAGTATTGTAATTGACCCCTCAGAAAAATCTAAGAAACTGTCAGAAAGAGTTTTGGGAAGCAAGCATTATCCTGATTTGGAAACAGCAATTTCTGACGGAGAGTTTTTTGGAGATATTGTATATATTGCATCTGATCATTCATCTCACACAAAGCATGCTGTTATTTCATCAAATAATTTCAAAAATGTTTATGTCGAAAAACCATTATTTGTCAATGAAGAGCAAATGATGGAATTTGGCAAACTTTTAAATAAAAACTGCAATTTATTTTCTGGATTTAATAGGCCATTTTCTCCTTTTTTTAGGGAGTTTAGTGATTTAATTGATAAGAACTTCAGTGTCACAATAGTAGTTAATGGCCATTTCCTTGAGTCTAATCATTGGTATCGTGATGATGGCCAAGGATCAAGAGTTTTAGGAAACTTGACACATTGGATTGATCTCTCTTTGCGAATTTTTCATAGAGTTAATGAAAATGGAACTCTGAAGGTAATGTTATCCAAAGGTGAGCATGACGATATCGTTTTGATCCTTAAAGCAAATTCAGGAAAAGTATGTTTGTCATTCTCAGCTAACTGTGAACCAAAAGATGGAGTTGAAGAGTTTTTATTCTGGAATTGTTCGACATCATTAGGAAGCATAATGAATTTTAGAGAAATGTCTTACATAACGAATGATGGCTCAATGAAAAAGATTAGTAAATTCTCAAAAAATGTTGGTCATGAGTTAGCTAGCTTGGCTCCAATATACGGTATCATTGATGAATCAAATATTAGTTATTTGTCATCAACACTCGCGCTAAAAGTGTTTGGAATGTATGTAAATGATAAAGATAAATGTGAATTTAGTTTAAAATCAGAATAAAGTTAGAGAGTAATCAATGTTTCAAGTTGTACAAGATATTAAAGAGGGTAAAACAATTGTGCTAGAGGCTCCAAAGCCAATTCCATTAGAAAATCACTCTCTAATAGAGTCATCCTGCTCTCTTATTTCAAGTGGAACTGAGAAGACGTTAGTTGACTTCGGTAAATCAAGTATTGTCGGTAAAGCTTTAGGACAGCCTGAAAAAGTAAAAATGGTTATTGATAAAGTAAAAACTGATGGTATATCTGCGACTCTGGATGCTGTGAACTCTAAGCTAGATGAACCAATGCAGCTTGGATATTGCAATGTTGGAGTTATTTCTCAATCAGGCTCTAGTTGCTTTCCTGCCGGCACTAGGGTTGTTTCCAATGGTAAGCATGCAAGCTTTGTTAGGGTGCCAGATAATTTAATAGCAGCCATACCTGATAATGTTTCTGATAATGAAGCAGTTTTTACTGTTTTAGCATCAATAGCGCTTCAAGGAATAAGACTAGCATCACCAAATATCGGCGAGTCGGTTGTTGTAACTGGCCTTGGCTTGGTTGGCTTACTAACTGTGCAAATACTTCGAGCTAATGGTTGCAGGGTAATGGGTATTGATTTTGATTCAAGTAAATGTGAATTAGCAAAGAAATTTGGAGCTGAAGTAGTAGATTTATCTAAAGGTGATGACCCCATAAAATCAGCCAAAGACTTTTCACGCAATAGAGGAGTTGATGCAGTATTAATTACAGCTAGTTCCAAAAGCAATGATATTGTTCATCAAGCGGCAACAATGTCTAGAAAGCGAGGCAAAATTATACTTGTTGGAGTTGTTGGCCTGGATTTAAATAGAAATGACTTTTATGAAAAAGAACTCACATTTCAAGTTTCTTGTTCTTATGGTCCTGGAAGATACGACGAAAATTATGAAGAAAATGGCATAGATTATCCATATGCTTTTGTCCGTTGGACAGAGCAACGAAATTTTGAAGCTGTTCTTGATTTAATATCATCAGGGGATATTGATGTAAAACCACTTATAACCCATCAGTTTAATGTGCATGATGCTCCTGAAGCATATGAAAAATTAAACGATGCTTCAAGCCTTGGAATAATTTTGCAATATCAAGATGCTGAAGAGTCTAATATTAAAGATTCTATAGAAATCGAAAAGAATAAAAAATCATCAAACAAAGCTAATGTAGCATTTATTGGTGCAGGAAATTATTCTTCAAGAGTACTAATTCCAGCGTTTAAAAAAAGCGGTGCCAATTTAACAACTCTTATAAGCGGTGGGGGGATTTCTGCCGTTCATAATGGTAAGAAATATGGTTTTAATAAAGCAGCAACAACCATTGACGAAGCTCTTGATGAACTTACAGATACTGTAGTAATTGCTACTCAGCATCATTTACATGCATCTCAGGCAATAAATGCGCTCAAAGCTGGAAAGCATGTTTTTGTTGAAAAACCCCTAGCTCTCAATCTAAATGAAGTAAAGGAGATTGAAGATGCACAAGCCCAGTCTCAATCCATGATTATGGTTGGATATAACAGAAGGTTTTCACCTCATATTCAAAAAATCAAAGCTTTGATTAAAGATAAGAGCATGCCAAAAACATTCATTATGACAATGAACGCCGGCGATATTCCAAAAGATCATTGGACTCAAAATGTCGATCTTGGTGGTGGCAGAATAATAGGAGAGGCCTGTCATTATATTGACTTAATGAGGTTCCTTTCGGGCTCAAAGATTAAATCATTTAACGCATTAAAAATATCAGATAGCAAGTTTTTAGATGTGACAGAAGATAAAGCAATAATAACTTTATCGTTTGAGGATGGTTCAATTGGATCAATTCATTATTTTGCTAATGGTGGTAAATCATTTCCTAAGGAGCGGATTGAAGTATTTTGTGACGATGCTGTATTACAACTTGATAATTTTAGGAAATTACGAGGATATGGATGGAAAAATTTTAATCATATGAATTTATGGTCACAAGATAAAGGTCAATTAAATTGCGTTAAATTATTCGTTGATGCAATCCAAAATAATTCAAATAATCCAATTCCTGAGGAAGAAATCTTTGAAGTTGCACGTATTTCTATACAAATTGCAGAATTACTTAGGTCTTAGATGTCTATTTTTCTAATGTGAGTAGGCTAAATTTCGATTATGCATAAATTGCTTCTATATTTTAATACTCTAAAGTATTTAAGATTAAGACAGTACATTTATAGACTAAAAAAATTATTAGTAAGACCTAAAGTCACCGATATTTTTGAGAGAAAGTTTCCAAAAAGATCAGAGAACTGGATGCATATTCAACTCTATCAGGAAAAGATAGATCAAAATCTTCATTCAAGTTTTTTGAATCATAAAAAAAAATTAAATTTCCCTGATGATTGGAATAATGAAAGCCTAAATAAATTATGGCTTTATAATTTGCATTATTTTGAGGATCTTCTGTCGGAGGGCTCTGAGAAGAAACATAAAAATCATCTTAAGCTTTTAAAAATATGGATTGAGCAAAATACTGAGGGTATTGGAAATGGCTGGGAGCCATATCCAACATCTCTGAGAATTGTTAATACTCTCAAAGCTTGGCTTGGAGGATTATCTTTAGATATGAATATTTTTAAAAGTATTTTTTATCAGTCAAGTTTTTTATCAAACAATTTGGAGAAGCATCTTTTAGGAAACCATTATTTTGTAAATCTAAAGGCGTTATTTTTTGCAGGAGTAATTTTTAAAAAACAAAACTGGATAAATAAATATGAAAACCTGCTGATCAAAGAAATTGATGAACAAGTACTTGATGATGGTGCAAATTTTGAACTAAGTCCAATGTACCATTCTTTAATGCTAGTTGATCTTTTGGACTTATTAAATCTTTGTAGAGCATATCCAAAATTTACTTCATCAGAAATAAAGCAAAAACTTGAGACTAATATCTCAAAAATGCTCATTTTTTATGAGGCAATGCTACATCCAGATGGAGGACTCTCATTTTTTAATGACTCAGTAGATGGTATTGCTCCAACAAAAGATAAGATCTATATGTATGCTCTGAAGCTAGGCTTTGCTCCATTGGATAAATCCACCGATGAGGTAAAAATCTTTAATTTTAAAAATAGTGGCTATATGTGTGCTTCATCTTTAGAAAGTAAATTAATTTTTGATGCATGTAAGATAGGTCCTGATTATATTCCAGGTCATGGCCATGCTGATACCCTGTCATTTGAGTTATCCTTGGGAAGAGAGAGGGTGTTTGTAAATTCAGGTATTTCAGAATATGGACTCAGTCAAAAGAGAATTAGTCAGCGTAAAACTTGTTCACATAATACTGTTGAGGTCGATAATAAAGATTCATCACAAGTCTGGTCTGGTTTTAGAGTTGCAAACAGGGCAAATATTGTAAATAGACAAATTAGTTATAAAAATAATATTATTTCAATGTCGGCTACTCATGATGGTTATAAGACTTTATTTGGTGGATGTTTTCACTTTCGAGAATTAAATCTATATAAAGATAAATTATTTATTAAAGACTTATTAAAAGGAAGGTTTGATAATGCAAGATCTTTTTTTTATTTTCATCCAAAACTTCATGTCAGCATAGAGAATAATCACTTGATTATAAGAGGAAGAAATTTTGCGATGCATAGTGACATAAACAACAAGAATATAGTTCTGAAAGACTCACTATGGCATCCAGAGTTTGGAATGGATATACCAAACAAAAAAATAGAAGTCTCGTTTGATGGTAATTCATCAGAGCTAGAATTTAAATGGGAAAGATTATAGATGCATATCCTTTTTTTAACTGATAATTTTCCACCAGAGGGAAATGCGCCTGCATCAAGGACTTTTGAGCACGCAAGAGAGTGGTACAAAAAAGGTCACAAGATAACAGTTATTACTTCAGCTCCAAATTTTCCCGAGGGGAAGGTGTTTGATGGATATAAAAATAAGTTTTTATCAATTGAGGAAATTGAAGGTATAAATGTTTGGAGAGTAAAGACATATATAGCTTCAAATAAAGGGTTTTATAAACGAATTCTTGATTTCATCTCTTTCATGATTTCAAGTTTTTTATTTGGCATTTTTGTCAAAAAACCAGATGTTGTAATTGGGACCTCGCCACAATTTTTTACTGTCATCTCTGCATGGGCTATTGCTAAATTTAAACGTAAGCCGTTTATATTTGAATTAAGAGATATTTGGCCTGCTTCCATAACAGCAGTGGGAGCAATGCAAGACAGCTTTATTATTAAACTATTGGAAAAAGCTGAATTATTTCTTTACGAGCAGGCTGACCTAATTATTTCAGTTACAAAGAGTTTTAAACTTGAGCTTGAGAAAAGAGGAGTCCTGCCAACAAAAATTATGTATGTTCCAAATGGTGTTGATTTAGAAAAAATTAAACCATTGCCTAAAGACGAATCCTTGTCTAATAAATATAACCTTGATAATAAATTTGTAGCAGCTTATATAGGTACGCATGGTCTTGCCCACTCTCTAGAACATATTGTTGAGGCAGCTGAAATTCTGAAAGATCATAAAGATCTTAAGATAGTATTTGCAGGAGGTGGTGCTGTAAAAGAAAATATAAAAAGCTTAGTTAATCAAAAATGCCTAAAGAATGTTGTTATGATCCCTGCTCAACCAAAAGATCAAATGAGGAAATTATGGAGCTTATGCGATGTTTCATTAGTTACATTAAAAGATAAAGAACTCTTTAAGACAGTTATACCCTCAAAAATATTTGAATCAATGGCGATGCAAAAACCAGTTATAATCTCGATACCCAACGGCGAATCAACAAAAATCGTAGAATCAAATAACTGTGGTGTAGTTATTCCACCAGAAAATGAAGTTGCTCTAAGTGAGGCAATACTGACTTTAAAAAAAAATAAAGCACTTTTGGGTGAGCTGGGAAATAATAGTTTGAAAGCATCTCAAGAATACAATCGAAAAGTTCTAGCATGTAAAATGCTAAGTTATATTGAACAAATGGTAACTAAAAGAAAATAAAATTCATGAAAGAGCTTGAAATCATTGGAAGAAAAAATTCTCTTTTTAGCCAAGATATCTTAGACAATAAAGAATTTTTGGAAAATGAAATATCTTCATCATCATTTCTTGTTATTGGTGGAGCTGGAACAATTGGCAAAGCTGTTACGAAAGAGATATTTAAGCATGATCCGAGGAAGCTTCATGTTGTTGATATTTCTGAAAATAATTTAGTCGAGCTTGTGAGGGATATAAGAAGCTCAATTGGCTATGGTTCAGGTGAGTTCCAAGTATTTGCTTTGGATTGCGGAAGTCAAATATTTGAAAAAATGTTTCATACCTTTGGAGACTATGACTATGTTTTCAATCTTTCTGCATTAAAGCATGTAAGAAGTGAAAAAGATCCATTTACGCTTCACAGAATGATAGAAGTTAATATTTTAAATTCAATTAAAGTAGTTAATCTTGCCAAGAAATTTGATGTGAAAAAATATTTTTCTGTTTCTACAGACAAAGCAGCAAATCCTGCGAATATGATGGGTGCTAGTAAAAAAATTATGGAAATGTTTTTGATGGAAGAAAGTGCTTGCCAAAATATTTCTATGGCAAGATTTGCAAATGTAGCATTTTCAGATGGCTCACTGCTTTTTAGCTTTCGGCAAAGATTATTGAAGAATCAACCTATATCTGCACCCAGTGACATTAAAAGATACTTTATCAGTCCAAAAGAGTCTGGACAACTTTGTTTGTTTTCAGCATTGCAGGGAGAAAATAGAGATATTTATTTTCCAAAATTGGAAAAAAAATTACATCTCCAAAAATTTCCGGAAATAGCAGAAAGATTTCTCTATTTAAATGGTTTTGAAGCGGTGAGTTGTGATTCCGAGGATGAAGCAAGGGGAAAAGTAAATGAACTAAGAAAACAAAAAAAATGGCCTTGTTATTTTTTTAAGAGCAACACAACTGGAGAAAAACTTTTTGAGGAATTTTATACTAAAAAAGAGAAACTTAATTTTCAACAGTATAAAGAAATAGGAATCATAAAAAATGGAGCCTATAAGCCGAATCCTTCTTTGAATAAGTTTCTAACTGATTATGAAGAGCTTTTAGGACTTAAGATCTTAACCAAAGAAAAGATACTCAATATGTTTTTTTCAGTTCTTCCTGAGTTTAAAAAAACATATGTTTCAAAAAACAAAGATCTTAATCAAATAATGTAGGGACAAAAGATGATACGAATTTTAGATATTTGTTTTTCAACACTCGCAATAATATTACTCATTCCAATATTATTGATAACATCTTTGATGCTTTTGTTAACTGGAGAAAGAGAAGTATTTTTTTTTCAAGACAGGATAGGCAAAGATAAAAAGGTATTTAAGCTTTTTAAGTTTGTAACCATGAAGAAAAATAGCCCAGACACAGGAACAATTACTATTAAAAATGATCCAAGAGTTCTTCCAATAGGAAGATTCTTAAGGAAAACTAAAATTAATGAATTGCCTCAGATCTTCAATATACTTTTGGGGCAGATGAGTTTCATTGGACCTAGACCTCTAACACAGGAAAATTTTCTTAAATATGACACAAAAAGTCAGGAAATTATTTCTTCACAAGTTCCAGGCCTTTCTGGCATTGGCTCTATTATTTTTAATAGGGAAGAGGAACTTCTGAATAACGAAAGTGATATCAAATTATTTTATGATGAAATTATTGTTCCATACAAAGCAAAACTAGAAAAATGGTTCATAAAAAATAGATCGATTAAAATCTACTTTTTTCTAATATTTTTTACAATTTTTACATTAATTTTTCGTGATCCTTCTATTTTATTCAAGATTATGCCTGATTTACCAAAACTACCCGAAAAACTTCACAAAAAGCTTAATGTGTTGTGAGTAAAATTAAACTTTTTTTTGTGAGTATTTTGGTTTACCATATCGATCATGTTCAAACCTTTATATTTCAAGCAAGTCTCTTGAATCATAAATAAGCTATACATTTCCTTTGGCAAAAAATAATAATAAAAATACTACTCCAATAAATGAAGAAATTCGTGCAAACGAAGTCATGCTTATAGACTCCAATGGTGACAAACTCGGAATCATGTCTTTTGAAGATGCTCTTTCAAAAGCTAAGGAAAAGTTACTTGATCTAGTGCAAGTATCTTCAAAAGAAAGTAAACCAGTTGTCTGCAAGTTGTTAGATTTCAATAAGCATATTTTCCAAAAAAAGAAAAATATCTCTTCATCCCCTAAAAAATCAAGAAAGAAGAGGTCTATTAAAGAAATAAAATTTAGACCTTCAACCGATACTGGAGATTATAAAATTAAATTAAAAAAGATTAAAAGCTTTATTCTTGATGGAGATAAGACTAAAATAAGCGTCCGATTTAGGGGGAGAGAAATTTTAAACAGTGATATGGGCCTTGAACTTTTAAATAAAATAAAAGATGAACTTGGAGATGTTTCGCAAGTAGATCAGGAACCATCTCTTGAAGGTAGACAACTTCAGATGGTTATGTCGCCAATTAAAAAGAAATAAGTATTATGGGTTATAAATTAAAAAAACATTCTGGAGCCTCAAAGCGTTTTAAGAGAACCTCTTCATCTATTAAAACGAGGAGTGCAAATAGGAATCATATTCTTTCTAAGCAATCTACTAAGAGAAAAAGACACAATCGAGGGCTCTTAAAGCTTTCTGGTTCTTCACTAAAAGTAGCATCAAAACTTATCAAATAAATATTATGCCAAGAGTAACAAAAGCAAAAACAGCCAAAGCTAGACATAAAAAAGTTCTAGCCTCAACAAAAGGTCATTACGGGGCACGAAGTAGGCTTTATAAGACAGCAAAACAGTCAAGCATAAAGTCACTGCAATATTCTTTCAGAGATAGAAAGGCTAAAAAAAGGACATTTAGATCACTTTGGGTTTCTCGAATTAATGCTGCTGCCAGAAAAGAAGGCATATCTTACTCAAAATTTATGAATAACATTCATTCAAAAAACATTAAGCTTAATAGAAAAATTCTTTCACAGCTTGCTATCGGTGATGATAAAGTGTTTAAAGAAATAGTCGAGGTTTCAAGTAAGGCTTAAAAATGCCAAAAAAAGAATATCCAAGATTCTTAGATATTAAAAATGATCTTGGAACAATTCACCCCATATCACATATAAAAAATCAACTAGTATCTTTCCTTGAGGAAAAAGGTTTTATTCATATTACTGGTCCAGAGATTGAATCTGAGGAATATAACTTTGATATGCTCAATATTAAGAAAACGCATCCTGCTAGACAGATGCATGACACTTTTTATGTAGATAATAAAAGTAAAGTTTTAAGAACACATACCTCTCCAGTTCAAATAAGAGCTATGCTTGCGGAAGAGCCCCCTTTTGCATTTATTTCAGCTGGTAAAGTCTTCAGAAAAGATGATGATTCAACTCATTTACCTATGTTTCAGCAAATAGAGGGTATATGTGTTGATGAGAATATTAATTTTACAAATCTTAAAACAATAATTTACGACATTATTGCTGAAATATTTGGCAAAAATCTGGAAATAAGATTCAGACCCTCTTTTTTTCCATTTACTGAGCCATCAGCTGAGGTGGATATCAAAATTAAAGATAGCAATACATGGCTTGAGGTCCTGGGATGCGGGATCGTTAATCCAATTGTTTTAGAAAATTGTAGTATAGATTCAAAAAAATATTCAGGATTTGCATTTGGTCTTGGTGTAGAAAGGATAGCAATGCTTAAATATGGTGTAACTGATATTAGAGATTTCTATAAATCAAACATAGATTTTTTAAAACAATTCAAATGATACTATTGCAAAGAGATATTCTTGATAGAATTGTTGATGAAGATAATATAGAAAATATTTCTTCTAAGCTATTCCAGTTAGGTCATGAAAATGATGTTTATGATAAGTTTATTGATATTGATATAACTCCTAATAGAGGAGATTGTTTATCATTAAATGGTATTTTAAGAGAGCTAAGTTGTTTTTATGATGTATCTTTAGATGCTGAGATTTCTGACATTCCTCTTGAAAATTTAGAAATACAGTTTGATAACAAATCAAAAAATCATTGCCCACAGATTGCATTTCTAAAGCTTGAGATTGAAAATCCAAAGAACAAATATGCACCATATTTAAACAGCTATTTTGATGACTTAAATAATAAAAGAAATAACTTCTTCACTGATATTTCAAATTATATTACTTATGAAGTTGGCCAACCAACTCATTGCTATGACTTTGAAAAGATAAGTTTTCCTATTTCACTCAAAGAGCTGTCATCATCGACACTTTTTACACCCTTAATTGGCGATGATATAAAGCTTGATAAAGGAGAATTGGTTTTTTCTGACAAAGATGATGTTATAAATCTTGCTGGAATCATGGGCGGATTAAAAACAGCATGTTCTGCATCTACCAGAATCGTTTTAATTGAATGTGCTCATTTTTTACCAGAGAAGATTATAAGCAAAGGTATAAAATATGATTTGAGCTCCGATGCATCATATAGATTTGAAAGAGGAACCGACCCAGCATGTCATAATTTCGTATTGAGAAGATTCCTTAAAGTTGTTGAGGATCATGCGACCATCTTAAAAGCAGAACTTTTTACTGAAACAAATGAGGACATGACCAATTTTAAGATTAAAAGTAGTTTAACCGAAATTGAAAAGATTCTTGGTATATCGATAAGAAAAGATGATTTTAAAAGGTACTTATCAAGTTTGGGAATAAAATTCTTAAATAATGAATTGGTTATACCAACATTTAGGCATGATATTAGGACAAATAATGACTTAGCTGAGGAGGTTGCTAGGATAATTGGATACAATGAATTACCAAAAAATAAATTCCACCTTAGCGCAAAAAAGCAAAGAAGTTTTTCAGTTGAAAACTCGTTAAGACTAAAGCTGAAAGAAATTGGATTTAATGAAGTAATCAACTTTCCATTCACCTCAGATAAAGTGTCCCAATCAATAGAAGTTGATAACCCTATTGATTCTTCTAAAAAATTTATTCGAACAAGTCTTAGGAGTTCTTTGTTAGAAAATCTTTCTTACAATGAAAGAAGACAAAAAGATATTATAAAATTTTTTGAGATATCTAACGTATATTCAAAAAAAAATATCAATAATAAAAATAAAAGGATTTCAATCATAATGAGTGGAAGGCAAGGGAAAAACTACAAACAATTCTCAAAAAAAATTGATAGAGATTTTGTATTTACAACCCTAAAGAATGTAATAGGGAATCTTAAAGAAGAGCATATTCAAGAAATCCCAAGAAATGAAATCAATACAAAGAAGAAAGAAAAAATCTTCTTTCTAGAGATTGATATTAATAAAATAGATAAATTAGAAATTCTTTCAAAAGATAACTACGAATTTAACAAATTATTTTCTTATGAAAAAGTTTCTGAATTTCCGTCAATATCAAGAGATCTATCTTTTTCGTCGGTTAACATTAGCGCTTTAGAGAAACTTGACGAATTTATTTCATCACTTGATCACCCCTACTTAAAGGATTTTTTCATTTTTGATTTTTTTGAAAACAAAGAAAAAAAGATTTTTAAAGTTGGTTACAGATTTATTTTCGAATCTATTTCATCAACCCTAAAAGATGAAGATGTTAATAAAATAATTGATCAAATTGCAGATTTCTGTTCTTCATCAGAAGAGATTGAAATACCTGGTTACTAAAATATTAATATTTTACTTATGATACTCTTTACAATGATATAGAATGGTTGAAATGAAGTATCCAATTTTACTTGCTCTTGCTATTACTTTTCCTTCAATCTTAACTGCTCAAGACTATGATGAGGCCTTCCTTGAAAGCTTACCTGAAGAAATAAGAGCTGATTTACTTGGAAGAGCTGACGAGAGAGATGCTTTAGAGGCACCTGTTTATAGATCTTCTTATGTGACTAAACCAGATGTTGAAATTGATGATGCCCTTTTTGGACATAAAATATTTTCAATGATGCAAACAACCCTAATGCCACTAAACGAACCAAACTTTGATAGTGACTACACTCTAGATTTTGGAGACGTGCTTAAGTTACAGCTCATAGGGCAAAGATCTCTCATAGCAGATTTAGAGATAAAAAGGGATGGATCAGTGAATGTGCCTGAGATTGGAAAAATATTTATATCTGGACTTTCCTTGGGAACAGCATCTGATTTGATTCAAAGCAAGATAGAGGATTCATTTATTGGAGTTAAAGCTTTTCTTACGTTAACAAGTGTTCGCGATATCCAGGTTGTAGTTGCTGGAAATGTTTTTAGTCCAGGACCTTATGTACTTAATGGAAATTCAAGTATTTTCCATGCATTGACTGTATCAGGAGGACCATCATTAGGAGGCTCTTTCAGAAAGATCGATCTTATTCGTAATAATGAAGTGGTTGATACTATCGATCTTTATGAAACTTTCATTTATGGCAAAGGTGGCTTTGGGAAAAGACTAAAATCTGGTGACATAGTTTTTGTTCATCCAGTTCAAAAACTTATTTCAGTATTCGGATCAGTGAAACGCCCATCAAAGTATGAATTGAATGATGACGAAGATATGGCAGATGCTTTATTTTTTGCAAATGGCTTGGACTCATATGCAGATGTAGAAAATATTAATATATTAAGAGTAAATTCAAATTCTATTGAAAAAATTACAATTACAAGTATTGAGGATTTAAATGACTTCATGGCTTTTGATGAAGACAGGCTTGTAATTGGCACAAATAAATTTAATAAAATTAGGGTTTTAGGCGCAGTCCAAAATCCAGGCGAGTATCTTGTTCAACAAGGAGAAGGATTATTAGAAGGCATTAAAATGGCAGGTGGCTATTCTAAAAATGCATATCCTTTTGGAGGTGTTTTAGACAATGTCCAGACTGCTGAAACAAATGCTATGGCAGCAGAAATGCTTTATAAAACATTTCTTAATACATTATCAACAATTGCAGCAAATCCAGAATCCTCGGCATCGACTCTTGATTCAATATTGGCTCTGATGACTGAAATCAGAAATATTGAGTCAAGCGGAAGAGTAAGTGCTGAATTTGATTTAACTAAAATCTCTCAAGACTTAAGTCTTAATGTTGTTCTTCAAGATGGTGATACGATTACTATCCCTGAAAAAGTAGATCATATTTATATCTATGGTGAAGTTTCAAATGAAGGAACTGTTAAATATAAAGCCGGTAAAGATATTCAATTCTTTATTGATCAAAAAGGAGGATTAAGTTCCAATGCTGATAGAAAAAATATTTATGTTCTTCAACCAAATGGAGAAACTGTAAAAATTAACAAGAATATTTTCATGGGACGAGATCAGATTGTGTTGTACCCTGGATCAGTTATTTTTGTTCCAAGGAAGTTTAATGACCGGTTCCTATTTACAAAATCTGCCCAAGCCTACGCAGCAATTCTTGGGAACATCGGTGTTTCACTTGCATCTATCTCCGTTCTTAAGGACTAGCTTGTATTATTAGATGTTTGAAATCTTTCTAAGAAGAATTCTATTTCTTTTTTTGATATTTATTCTTTCACCTGGAGTGTACTCAGATAGCTTTAGTTATAACACATATAACAACCATGGCGTTCTTGGATTAATTAATACGCCATCAGCAAGGTTTTATAAAGAACAAACATTTGGATTTACTATCTATGATGGGACTCCCGACCAAAAAATTACGATGACTTCATCTCCATATGATTGGCTGGAAGCGTCATTCTTTTATACAAATATTCAAGGAAGACCATATCCCGGATATGAAAATATTCAAGACTATAAAGATAAGGGCTTTAATTTTAAAATAAGAATAAAAGAAGAAGGTATTCTTCCAGCAATAGCAATTGGTATTAATGATATTGCCGGAACAGGACTCTATAGTTCCGAATACATTGTTGGCTCATATGGATTAAATAATATTGATTTTCATTTTGGGCTTGGGTGGGGAACTCTTAATGGCAAGCAAGACTTCAAAAATCCATTGAGGTATTTGAGTGAAAAATTTGGTGATAGGCCTGTTGAATTTGAAGACAAAGGTGGACAATTCCAGCCAAGCAGATACTTCTCAGATCAAAGTATATCTGCATTTTTTGGTCTGTCTTATGTCTTAAATAACAATACTATTATTAAGTTTGAGAGAGATACTATAGAAACACAGGGAGTTATAGATTATGGCAAACCAAACTCAGATTTTAGTTTTGGCATAGATTACAGCATTAATGATAATTTCGTTTTAGGCTTATCTCTTGAAAGGAATGATTATATTTCTTTGAGATTCAATTATAAAAGGTCTGAGAAGCAAGCAAAGAAAACTAACTATTTAAAAACTCAAAGAACTGAAAATGTTTCCAGGTTTGGATTATTCATAAATAACTTGGAGGATAATGGAATTGGGGTAAATAAACTTTTTGAAAAAAATGATTTAATCGGTATTGAGGTAACTCAATTCACACATCCTTCGCTGGATATAATTGAAGAAATTATTCTTTCAGCTAAAAAAGATAGTGGAATAGAAGAAGAAGTAATTACTAATTATAAAATTGCAGACTTGACGGCAATTAAGAACTATTCAAAAGAATTTGAAAAAGATTCTAGGCTGCTATATACCAGAAAAAAAGAGCAAGGCTTTAACACAAATACTCGTTTAAATATAAGACCTTTTATAGCTGGACGAGAAGGATTTTTAAAAGCTGCAGTTTTACTAGAAAATGAAAGCGAATATCTTTTCTCAGACAATCTTATTTTTTCTTCAAATTTGAAATACTCAATTTATGACAATTTTGATGAATTAAGGTTCCCTCCTGTAGATACATATCCTGCTCAAGTCAGGTCAGATGTTAAGGATTATTTAAGGAACTTTAATGATGGAATCATCATTGGTAGGGCGCAAGTTGACTATTATCAGACTATTTCTGATAACAATCATCTTATGATAACAGCCGGAATCCTTGAAGATATGTTTTCCGGATATGGTATCGAATACCTTAATTTCGATCCATCAAAGAATTTTGCTTATGGATTTGAAGTTTTTAAAGTAAGAAAGAGAGATTACGAACTCCAGTTTGGTACTTTAGATTATGAAAACATTACAGGACACGTAAATTTCTATTATAGAAATTATAATCTTATACCTTTCGATCTAGAATTATCTTATGGAGAGTATCTTGCAGGTGATGTTGGAGGAACAATTGAGCTATCAAGGAGATATAAAGATGGGATGGAGTTTGGAGTATTTGCAACTTTTACGGATGTAACAGCAGAGCAGTTCGGAGAAGGCACATTTGATAAAGGAATCTTTTTTAACATTCCCATTTATAAAAATTTAGTAAATTATACTTGGAGACCCCTTACTAAAGATCCTGGAGCAAAACTTGTCCGCAAAAATAGTTTACATGACCTCCTTATTAAATTTAGGCCATTCAAATAGGCTTTATTTATGTTTAAATTTTGCACAGTAATGTATATAATTATTGCAAAGGGAATATTTGAATAGCATTTGGTTGAAATAACCAATATTCTATGGAAAATTGATTCATTCTAGAGTAAAGTGCATAATAATAGATCCCAATAAAAAAAGGGGTGAGAAGAGGAGTGAAACATACAATGAAAAAAATAAGCCTTATAGCTACATTTGTGGCGTTTTTATTTGCCATGAACCCTAATGTAATCGCTGAAGATTTTACATTAGATAATGAACAACTATTATCAATATCAGAAAGAATTAATAGTCTTGATGAAGAGCAATTAAGGGAAAGAAAAGACATCATTGTTAAAGAAATTGCTCAATTAGAGCAAGAAGGTGTTTCTGCTGCTGGAACCTCCGTTGCTTCTGGTCGACTCAGATCACTTCTTGTGGAGCTAACAATACTTGAGCAAGCTTTGGTTGCTCTAGTAGGAGTTACAGTAATATCCAATGTAACGGATGATGGTTACAATGATAATGTACCACCCGTAATAACACTAAACGGATCAAATCCAGATAGTGTTGAACTCGGTAATACATACACCGACCCAGGAGCTACAGCTTTTGATGAATTTCATGGTGAAACACCAGTTACATCTTCAGGTACTGTTGATACATCAACTGTTGGCTCATATACAATAACTTACACAGCAACAGACAAAGATGATAATACTGCGACTGCCACAAGAACCGTTAACGTAGTTGATACAACAGCACCTGTGGTTTCAGTCACTGGTGATAACCCTGCAACAGTTGAGCTTGGAGCTACTTATACAGATGCTGGAGCAACTGCAACTGATCTTTCTGGTACCGTCACTGTGACTTCTAGTGGAACCGTCGATACCGATACAGTTGGATCATATACAATAACTTATTCATCAACTGATGCCTCTGGAAATACAGGAACAGCAACAAGAACCGTTAACGTAGTTGATACTGTTGGTCCAACTTTCCTTACAGACGGATCCTATTCAATAGGAGAATCTACGACTACTGTTGGTATTGTTAGAGCTAATGATTTCAGTGGTGATGTAACATTTACAATTTCAGGATCTGAATTAGTAGTTACTAGAAGAAGTTCTAATGCTGCTGATATTACTCTTGCAAGTGCATCAGATTTTGAAACCAAATCATCTTACACAGCTACAGTTACAGCTGATGATGGTAATGGAAACACAGCAACTCAGGATATTACTGTAACTGTCAGCTACGAAAGCTCTAAAGATGATACTAACCCATCTTTCTTAACATCTGGATCTTATGACGTCACAGAAGGATCAACTACTGTTGGTATTGTTAGAGCTAATGACGCAAGTGGCGATGTAACATTTACAGTTTCAGGATCTGAATTAGTAGTTACTAGAAGAAGTTCTAATGCTGCTGATATTACTCTTGCAAGTGCAGCTAGCTTTGATGCTAAATCATCTTACACAGCTACAATTACAGCTGATGATGGTAATGGAAACACTACTACTCAAGATGTAACAGTAACAGTTGTCTATGATGCTTCCGGTGACTCAACTGGTCCATCTTTCTTAACATCTGCAAACTTTACAGTCTCTGAGGGTGAAACAGAAATTGGTATTATTAGAGCTAATGACGCAAGTGGCGATGTAACATTTACAATTTCTGGGTCCGATATGACGGTTACTAGAAGAAGTTCTAATGCTGCTGATTTAGCGTTTGCAATTACTCCTGCAGCAAATGCCGCTTCATTTGACTATACAGCTACAGTTACAGCTGATGATGGTAATGGAAACACTACTACTCAAGATATAACAGTTACTGTAACAGACTCCGACGATGATGGTCTGATAGGTACAGGAACTGGAACAAGTACAGGAACTGGAACAAGCACAAGCACAGGAACTGGCACAAGCACAGGAACTGGAACAAGCACAAGCACAGGTACAGGAACTGGCACAGGAACTGGAACAAGCACAGGTACAGGAACAAGCACAGGTACTAGCTCCAGCTAAGTGTCCGTGTCTAAAAATGCTTTAGCGAGCATTATTTCAAAAAGATTAGGGCTTTCTAAAAAAGAAAGCCTCTCTCTTTTTGAGTTCTTTATTTCTTTTATAAAAAATAACAACAATGTGAACATAAGAGGTTTTGGTACCTTCACTAGAGTTTCAACACCAACAAGAATTGGTAGAAATCCTAAAACTAAAAAAAAATATGAAATTTTGGCTAGGGAAAAACTAATTTTGAAAGCCTCTGATCAAATTAAGAAAGAACTTAATTAAACATAATGGTCGGGATGGCCGGATTTGAACCGACGACCACCACACCCCCAGTGTGGTGCGCTACCAGGCTGCGCTACATCCCGAATTAATATTATATTTCGATATTATGTATTGATATATAATAAGATTCCACACGAAAAATATGATTTCAATAAAATGTAAAGCTGGACAGTTTGAGGGATTGACAGAAGATAACTGCTATGAATTCTTTGGCATACCATATGCTAAATATTTTGAAAGATGGAGCGAATCTGTTCAAATTGAAAAAGAAATAAATTTCAAAGCCTTTGATAAAGGAAACTCAGCTCCTCAAACTAGATCCATAGATCAGGCTCAATCAGGCACAAGCTTTTTTCAGGATAACTCTTTAACAAAACAATCTGAAGAATGTCTAACTTTAAATATTTGCTCAACTGATGTTGAGGCAAAAAATCCAGTAATGATCTGGATACATGGCGGCGCTTTGGTGACTGGTGGATCTAGCAGCATTATGTATGATCTAAAACCCCTTGCCAAAAGGGGTATAGTTGTGGTGTCAATCAACTATAGGTTAGGACCTTTTGGATTTCTTAGGCTCAGCGAAGTTACAGAGGGCCAAATTAACTCATCTGGCAATGAAGGTTTGATAGATCAAAGGAATGCAATAAAATGGGTAAAGGAAAATATTTCCTCTTTTGGCGGAGATCCAGAAAATATTACTATTTTTGGTGAATCCGCAGGCTCATGGAGTTGTAATTTACAAATTGCTGCTGGCGATGAAGGCTTATTTCAAAAAGCAATTTGTCAAAGCGGAGGCCTCGATGCGATAGCTTCAAAAGAAAAAGCAAGTCTATGGGCTCAACTATTTATTGAACAGTTTGAAAAAGATGGCAACAAAGTTTCTGATTTGAAGTCATGTGACTGGGAGCTAATAATCAACACAGCTAAGAAATTAAAACATTCAAGATTAAGTGATGGTAAGAGATGGATCTTTCCTGAAGTAGGATTTCTCCCAGTTATAGATAACAAATTTATTAAGGA